>Ga0302319_10004406_pt1 | contig 28929 bp, 23 predicted proteins | sample Bog_T0_2_FD_203319 | JGI IMG/M metagenome (GOLD analysis project Ga0302319, IMG submission 203319) | Peat permafrost microbial communities from Stordalen Mire near Abisko, Sweden - Bog_T0_2 | ecosystem: Environmental > Terrestrial > Soil > Wetlands > Peat | place: Sweden: Abisko, Stordalen Mire... | reverse complement strand
CGACTTCGCCTATGAGTGCTACGCATCTTTTAACTCCACCACCGGCAATAACTACTATCCGGGGCGTTGGAAAAACAAAGAAGAGCAGCGCCTCATCATCCAAGGCTCGCAGATCGGCGGCCAGCACAAGTCGGAATGTGAATTGAAAACCACGCTGCAGCGCGACGTCTACCTCCAGAAAAACGGTCAATTGTTCCTGATCGCGCAGGACCAGTTTAAAAACGCCAATGAAAATCTACGCCCGCCCGACAAAGACCCATCACACTACGCTGTGAAAATCTCTATCTTGTCGGCGGACTGGCAGACTGCGACCCTCGGGTCAATGGGCAGCGGCAAGGGGAACATCGTCGACGGCGACAATGTGGAGGGCTTTAACTTCGCGTCAACTTGCGCAGTCACCTTCCAAGCGGGTGCTGGCCTTTATGCGGCCAAATGGAAAGAAGAGAAATCTAAGTTGGTGTTACTGACCAAAGCCATTGGCGAGAATCAATTCTACACCTGCGACTTGAAGTTAGACCTGATTGCCGGCGTCTATCTCAAGAACAACAACACCGGCGTTATAAATAGACTCACGCATGACGAGTTCAAAGCCTTTCTGAGCCAACGTCGTGGAACGCCGGTACAAGCAAAAACACTTGCTGATCCGGTTCCACCCAGCAACGCCAGCGCTTCCTCTGTCGCGAAGACAAGGGTAAATGTACTTTCTGATCCCGATTGTGCCGATATCGAAATCGATGGCAGATTCGTCGGCAGCACTCCTTCGGCCCTGGAATGGCCAATCGGAGAGCACTCCGTAAGCATACGCAAGCTCGGCTACCAAGAGTGGAAACGGACAATGACCCTAGTGGGCGGCGAGGTTAAAATCAACGCAAATTTGGAAAAAGACCCGAACGGTGTGAGGGTTATTTACAAATGAAACAAGAGATGCACGGCGGCAGCGTGCATCTCTCGTCCCTCACTTTATTCGCCCGAGCGGCGGAATCGTCGTCCGAAGAGTAATCCTGCCACTAAAGCGGAGCCAACGGTAAATAGCGTTGCCGGTTCCGGTGCCACCACGATTTCACCGAACAGACCATCCGCCTGATGGTTAATGCCCGCCGTGAAATACAGTGCGTCGGTATTCACCCCCGTACCGCCAGTGCGGAAATCCAGTGCCCAAAGATCTTGATTCACAATGGGAGTGCCATTCGAGTTATCTAAGGTCCCAAGAAAATTGCCCGACGCGTCGTATTCCAAAATTTCACCATTGCCGAAATTGCCAATAAGGAAATCACCGCCCAAGCTGCCGAAGCCAGTGGGCGCGATAGTAATTCCCCAAGGGGCATAAAGCGGGCCCCCAGTCGCCAGCCGTTTTATGAAATCGCCGTTGTTGTCAAAGACGTCAACATATCCGCCGGGCAAACCCGCACCTGTGGCCGTTAGCCGCGCGTAGGTCACATACAACTCGCCGTTAAGTTCTTGTGTGTTGAACGGAACGTATCCAGAGATCGCATTCGGGTCGGTAAAACTCCCGGCTAACGTGGTTGGGGCAAAGCTCGAGTTGAAGACGCGAATTTGGCCTGTAGAATCGGCAGCGTAAAGAAAATCCGCCGAGCCGTTGTTGCCAATGGCCAAACCGGTATAGATAGCGCCGGAAGTAGTAGCCATGGTCACGGCCGTCGTTCCGCCATTCCACGCGGCGATGGTGCCGTTCAAAGTATCGAAGATAAATTTCGCTGGCGCCGGCGTAGCGCCCGGTATCACGAAATCAGTGTTGCCGTTGAAAACTTGGCCCGTCGGCCCGCTGGGCGGAGTCGCGCTGCCAGGAACCGCTACAACCAGCGGCGTAATCGCGCCTGTTCCGCTGTAAAGAGTGGCATTGCCCGCTCCTTGGTTGGATACCCAAAAAGGAGAGGTCGCCGAGAAGGCCACGCCCCACGGATTTTTCAAGTTTGGATCAGTCGTGGACGCCAACCCTGGAACATCGGACACCAGGTTGATTTGGCTAAAAGTGTCAGCGCCAAAAGCCTTTGAACACACTGCAAAAGTCAGCGTGAACACCATTTTCAGGAGTAAGTGGTTTCGCAACATTGAGAGAAATCCTTTCGCGGCCATCCGCAAGCAAACCGTGCCGCTCACAGAGACCCTCATTAGTGTATTGAAGAAAAGTGACCCGGTGTCTATCAATTTGGATGACGATCGTAAAAAAATTGTTAAAAATTCATTTATTTGCACCTCGGCGAATTGATTAGGGAGTAAATGATTCCTCTTGAGCGGCCAGCTTGACGTCAACGGTCGGTTTAGACCAAAGTCGAGAATGATAAAAAGTGTCAGTAATGGGAGGCAGGACCTAAGCGAGATGGAAGGTGGTCCGAGACTGATTGTCGTTTGCGGCTTGCCGGGCGCAGGGAAGACCACGCATGCCAAGCAGTTGGAGATAAACCGGCGCGGCATTCGTCTCTGCGCGGATGAGTGGATGGATATGCTGGCAATCAACCTGTGGAATGAAGAGATGCGTGCTCGGACGGAGGCACTGCAATGGCAGATCTCCAAAACGCTCTTGCAACTCGGGCAAACCGTCATCATCGAATGGGGCACCTGGGCACGCTCCGAAAGAGACACCTTGCGACTAGGCGCGCGCCAGTTAGGGGCAGCGGTGGAGCTGCATTTCTTGGATGCACCGGTGGACGTACTCTTCGCAAGGATAAAGGAACGAAATATGGAAACGCCGCCGATCACGCGCGAGGACGTGGTGAAATGGTCAGCCCTGTTTCAGCGGCCCGCTGCCGACGAACTCGCGCTCTTTGATGCGTCCACCGTCATGGAGACTCTATGATTGCGATTCAAGAGTTGACGCAAGAGAGTTTTCGTCTGTTTGGTTGGGCCTTGGGGCGCGGCCTGCAAACCAGCAGTCTAGCCTTTAGCAATGCGGCGACCGACTTTTGGGACGAACACCTATTTGATCCCGGTCGCGCCGGCGAAACGGAGATCTTATGGGTAAATTATCGAGATCGTACGAAGGTTATCACCCGTCTGGAATCTCATCGGCTGACCCAACAAATAGTCGTTCCGCTCACTGGAGACATTGTCCAGATTGTGGCGCAAAGCCGTCAGGATGCCTCAGTCGATTTGGCGAGCATGAGTGCCTTTCGCGTGAAGGTGGGAGAGGGCGTTTGCATGCGCGCGGGCTGTTGGCACGCAACGCGTGTGGAAAAGGAGGAAGTCCGTTGCTTGATGATAACCAGACGCTCGACGACGGTGGATCTCGTCGGCCATCTACAGGGCGCCTCCCCGTTGAATGAGAGCGCCCTCGCAGATGTAAATGGGCAACTCGCTTAGTTAAGTTCTCGAATCCAGATATTACGGAAGCTCAACGGTTCACTTTTATCGCCGTGAGCTTGCAACTTGATCGGCGCGCTCTCATAGGCCTTATAGAACGGCGTCCCAATGTACAAAGTTTGTCCTCTGAGTTGGAAGTGGTTTTCCACCAAAACGCCATTCAGGAAAACGGTGGCAAAAGCCGGAGTCTTCAGCGTGCCATCGGCGTTGAAAGTGGGCGCAGTCCAGGCAACATCATAGGTCTGCCATTCGCCGGGTTTGCGGCTCGCGTTCGCCAGCGGAATCGCCTGTTTGTAGAGGCTGCCCACCATGCCGTTAACATAGGTCTTGTTCTCATAGCCATCGAGAACCTGTAATTCAAAGCCATCGTCACCAGGACCAGTGGAAGCCAGGAAGACGCCGCTATTGCCGCGGCCCTGGCCCGTGCCCGCAATGCTGGCGGGAATTCTGTATTCAATGTGCAATTGGTAGTTTTTAAACTTGCGCTTCGTCTCGATGTTGCCCGTCTTTTTGTCTACCGTCAAAATGCCGTCTTCGACAACCCATTTGGCGGGCGATTGATCTTTTACCGTCACCCATTCGTCCAGATTCTTACCGTCGAACAGAACGATGGCGTCAGACGGTGGGGTGGCGTTGGTCGTGCCAGTGCCAGGCGTGACAACTTTGGGGACAGGCTCCCATACTTCGGTGTCTTCGGGTTTGGGCTTTGCTTCTTGCGGCGCGGCCAGAAGCTGTTGCGCAGCCAGCAACGCGGCCACTGCCATAAACTTGGAAAATTGGATTCGCATGATCTCAGATGATCATATCGAAAGAGATGAGGGAACAGGAAGAACTGTCCCACACGGAATGAGCCTGAACGCGGGAAGCCTGCTGATGAATACAAATTAGAATGCACGATTTGGAAAGACAAAGTAGATCATAACTTCTCGTCCGTCTAAGAAGAATTGGCGAATGCCATGTTTCGGGATCCACTTTGCACTGTCAGATAACGCCACTTTCACGACCAGATTCAAAGGTGGTAGGATAAACTCCGCGAAAAGCTTGGGGGACACTAGCGTTCAGGAGATTCTGGAAGACGGGGTTGAATGCCCGAAGGTCCTCCCCCAGGGCGATAGTACACATGTTGCCCCACGTTAAAAAAGTTGTCTCCATAGAAATGATTCGAGATGGCGGATCTTACGCGGCCAAGTTCGAGAGCGACGGGGGCGATTCACACATGCTGTTTACCGAAATTGAGTTCGTCGATTGTGGCCAAGAGCAGAAGGACGATCATGGCATCATCAGCCAAGAAAGGGAGCTGGTGGGTTTTCGGCAACCCGTACTTTTTGACTGCGATCCCGCGAAGAGACCTCAAAACACTAAGACAGCCATTTACAATTGCTTCAGCGGACCCAACAGGTCGATAACTTGGAATCAAGCTCGCCAGATCATGGGCGAAGTCGCAAATCTTGCTCAGGATCTTAGCTCGTCCAGTGCGGAATGGCTGCGGCAAATGATGGCGGTCATTGAAGAGGATGGCTGCCCACCACCGGGCATAGAAAGGCGAAGGATCTGGAGGCGACTTTGAACACCCGCGCTACGGTCCGCGTTTTGCCCCCGTCAAAATAGCATGTAAGCCGCGCCGCAAGAGACCGAGGTCCAACGTCGCATTTTACGTTGGAGTTGGGCAGCGGCATTAACGTCGAACATCGCGCCCTTTCACGCGAACAACCAAGCTTCGGCGATTCGAGTTGACGCTGAAAAACGCCGTTACCGTATACTGCCAAACATCGCAGCGCCGGTCGGAAGTATGATAGAGCTGCTATCCGCGGCTAGTGAACGTCAAGCACGGCAAAATTCGTTCCTCGCTTAGGCGGAGGCTAAACGCATGAGATCGCTAAACACTCGAATTCGTTGCCTTCCTGTTTGAAACACGGAATCACCGGAATGTGTGTCAAACCCAAAACCTACCTTTCTAGACACGGACCAACGAGCCGCCAACCGCGCGTCTCTGTAGAACGACCAAGCCACCTTTTTCGGTGACAAATTTTAAAAATCTTTCTCTTTAGTCTTATCAACAACTTACAGTCAAAATTTTTTCCCGTTGTAGAAACTACAGCGTACCCTCAAAAAAGCTAGACCGTAAAAGGCCGTTTCACGCCTCCTTTGCGCCCTGATCGCCGCCGTCGTCGCGCGCGTCATTAGCGAACATTTTTTCCCTGAAAGGAATCACTATCATGGCTACCGAAAAACAAAAAGCAGCTAACAAAGCGAACGCTCAGCACTCGACCGGTCCCACCTCTGAGGCTGGCCTTTACACCGCCGCACTTAACGCTTTCCGCCACGGCATGGGTGCCAATACTCATAAGAACTTCGGCTTTCTCTGCAATGAGAGTTCCGAAAAATTTGACGAGCTTCTCAACTCGCTATGCCAAGAGCACAAGCCAAACGGCGAGACCGAGTCCATCCTCGTTCGCCATATGGCGGAGTCTGAGTGGTTGCGAGCCCGCGCTCTCCGTTTTCAGTCCGAGTGCACCGATAATGTTGCCAGAAACATCGACACAAACAGGCTCGCAGTCTTCATCCGTTACCAAAATACCCATGAGCGGGCGTTTTACAAGGCCTTAAACGAACTCCACAATCTAAGAAAACAAAAGCAAAACTCGGAAATTGGGTTCGAATCGCACAGCCTCAAAAAAGCGGCTGATAACCGCGCCTCGGAAGCGCTGAATTTGAAGAAAGAGGAGTTCCAACTCAAAAGAGAAGTCGTGCAAATGAAGAGAGAGGCGCAAGAACAGCGAAATCCGCCTTCAACCACCCCGGCGGTCACCGATCCCGGCCTTGAAATGGCCGCCTAACCGCCTCGAATTTGAACTGTTCGTCAACGCACGCGCTCGTGGTGGGTATTCATGTTACGGAAGCAGGTTTATTTAAGGATTAGAAAAATGCTGGCGGATTGTGTAGCGGGAAAAAGAGGGGTGCGGCGCATTGGTTGGAAGCGCCGCTACCATGTCGTTGCTTTCAAGGTTAACTTGAGTGTACGGTGATTTGCGTTCTTTGTAATGGCCAATTGGATTGGTTTATTCCTATAACTTTCGGTTGAGGCATAATTGACCATGCGAATTTTGCTTTTGTTGGCAATGCTGGCGTTCCATTCCATGGCGCAACAGGCCATTGTCGTCACGGCGGCCCACGTTTTTGATGGTGAGACATTGCATGACGGTTGGGCGGTGCGCATTAATGGCGAACGGATTGAGGCGGCTGGTCCATTAGCAGACATCAACAAGCGTGACGCCGAAGTGGTCGATCTCGGAGCGCTTACGCTGCTGCCCGGCCTGGTGGAAGGGCATTCGCATGTCCTCCTCCACGCCTATAGCGAGACTCCATGGAACGACCAAGTCGCACGTGAAGGGCTGGCGCTACGAGTGGCGCGCGCGACAAACCATCTGCGCTCCACTTTGCTGGCTGGGTTTACAACCATCCGGGATTTGGGCACCGAAGGCGCGGGCTACGCAGACGTGGAATTGAAGCAGGCTGTCGACCAAGGCATTATTCCCGGGCCTCGAATGCTGGTTTCCACGCGTGCCATCGTGGCCACCGGAACCTATGGACCCAAAGGCTATGTGCCTGAATGGACCGTTCCGCAAGGAGCACAAGAAGCGGATGGGGTGGACAGTTTAATGCGAGTCGTACGCGATCAGATTGGGCGCGGGGCAGACTGGGTGAAGCTCTACGGCGATTATCGTTGGGGGCCGCACACCGGTTCGCATCCAACGTTTTCATTAGAGGAGATGAAGCTTGCCGTGGAGACGGCGCGTAGTGCGGGCGTTCCGGTAGCGGTTCATACGGTGACAGCGGAAGGTATGCGGCGCGCGATCCTAGCGGGCGCTGAGACCATTGAACATGGCAATGAAGGTACGCCTGAGATCTTCAAGTTGATGGTGGAGCATCATGTAGCGTTGTGTCCGACGTTGACAGCCGGCGGTGGAACCTTGAAGCCGGAGGTCGAGGCTCGGCGGCGCGCCACTTTCAAAGCGGCGTTGGCCGCGGGCGTCACCATCTTAAGCGGCAGTGATGTGGGAACATTTCCGCATGGTGACAATGCGCGCGAGATCGAGCGTATGGTCGATTACGGCATGCCTACCCTGGACGCGTTGAAATCAGCAACGTCGGTAGCAGGGCGCGTGCTTCATATGGATATTGGGCTGGTGAAGTCAGGCTTGTTTGCCGATTTAATCGCCGTAGAAGGCGATCCCACCAAAGACGTGAACGCCCTAAGGAAAGTGAGGTTTGTCATGAAAGGCGGAGTGGTCTATAAACGGTAGCGCGATGATGAAAGGGAACGATGGAAAAGCCAAAACGATCTGAATCTCTAAAAACGCTGCTGCCCGACGTATTGGCGCTCATGTTGCCGCGCCGTGGCCTCCTGGTCATGGGTGCGGCCTTGATGCTTGTCAACCGCGTGTGCGGATTGGTGTTGCCGTTTAGCACCAAATATCTGGTGAACGATGTCATGCTCAAGGGCCAGTTCGCGTTGCTCATGCCGATCGTGTTGGGCGTGGTAGCTGCCACGGTGGTTCAAGGTCTAACGTCCTACTCTCTGACGCAACTGCTTTCAAAATCGGGCCAACGCTTGATCTACGAAATGCGCATCAAGATCCAAGACCACATTGGCCGCTTACCGGTTCGTTTTTATGATGCCAATAAAACCGGCACGCTCGTTTCGCGCATTATGAGCGACGTGGAAGGCGTGCGTAATCTTGTCGGAACCGGTTTGGTGGAACTGGCAGGTGGGTTGCTCACCGCGGTGATCGCTACGGTAATCCTGTTCCGTACAAGCCCTAGCATGACAAGCGTTGTGCTGGTCGTCTTGTTGGCGTTCGGCGGCGTCTTGCAGAGAGCGTTTCGAACGGTGCGACCTATCTTCCGCGAGCGCGGAAAGATCAATGCTGAAGTAACCGGCCGGCTGACGGAAACCTTGGGCGGCGTACGCGTTATTAAGGGCTACCATGCCGAGAAGCGTGAATCGTTCGTGTTTGAAAAAGGCGCAAAACGCCTCCTGGACAATGTGTTTGCCAGTTTGAGCACCATCTCGCTCATGACCCTGGGGTCCACCGTGTTGATGGGCCTTGTTGGCGCAGTCATCATGTATATGGGCTCGCGGCAGATTGCGGCACACAAAATGCAAGTGGGCGATTTCATGATGTATACGTCCATGCTCGCTTTCATGGTGGCGCCCGTGGTGCAGGTGGTCAACATCGGCACGCAGCTGTCCGAAGCGCTCGCGGGTTTGGAACGCACCCGGCAGATCATGAAAGAGCGGCCCGAGGATGAAGATCCGAATCGGACCATTAAGCTGCCGCCCATTCAAGGCCATGTACGGTTTGAAAACGTTGAGTTCTCCTACGAAGAGAACAAGCCGGTGCTTCATGGCATTTCGTTCGACGCGCGGCCCGGAACAGTCACCGCGCTCGTCGGTTCTTCCGGTTCCGGCAAATCGACAATTATCGGCTTGGTTTCAGCGTTCCATTCGCCCAGCAGCGGGCAGATTTTAGTAGATGGCTTTGATCTTTCCAAAGTGCAACTGGCGAGCTATCGCACACAGTTAGGCGTGGTGCTCCAGGAATCGTTTTTGTTTGATGGATCGATTCGCGAGAACGTTGGATTTTCCCGGCCGGACGCAACCGAAGAACAGATTATGGAGGCTTGCCGCATTGCGCGCGTAGACGAATTCGCCGTGAATTTCCCGCAAGGGTACGACACCATTGTGGGCGAGCGCGGAGTGAAGTTGAGCGGCGGCCAACGCCAGCGCGTCTCCATCGCGCGCGCGATTTTGGCCGATCCGCGGATCTTGATCCTGGATGAAGCCACCTCGAGCTTGGATTCTGAATCGGAAGCCCTCATTCAGGAAGGGCTTTCACATCTGATGCAAGGACGGACTACTTTCGTCATTGCCCACCGTCTTTCTACCATTCGCCGGGCCGATCAGATTCTGGTGATCGAACACGGCCTCGTTTTAGAGCGCGGAAATCATCAGCAGTTGTATGCCGCCAAAGGCCGTTATTACGATCTGTATACGCGCCAACATGCGGTAGAAGCGAATTTGTTCTTGGCGCCTGGTGAGGGCGATGTGGTGGAAGAGAAGGTCGGTTAGCCCCGCTCGGTGCTCTCGGTAAACCGATCAGGCAGGAAATAAGAGAGTGGAATCAGGATAAAAATAGCGAACGAGGCACGAACCGAGACAAAGGCCAGCGGCACGGTTAAGGCGTAAAGCACGATGCCAACAATGTCTTTGACATGCATTCGCTTGTGGTAGCGGCTGAGCTTGGTGTCCTCTTTGTGCTGCTGGGCAATGGCATAGCGTAATAGGGCGAAAGCGCTAGCTGTGATAGCGAACAAGCCGCCATAAACCGCCACAGAGAGGGGTGCTGCGTTGCTTTGCCCCATGTAGGCGGTGGCGAATGGGATCAACGACATCCAGAACAGCAAGGCGTTGTTCCACCAGAGTACCGGCGGATCAACATGGCGAACCAAGCCCAAGATGACGCGGTGATTCACCCAGAAGATGGCAACCACAAGGAAGCTTAGGAAGTAGTTCAACAGCGGCAGCTTAAGTTTGAGAAGCGCTGCAAGATCGCCGTTTTCGGGTGCCTTCAGCTCCAGCACCATGATGGTGACAATGACGGCGATAACGCCGTCGCTAAATGCTTCGACTCGTCCGAGGCCCATGCGATTTATCCGACCTGATTGACCAACGCACCGATCGGCGGAATCGTGATGCCAATCTCGTCGCCTTTTTGCAGCGTGAACGCGTCGGGCGGTACAATGCCTGTCCCGGTGAGCAGAAAACATCCGCTCGGGAAACTGTTGTTGCGGTAAAGATACTCGACGAGTTCGGCCGGATCACGCTTCAAAGATTCAAGCGTGGTTGCGCCCGCGAACTCTGTTTTCCCGGCGCGCAGAATCTCAAGCCGGATCTCAGTTGCTTTTGGCAGCGGCGTATCCGAAACTAGAATGCAGGGGCCGAGCGCACAACTGCGGTCATAGACTTTCGCCTGCGGAAGATAGAGCGGATTTTCGCCTTCTATATCTCGTGAGCTCATATCGTTGCCAATGGTGTAGCCGGTGATTTTGCCGTTCGGCGTGACAAGCAGCGTGAGTTCGGGCTCAGGCACGGACCATTTGGCATCGTCGCGAATGGCCACCTTGAGATTGGGCCCCACCACGCGATGCGCAGTAGCCTTCATGAAGAGTTCCGGCCGTTGGGCCGCATAAACACGGTCGTAGAAATCGCCACCGCCAGCGGATTTTGATTCTTCCATGCGGGCATCGCGACTGCGGTAATAGGTGACGCCGGCGGCCCAAACTTCCTGGCTTCCGATGGGCGCTTGAATCTCAGTGGGGCTGAGAGCCGGAACCGGGGTGAATTGGCTAAGGCGCGATTTTAGAAAATCGGCCAAGTCGTCGCGGGCGATGAGGACATCCCAAGCGGTGTCATCGCCGCGATAAAACTGGTCATCTTCTTCTACGAAATAGGCGACTGCGGTGCGGTAGAGCTTCATGGGTAAATATGAAGCTTCTCATATGAGGTCTTTAATCAGTGGCGTCCGATTGCAGGAAGCAGCCTTCAAAGGCTCGGTCGAGCAATTCTTCAGTCAGCTCGAAAGGAAGGCGGCGGAAATGGATATGATCGATCACTTGCGAAATCAAATCTCGCGGGTGGCACCGGCGGAATGCTTTGCCCGTGCGTGTGTAGTGCCGCTCGATAAACTTGCCAATCATATTTGGATGCGGCGGCAGATCTCTAGATTCGCAATAACTGCGGAAGATGGTGTAGAACTCGTTCTCGTCTGGACTGCGCAGAAACATCTTGTATTGGATGCGTCGCAGGAACGCTTCATCGCCCAGTTCGCTGGGGTTGAGGTTGGTCGAAAAAACAAGCAGCGTCTCGAAAGGAACCTGCATCTTGCCACCGTTGGCCAGCGAAAGGTAATCAACGCGCCGGTCCATTGGGACAATCCAGCGGTTCAGAATCTGCTGAGGCGTAGACATTTGGCGACCGAAATCGTCAACCAAATACACGCCGTTGTTGGCCTTGAGTTGGAGTGGCGCTTCATAAATCCCGGATACGGAGTTATAGCGAACGTCTAACATTCCAACTGATAACTCGCCGCCACTCGTAATGAACGGACGACGTATGCGCACCCATCGCAAGTCTGCTTCGCAATGGCTGTCATGTTCGGGAACGTCTACCTGCTTATGGCAAGTTGGATCAAACAATTGAATAATGCTGCCTTGATATTCCAAGGCGTAAGGTATGTAAATGTCAGTGGTCTGAATGCGCGCCAGCGCTTCGGCGATGTATGTTTTGCCGTTGCCAGGCTGCCCGTAGATCAACAACGATTTCCCGGAGCTGACGGCTGGCCCAATTTGGTCGAGCATGCCCTCGTTGATTACCATGTGGTCGTAGGCTTTGGCTAGCCGCTCGGGCTTAAGCCAGTTAGGCGGCATTTGCTGCGCGTGAACGGCGGCGGTGTATTGGGCAACGGGCACGGGCGCTGGGCCCGTGTATTGATTGCTATCCAGATAATCGCGAGCCACTCGGCGTCCCGTATCTGTGAGCGTATATAAAGAGGATATGGGGCCCAGGCCAAGCGAGCTCTTAACATGTAAAAGCTGCTGCATGCGGAAGGACTCCATCATGGGCGCTATGATGCTGAACTTCAACCCCATGGCGCTGCTCAAATCGGCAGCCACCATATCGCCTCGGAAATAGAGGAACTTGAAGACGAGTTGTTCGATGATGGATGGGCTAAGCCCTAAATCCGCCAGAGTCTGCGGAGCATTCGGAGCAAAGCGCTCGGACTGACGTGATTTTAGGGCGCGAACCAGTTCCGGTTTGGCGGCGTGATTCGCTGGCTCTAAGGGTGTTATGTGATTCTCTAACAACGATGTTGGGCCGTTGGATCTCATGTTTGTACATGTGATTTATCGGCGAGTTACGGCGTTATGTTAGACCAGACCGCGAGTAATGGGAGAACTTCATAGGCGGTCTGGTCTTAGGGTTTGTCAGGCGCTTAGACGCTTGCCCCAGCCACTGTGGGCACTTGCTCGGAAACCACTTTGCCTTGCAATCCTACTTTGGCCAGGATCATATAAAGACCAAAGCCGACAATGAAACTATAGACAGCGGCCGGTTGCAAATGGGCTTTGGTTGCCGCTGAAAAAGGCATGAAGTCAGACGGTAAGATGCCGACGATAAAGCCCACAATCCAAGAGCCGTAACCTGCCCAGTTGATGCCTTGGCGCGGACCTGACCATTTACGGCCGGAGAGCAAATAATCCGCCATCATGGCGCCGCAAATAGGGCCGAAAGAAGCGCCGATGATACCGAATAGACCGGCCAGATCGTTCGCCGCCCCGGTGATAGCGAGTAAGGCAGCTACAACTGCTCCGACCATGGCGGAGGCCAGACGTGGCACCCCGGGAATCATGGTGGCAAAGCTGTTGCCCGCAATGAAAGACGACACACAGGCTGGGGCGATTGAGGCGAGGGCAAATAGAGCGAACATGGCTTTGGCTCCAATGCCGCCAGTCTGCTCAATGACTGCTTGAAAATCAAGATTGATCTCGGGATGAATTGCTTTCGCACCCGCGACGGCCAGCAACGGAAGGCCTCCTGCCACGAGAATGGCGAGAGTCACGCCCACTAAGCCGCCGAGACGAACGTCTTTTTCGTTGCGGCTGTTCATGCCGAAATCCACGCCTGCTGCACCGGCCGTGGCGAAGAAGCCGACCACGAGTTGGATGATGAGCACGAAGCCGAGATACGGAGCGGGGGTTGGCGGCGTGTATTGAGAAACGCCATTTGCGAAGTTGGCAAACACGAAGATAATCAGCAGGAGCGGCAGCCAGTTGAGGAATGTCGAAAACTTGGAAACGTATTGGATGCCCTTGACTCCGATATAGCCCATAGCGATCGCCCAAAGGCCAGCCACCACTTTGAACTGAACGCTGCTCGGACCCGCATCGGAACCCAATGCTTTCAGAACAAATCCGGCAGAGACGTAGGCGTTAACGGATATCCACCCGACTTGGAGAACACCCATCAGCAATCCGGGCATCAGATACCCACCGGCGGTACCAAAGGTGGAACTGCCCACGACGTAGAGCGGAAGCCCGGTTTGCATGCCAAGCATGGCAGGTACCCGGTAAAACAGCGCGTAGCTCAAAAGTCCCGCAACGAGCAGACCAAGCAGGCAAAGCCACACGCCACTCTGATCAAGGGTGCCCTTCGCGATCTCTTTGTAAAAGACGATCCAGAGAAAAACTCCGGCGTATGTCGGCGCGGTGTTCTTATACCAGGGCGCACGGTTGGAGACGGGATTAGGCACCGCCTTGGAAATATAATCTGGCAACATGGATTCTCCTCAGAATCAACAGAAATCAAGACGAAATAATGGATTGATTATACAGACAGTACTCATTGGCATCTTCAAAGCGTGCATGAACCGGTACTTTGTGGAATTATCAAAAGATGCGTGGGCTCATTTCGGCGGTAGCTCTATCGGTATTGTTTTGTTCCATGATTGGCGCGGCAGACGTGAAAGCGTTAGGTCATTGCGCAGGACGTAGAGACAAGGTTGGGGAGTGCTTCAAGGTGCGTGGGCGTTTACGGGCGTACGACGGGTATCCACACTGCCGGATTTGGCCGGTGGGAACAACCCGTCTGTTAGGTGTGGCCGATCCGGGTTCGCTGCCTTCAAACGTGGCTTGCGGTGAAGGGTTTGAGGTTTACGCGGATTTTGTGGTGTGCCCGCTGACTGAAGCCAAGCCACAGGGCCTGCAGATGGTTTGTGTGGAGAGTGCGACCAATATTCGCGCCTCCGAAATTAAGCAAGGCGAAGGCGGGCGATAGACGTATTAACGGGCGCGCATCGCCAAGCCCCGCGCCACGGATGTGAATTCGTCGCCTGTGCGGATTTTCTCAGCACCAAAACGGCTCTCGAAAATGCGCCGCACTGCCGGCACAAAAGAGGAGCCGCCCGTTAGAAAAACGCGGTCGATGTCTTTGGCATCAACGCCTGTCTTCTTTAACAACGCATCAACCTTCCGTTCAACGCCAGCGAGTTCTTCGGCAATCCAAAGTTCGAATTCCGCGCGCTTCACCTGTGCATTCAGTTCCACATCGCCGTCTTCGAATTGAAACGAAGTGCTCTCGCTTTGCGACAAGGCGACCTTCGTCTTCTGCACTGCGCGATGAAGGTAAAAGCCTAGATCGTGATTAATCAAATACAGCAGCGCCTTGAGCTTGTCACTCTCTTGGGCTTGCGTCATCACGCTTTGCAGCATATTCAACGTCTCGCGCGAGCGCAGAAACGAAAGGTGGTGCCAGCGCTCTAACTTGAAGTAGACCCAATTCGGCACCGGCAGCAGTTTGCCATGGGAATTGAGAAGCGAGCCCGCACCTAGCGCTGGTGAGACCAAGTGACGAATGATTTTCGCGTCAAACGCATCGCCCGCCAGCGGCAGGCCTTCGTTGCCAAGCACTGAGCGGTTACCGTGACGAGTCTTACGTGCCAGCGGGCCCACTTTCAGCAAAGAAAAGTCGCTGGTGCCGCCGCCGAAGTCGCCGATCAGAATCTGTTCGTCATGATCGAGTGTCGATTCGTAGTAGTACGCCGCCGCCACTGGTTCAAACTCAAACTCCACTTCCTCAAAGCCGGCCTTCTGCAGCGCAACACGCAAACGGCTAAGGGCGAATTCATCGTCGGCATCATTTTCGGCACCCACGAAGCGCACCGGGCGGCCCACTACCGCGCGCCGAATCGCGGAGCCGAATTGCTTTTCGGCGGCTACGCGGATATCGCGAATCACATTCGCCACCAGCTCTTCCAATTGGAAGCGACGTCCAAAGATCTCGGTAGTTTGTAGACTGCGGCTCGACAGAAACGACTTCAGCGATTGAATCAGCCGCCCTTTGTCGTCAGCCTCAAGATAACGTTCAATCCCAACTGGACCGGCCCATGACTTAATGGTGCTGCGCCCTTCCGTCTGGACTCGTTCGAGATACAGCAGCGAACGAAACGATTCCGTGATCGCACCGTTGAAGCTGAAACGAGCTAACTCGACATCTCCATTTTCGGCAATCCGCGCAATAGAGCTATTGGTGGTGCCGAAATCGAGCCCAACTTTCATTCGGGCGGCGCCACCGGAGGAGCAGCCGGAGCAGCCACGGAATTGGGAGTTGCGGTTTTGGGAGCGGCGGGCTTCGCCTTGGTAACCGTATGGTGAACAACTGGCGCCGGCGCTGCATGGGTGCAAGGTTCGAACTTCATCCACTGACCCGGATTCACTGGCACACCGTTGACGTACATGGTCCAGTGCACGTGCGGCCCGGTGGATCTCCCGGTGGACCCCACGTAGCCAATTACATCGCTGGTGCTGACATGATCGCCTTCCTTAGCCTGAAACGCCGACATGTGCAGATAAATGGTTTCGACACCTTGACCGTGATCAATGGCCACGGTTCCACCGCGCAGATTCCATTTTTGAACGATTTTGACCACGCCAGGAGTAACGGGATGGATAGGCGTGCCAGCGGCGCCGCGTTGGTCAATGCCGGCGTGGAAATCGCCAGTGAGCTTGCCGTTATGCAAACGCGTCGATCCGTAAGGCGACGTGACACAACCCGGAATGGGCAGTTCGAAGGGCTCTTTCCAATAACGTTCCGGGGAGACCGTATCGCGAAATTTGCCAACAGTTACCTGCTCACCTGGTGAGGGCTTCAAGGTTGAAATGGAAGGAGCGATCGTCAAATTTTCACGCGGGTAATACGCGTCTTCCACGCTGATCTCAATAGAGTGAAGCACCGCGCCACTCTGATCCAAAAAGTCCAACTGATACTTTCCGGGCTTCTCGAGCGTAGGCACCGGCATGAGTCCAAGGGCAGGCCCGTCAGTTTGCGGAAAGAGTTTAATCGTGCGGCCACCCATGCGCGCACTCAGCGCTTTATCGCTCGTGACTTTGATCACTTGCCCCTGCTCTGGCTTCAAAGGGACCGCGTCAAACGATTCGCTCCAAGCGCACACCGTCACTACGAAAAAGAAGAGAAGCCAACGCATTCTCTTAGATTAGCGATATGCATTTTCTCAGCTTCAGCACCTCAGATATCGCGTGCTCGGACTTTTTCTAGCCGCGCGTCGGTTACAATTTGAACTGCACAGGAATTTTCGCGCAAGGCCCCCGTCGTCCGAGCCACGTTGACCTCATACTTCAACTAATCCCCATGGAAGTCACCCCCAAAGCTCCCGCTATGGCCAGTAAGGCCGGAAACACAGCCAAGGTTGTTGTTGCTACAACGGTCGCTCTAACGTTTATCAGCTATTGGCGAGGAGCATCCATTGTTCTGAGCGATCTTGCGTCGTCTATGTTCTATGCGGGCGGCATTGCCGAAGCAGCGATCGGGCCTTCAGCGGCTTGGTATGTGCTGTTCGTAATGATCTTCAGTTTCGCCGTTCGTTCGGTGTATATGGAAAGCTGCGGCATGTTCGTGCGCGGCGGCGTTTACGTGGTGGTGAAAGACAGCATGGGGCCGGTGGTAGCGAAAGCGTCTGTGTCGGCCCTGGTCTTCGATTACATTCTGACAGGACCGATTAGTGCCGTAAGTGCGGGCCAGTATCTGGGCAATTTAGTGAACGAGGTATTCGTTTACGCCAATCGAACCACGCACATTGATACGAACCTGTTCGCAGTGTTTTTCGCGGTGCTGGTAACAATATATTTCTGGCGAAGCAACATCCGGGGCATTCACGAATCTAGCGGCGCGGCACTGAAAATCATGCAGATCACCACAGTCATGGTAGTGGCTCTGTTAATTTGGTGTCCGATTACCATCGCCATCCAGGGCAAATGGAATTTGCCGCTGTCGCCGGCGCCGCATAATTTGCACTTCAACGACGATTCTTTGGGATGGTTCAAAGGAACGTTCTGGGCGACGATGCCGATGGTGATGATCATCATCGCCTTTGGCCACTCGCTGCTTTCCATGAGCGGCTTTGAAACGCTCGCGCAGATTTATCGCGAGATTGCCTCACCGAAACTGAAGAATCTAAGCATCACCGCCAACATCGTTTGTTTCTATGCGATCTTCTCCACCGGTGTGATCACGATGTTCGCCACCATGATCATTAACGACGATAAGGAACGGCTCAAGTACGTTGACAATCTGTTGGGCGGTTTAGCAATGCACCTGGCAGGGCCAGAATTGTTGCGGCTGGGTTTCCACGTTTTTGTCGTCGGTGTGGGCGTTCTTATTTTGGCCGGTGCGGTGAACACATCCTTGATCGGGGCGAACGGCGTCATGAACCGCGTGGCGGAAGACGGCGTGCTCTTCGAAGAAGCCCGCAAGCCGCATAAAAAATACGGCACCACCTACCGCATTATCAATGCCATCACACTGATGCAGATTGCCACGATCATCCTGAGCAAGGGTGACATGGTGTTGCTTGGTGAAGCGTATGCATTCGGTGTGGTGTGGAGTTTCGCATTGAAGGCACTGGGCGTGCTGGCGCTCCGGTTTCAGCGGCACGACCAGGAATATAAAGTACCCTTCAATATTCATATAGGCGGCAAAGAGATTCCCATCGGGCTTGGCGTGACAACCATAGTGCTGCTGGCAACGGCCGTCGCGAACCTGTTCTCTAAACAGTACGCAACGAAATTTGGTATCGCGTTTACCATCGGCTTCTTCGTACTCTTCACCATTTCTGAAAAAATCAATGCCCGCCGGCATCAAGAAAAGCACAAAGAGCTGCTAGAGGAGTTCAATCTCGACTACCAACCCCAGGTAGAAGCCCAATCCGTACATGCTCGCCCCGGCAGCGTTTTAGTGGCCGTGCGCAACACCAACAACATGTCGCATCTGCGGCGCACGTTGCAGCGCACCAACTTGCGGCGCAACGACATTGTCGTCATGACCGTGCGTCCGCTTGGTCCAGACAGTGAATACGATCTAAAAGACGATCAAGTGTTTGGGTTTGATGAGAAGTCGCTGTTTTCCGCCGTCGTGACGATGGCTGAAAAAGAAGGTAAACCTGTGGAACTGCTGGTTGTGCCCGCCATTAATCCGTTCGACGCTCTTGTGCAAACCGCGGATCAACTGAAGGTGTCTCGCTTGATTACCGGTGTGTCTCCTAAGATGACTTCGGACGAGCTCGCGCGGCAAATTGGTTTGGCCTGGGAGCGTTTGCCTGAACCGCGGCATCCGTTTTCGCTCGAAATCATCTGCCCCGACCGTCCGTCAACCTTCGTCAATCTTGGGCCTCACCCGCCACGGCTTTGGCCGGAAGATGTGGACAAGCTGCATGATATTTGGCTGAAGCTGAGCACCGACGAGAAATTGGGTTCAAAACTTCACCACCGCGATATTGTGGGTTACGCGCTGCGGCGGCTAGAAAGCGAACTTAGTAGCAGCCAGCATGATGAGATTCTGCAGCAGATTAATTCTGAAGTGCGCGATCACTAAACATTAATTGGGGAGCGCAACATTCGTGAGCGCTCCTTGGGTTGGCCGCGAGTCTTAACCTTCCGAGACAATCTGTTCCGACTCGAACTGATTTCTAAACTCGATCTCCGCTGAATGCAAGAGTTGAGTGGCTTCGCGTTCCGTCTGTGCCACTGCCAGCAGCAGGTCTGTGATGGCGTCCACTGCGCCCGCGTACGAATCATTGCCGGTCAACGTCCGATATTTCTTGGCGGTTTCTTCGCCCCGGCGCTTGCGTTCTTTAATGGTAACCATGCTTAGCAACGATGATAGCGAATTTGCAGGCGGTAGAATTGGAGGAAAGATGAACATCTCATGGCTCTAGCGGAGCGCTGGCTGCCAAAGTCGGTCCTGGCGTTTCGGCAGTATTCATCGCAAGATTTCGGAGCGGATCTGCTGGCGGGGTTGACTGTTGGATTGGTCGCACTGCCGTTATCGATGGCTTTCGGTATTTCCTCTGGTGTTACTCCGCAAGCCGGTATTTACACGGCCGTCGTCGCGGGCTTCATCATCTCGGCACTAGGTGGTTCGCGCATGCAAATCGGCGGACCCACCGGCGCGTTCGTCGTCATCGTCGCGGGTATTGTAGCGAAGTTCGGTACCTCTGGGTTGGCGCTGGTCACGTTGATGGCCGGCATCATTTTAGTTTTGATGGGTCTTACCGGATTGGGTGCGGCCGTTAAATTCATTCCTCGACCAGTCACCATCGGCTTTACCAATGGCATCGCGCTATTAATTGCGTCCACGCAAATCAAAGATTTTTTCGGCTTAACCACTGGCCCCGTGCCTAGCGTTTTCGTAGACCGGATGAAAGTTCTCGCGCAGGCTTTCCATACGCTGAGTTGGCCCGCACTGGCTGTCGGCGCCAGTTCGCTGGCTATCATCCTGCTTTGGCCGCGCATCACCAAACGTGTGCCGGGGTCAATTATCGCGCTGCTCGCCACCACCCTGGTGGTGACCCTGTTGAAGCTCCCGCTCGAAACCATCGGCACTAAGTTTGGCGGCGTGCCAAGCGGCTTTCCGCATTTTCAGTTTCCGGAGTTTCATTCCGAACATATTCTGCCCCTAATATCGCCGGCCTTTACCGTGGCGTTGCTGGCTGCCGTGGAGAGTCTGTTGTCTGCCGTGGTTTCGGACAGCATGAGCGGCGATCGACACAATTCAAACGTTGAACTAGTGGCCCAGGGCTTGGCGAATATGGTGTCGCCGCTCTTCGGCGGTATTCCCGCGACAGGCGCAATAGCACGCACCGCAACTAATATTCGTTCAGGCGCGCGCTCGCCAGTTTCAGGCATGGTGCACGCATTTACGCTGTTGATGATCCTGCTGATTGCCGCGCCGCTCGCCCGCTTTATCCCGCTTGCCGCCCTTGCCGCCATTCTTTTTGTGGTTGCTTACAACATGGGCGAGTGGCGCGAAATTGGCACCATCGTGCGGTTATCCACACAAGACATCGCGGTCTGGGCTGCGACCTTTTCGCTTACCGTTCTGGCAGATCTCACCGTAGCCGTAGAAGTCGGCATCGTTCTCGCAGCGCTACTTTACATTTATCGCGTTTCCCAAACCACTACGGTTGTGCCGGTGACGGAAGACTATATCGAACAAGGACGTCCGCACATTTTGCAGGACAAACAACTGCCGCCTTACGTCACGATTCTGCGCATCCACGGACCCTTCTTGTTCGGTACCACTGAGAAGCTAGCAGACGCCACAGCCGATCTAAAGGGTTTCGGCCAAGTGGTGGTGGTGAGGCTCCGCAACATGACCGCGCTTGATGCCACCGGCCTACATGCATTGGAAAGACTGTCGGCACGCCTTCGCAAATCGGGCAAGACTTTGCTGCTCTGTGGTGCCCGCGATCAGCCGCTCAAGATGATCACGAGCGGCGATTTTTTGGAACACTTGGGGCGCGAAAACTTGCTGCCGCATGTGGAAGCCGCGATCGAACGCGCCAAGCAAATTAATTCGGCGTTCGGCGGCGTAGGTTCAGAAATGGCCGACGATTTTTCAAAGAGCACCATATAGCAGGTCCTGATATACACTAGAGCTCATGCGATTGATTGCCGGCGCGCTGTTGTTGATTTCTGCCTTGCCTGTAATAGCTCAAGATGTAAAGAACACCTTCGTCAAACACCTAAAGACTTCTCGCGATTTTACGCTCAAGGTGGCGGAGGCGATGCCTGAAGACTCTTACGGATTTAAGCTGACCGACCCGCAAATGAGTTTCGTCGAGCAAATGATCCACATCGCGCAGGCGCAGGATTTTTTCCTGAGCTATTTGGCGGGCGAGAAGACGAGCACCGCGAAGCCAGCGTCTAAATCGAAAGCGGACGTTATTGTTTTCTTGAAAGCATCATTCGATAAGGCGATAGCGCGTGTCGAGGCCGTTACTCCGGAAAAACTGCACACCACATTCAAGACCGACGAAGGCGCACTAACAGGCTTGGAATTAGTGATGGGAGATTTGGATCACACCACACATCACCGCGCTTCCGCTGAAATGTATTTGCGGGCAAAAGGTATCAAACCCCCCGATTACCAGTTTTGAGGTATGGCCCACCAATTCACGACCAACTATTTGGCGGATTCATTGGCGTTGTTTCGCCAATACAAGAAAATTGCCGAAGGGGCAATGAGTCAGGTCAGCGACGAACAACTTACAGCAACACTTGATCAGGAGATGAACTCGATCGCGCAAATTGTTAAACACATGGCGGGCAATATGCGTTCGCGTTGGACTGATTTCTTGACAAGCGACGGCGAAAAGCCGAACCGTAATCGGGATGGCGAATTCGTAGATGCGCCAGCCACGCGCCAGCAGCTGATGGCGCTGTGGGAAGAAGGCTGGCAGCTGGTGTTTAGCGCCCTGGAGCCACTATCGGAAGCGGATTTAAGCCTAAGCGTGATGATCCGGAACGAGCCGCATTCAGTGATGCAAGCCATCAACCGGCAAGTGGGGCACTACGCTATGCATTGCGGCCAAATCGTCTTGTTGGCCAAGCATTTCGCCAGCGATCATTGGACGTCTTTGAGCGTGCCACGCAACAGGTCCGCCGAATTCAACCGCGCCGTTACCGCGGGCGAAAAAAGCCAGCGGTAGGCTCTCGCTATCCTAGTATCGTGCGCCCCGCCATTCACCAAGTCAGACCGGCCCAAGCTGAATCCCTTTCCCTGCCACTCGCACAATGAAGTTCCTGATACGCAAAGCCGCGGGCGGTTACCGCAACTGGATGTTGGATTGGGAAAACGGTCTGGCCAACCGCTCAACTGACCGCATTGTGCGGCCTTTTGAATTTGGTTTGGAGTGGAGCAAGAATTGGCCGTGCTGCAAAGATTTTCCATATACGGACCAAGATCCGGTCGAGTATATTGAGGAACTGAATCGGCGAGCCATCGCGCACTCCGACGAATTTTTCGGCTATCCGCCGCCCACCGATTTCACGCTGCACAAACAAGCCGATGGCGAATGGCTGCACTTCACTTCACCTGTCGTCACTCCCTATCCTGAAAACAATACGGTGCATTGCCTCTGGTATCCAGCCCGCGGCGGAGGCCGCAAAGCGATCACGTTGCTGCCGCATTGGAATTCCAAGCTGCCGCAGCACAATGCATTATGCGCAGGCTTGCAGCGCCTCGGCATTTCTGTTCTGCGGTTGAGTTTGCCGTATCACGACGCCCGTATGCCAGCCGGTTTACAGCGTGCCGATTACGCCGTCTCAGCGAATGTGTGCCGCACGATTGACGCCACGCGCCAGGCCGTGCTCGATACGCGTGCCTGCTTCGACTGGCTCGAACAAGAAGGCTACAAGGACCTCGGCATTATCGGCACCAGCCTCGGCTCTTGCTATGCCTTTCTCGCCACCGTTCACGATCCACGAATCAAGGTGAACATCTTTAACCACTGTTCGACCTATTTTGCCGATGTCGTTTGGGAGGGGCTGTCTTCGCGCCATATTCGCGAGAGTCTGGAAGGCGCTGTGAATCTTGATACTCTGCGCAAGATGTGGCTGGCCATCAGTCCGCCGAGTTATTACGACGCTTACCCAAGAAAGAAAAAGTCGAAATTCATTTACACGCGTTATGACACTACGTTTCCGTTGCATCTGTCGCAGCAGGTGATTGAAGGCGCGCGCAAACGCGACTGGGATCACGATGCGGTGGAACTGATGTGCGGCCACTACACCATGGGTGAATTTCCGTTCAAGTATTTGACCGGCTACGAAATCTGCTCGTTTGCCAAGCGCAATCTATGAGCTAGGCGACCGAAAGCTTTAGAATGTGGCATGACCTTTTCGCGGCGGAGTTTTCTGGCGTACCTGGCAGCCAGTCCTGCATACCCGTCCGCGACTGAACCCGACGCCGACTTCGTTCCCGCTAAGCCTGAAGATGCCATCAACATCCTCGATTTCGAAACGGCCGCCAGACATAAGTTGCCACCGGCACACTTTGGCTACATCGCCACCGGTGTTGAGGACGATGACACGCTGCAGGCGAATCGTGAGGCCTTTCGACATTTTCAGCTGCGCCCGCGACGCTTGATTGATGTGAGCCATATCAATATGTGTGTCTCTCTGTTTGGGCGTGATTGGGATGCGCCGGCGATTCTCGTCCCCACCGGCAGTCAGTGCGCCTTTCATGAAGAGGGGGAAGTTGGTGTGGCCCGTGCCGCCCGGAGCCGCAAGACATTGCAAATTCTCTCTACAGCCTCCACTACGTCCGTTGAAGAAGTGAACGTCGGGCGCGGCGAGCCAGTTTGGTACCAGCTCTATGCCACGTCAAGTTGGAACGCGACAGAGAAGCTGGTGCGGCGCGCCGAAGCAGCACAATGTCCGGTACTCGTTGTCACGGTAGATATTCCCACAGGCCGGAAAACAGAAACCGAACTGCGCTATCGCATGCAAGATAAGCGCGATTGCGTCCAATGCCATCCTAAAGGAGGTTTGGGCACGGCGGCCTACTTCGTTAGAAAGCCGATGTTTAACGGTATCGACATGACGAACCAGAGCTTGTTCGCGCCGTCGCTGACGTGGGAGTCGATTGGCCGTATCAAGAAAATGACGTCTATGAAGGTGTTCTTGAAGGGCATCGTTACTCGTGAGGACGCCGTTTTAAGTCGCGAGGCCGGTGTTGACGGTGTGATTGTTTCGAACCACGGCGGCCGCGCCGAAGAAAGCGGACGGGGATCCCTCGATTGTCTGGCCGAAGTGGTAGACGGCGTGCAAGGCGCGGCAGCGATGTGTTCAAGGCGCTGGGATTCGATGCGCCGGCCATCTGCATTGGCCGCCCTTATTTATGGGGCTTGAGCGCCTTCGGACAAGCGGGCGTTGAGGCGGTTATCGACATTTTCGCAAGGAGCTGACTTTGGTGATGCAACAATGCGGAACGCGAAGCTTGGCCGAGATTAAACCAGATCTCATAAGGCGCGCGTAGTGCCGGGCAGCGAGAAAGTTAAGAACTTAAATATTTCGGCTACAAATTACCCGGTTCCTGCATCAAAAGTGCTGGTGCCACCTTCAGGAATGAAAACAGTGAATCTTCGATCTTTTTCCCCACTTCTTTTGCTCATGGTTTCTTTTGCCGTGCGAGGCCAGAATTTTCAAGGAAGCGTGCCTACGGGCGACGCATCCGCCACGCCAATTGCGCTCAGTTTTTCGGACGCTATCGATCGCGGCTTGAAAACAAATTTAGGCGTTCTTACCAGTGAACAGAGCAGTGAGGAAGTGCGCGCGCAACGCCTGCGTGCCCTGAGTTCTTTCATGCCACAGCTAACCGGGCAGTTGAGTATGACGGAGCAACAGCTTAACCTGCAATCACTGGGCTTCAACGTTCAGTTGCCGCCCGGCCTCGGCTTTCAAATTCCTAAGATTGTCCCACCGTATTCCTATCAGTCCGCACAGATGAACGCCTCGGTGAGCCTGTTCGACTACCGCAACATCAGCAACCTCCAAGCGTCGCGCGAGTCAGAGAAGGCGGCGCAATTAAGCGTGAAAAACGCCCGGGATCTGGTGGTACAGGCCGTGGGTAACGCCTACCTGCAAATTATTGCCGACAGCGCACGCATCGTCTCGACAAAGGCGGAGATCGAGGCCGACAATGCGGTTTTCACCAACGCCACACGGCGGCACGATGCAGGCACCGCTATTGGCATTGATGTGCTTCGCTCACAAGTAGAGTTGAAGCAACGCCAGCAGCAACTCGTAGCTGTCTCCAACCAATTTGAAAAAGATAAGCTTGGCCTGGGACGGCTTATCGGCCTTCCTCCAGGTCAGGATTTTACGGTAACTGATCCTTCGCCGGCTGTGCCGATCGAAGCAGTTTCTGTCAAAGACGCGCTCGCCAAAGCTTATGCCAATCGGCCAGATTTTCAAGCCGCCAAAGCCCGCGTAATCGCGGCTCAGTTCACAGTACGATCCGCGAAAGCGCAGCGCTATCCCACTCTCAGTGCCAACGGCTATTACGGCGACGAAGGCTTGCGGCTGGCGAGCAATTCGCATGGTGTGTTTGTCGCTACCGGTGCTATCAAGTTCAATATATTTGATGGCGGCCGGATCAGAGCCGACGTGATGGAGGATAACGCCGAGTTGAGGAACCGCCGCAACGAAATGGAAAATTTGCGCGGCCAGATTGATTATGAGGTGCGCGCCGCGCTGCTTGATCTAAAAGCGGCTGCCGATCAAGTGGACGTCGCCCAAAGCAATGTCCAACTCGCCGCTGAATCGTTGAGCCAATCGCGCGACCGCTTCACGGCTGGTGTTACCAACACGGTCGAAATCGTCCAGGCTCAACAGGCCGTGGCGGTGGCCGATGAGAATCTCATTGGCGCGCAGTTTCAGTACAACGTGGCCAAGGTCTCGCTGGCGCGCGCGTTAGGCGTGGCCGATCAGAGTGTCCGCGGTTATTTCAATAAATAATGAGCGACACGCATTCTTTCGCTCAACCTGAAAGAGTTCGAGTCACGCATTGCTCGTTGGCGCTGGTGGTTTCGTTCGAGGAAAAGATTCTAAAGGGTTCGGCGCGGCTCACGGTGAAGCGCGCCGACCCGAGCGCGCCGCTCATTCTCGATACGCGCGCGTTGCAAATTGACGCGGTGACTTGTATGGGGAGGCCCGTCGAGTTCTCGCTGGCCGAACACGATTCCATACTCGGCAGCGCTTTGAGTATTTGGCTTCTTGGCGATGCCGATACCGTAGAAATCAAATACTCCAGCAGTCCTGAGGCCAGCGGCTTACAGTGGCTCACTCCGGAGCAAACGACCGGTAAACGACATCCTTTTCTGTTCAGTCAGAGCCAATCCATCCACGCACGCAGTTGGATTCCGCTGCAAGATTCACCTGGCATCCGCTTTACCTTCGACGCCCAGATTGATGCGCCCGCCGGATTGCTTGCCTTGATGAGCGCTCGCGAACAACACCACGAAGGAACAAGGCATTCTTTCGCGATGGATCTACCAATACCGGCTTACTTGCTGGCCATCGCGATTGGCCAACTCGATGCCGCCGAGGTAGGTCCGCGCACCCGCGTCTATGCGGAGCCACCCGTTCTGGCTGCCGCTGCGCATGAATTTGAAGACACCGAAAAACTCATCCAAACTGTTGAAAAGTTATATGGCACTTACCGCTGGGGCCGCTACGATCTCTTAATCCTGCCGCCCAGTTTTCCGTTCGGCGGCATGGAAAACCCTTGCCTCACGTTTGTCACACCAACCGTCATCGCGGGTGATAAGAGTCTGGTGAGTCTCATCTCGCACGAATTAGCGCATTCTTGGTCGGGCAACTTGGTTACGAATGCCACATGGTGCGACTTCTGGCTCAATGAAGGCTTCACCACTTATCTGGAAAATCGCATTCAAGAAGAGGTCTACGGCTTGGAGCAAGCCTTAATGGAGCAGGTGCTCGACCGGCGCGATTTGGAAAATGAGCTGCGCGAGTTTCCGCCACCCGATCAGATTCTGCACATTGATCTCACGGGGCGCGATCCCGATGAAGGCTGCACGCACATCCCTTACATCAAGGGCGCGCTGTTCCTGCGGCTCATGGAGCAGACCTTCGGACGCAAAGAGTTTGATGATTTCTTGCGCGCTTATTTCGACCACTTCGCTTTCCAGAGCGTAACTACGGCAGAGGCGCTCGCCTATCTGCGCTCCGAACTCTTCTCCCGTTTTCCTGATAAAGCTGCGGCCATCCCAGTTCAGGAATGGGTGACGCAAGCGGGCCTACCAGCTTCCGCACCTGTTGGTCGTTCTCCTCGCATGGAAAAGATCGCTGAAGGCGCTGGCCCGTCGAAAGATTGGAAAACCCAGGAGTGGCTTGAATATTTGCAAACTTTGCCGCGGCCCATTTCGCAAGCGAAAATGGCTGAGCTTGATGCCCAATGGAAACTGACGAACAGCGGCAATTATGAGATTCTCGCCGAATGGTTGGGCTTAGCGATTCAAACCGGCTATTCGCCAGCCTACCCTCGTCTCAACCAATTCCTGCATGAAGTGGGCCGCACTCGCATGCTTCGCCATTTGTACGCCGAACTCAAGAATACGGAATCGGGCCAAAAAGTGGCCAACGCGATCTACGCTACGGCCCGGCAAGGCTATCATCCAATGGCGCGAACTGTTGTCGACAAGATTTTGTCGGTGTCGAAAGCTTAAGTCGACCACAAGCGCGGTGCCCAAAGCGTGACAAGTCCGCCGATCCGCACGCTCCAAAACCACAAGATTTCACGCCTCCGCATACCCAATAGTGACTAGCAGTCGGTAAACGTTGCACACTATTTTGCTCCAGTACCTAGGTTTTGAGCTATTGCCCAAACGATGAGTACTTTGGTTTAATAGTTCTAATGCCTTCACTAATGTCTTTATATGGGGATACTTCCACTACGGAACGGGTGATAATAGCGGTAAGACGCTTGACGGTCATAAATTTACTCATTCTGGGAAGGTCCCTTACTGCGTTCTTGGGGCGCGGTTGAAGGAGCAACGATGCAGCACTCTGATTCCGAAAATCTAACCGAAGGTACTATGCAAAACGGGGCTCAAGAGCCCCCTGCCGATCCGACAGTAGGGCAGATTGCCGCCGCGTTGGATCTGGGGGATCACGAAACCGCCGGCGACCTGCTGCGCGACGCCCTCGAAAAATCGCCAGATGACAAACAGTTGCTTCGGCTAGCAGCCAAACAGCGCCGCCAAGCTGAGCGATTTACGCGCGTCTATTCGCTGCTCAAGGAAACAGGGGCGGCCATTGAGGGCGACGAATTTGTACGCGCCGTGGGAGCGATTCGCGAAGCTGGCAATTTGAGCCAGGGCTTTGGCAATCTGGAGCAGGCTACTTTTGATGCAGCGGTTGAGGAAGCCGGCAATCTGGGTGATCGAAACTGGCGCATTGCGCGCACACTGCTCGAAGACGCGGGGCGGATCAACCCCGCGTTGGTTGTCCCGGAGAAATGTTGGAATGAAGTGCGGGCCGCCGAGCGTGAAGAGACTATCGCGAATGTGCTGGAAGAAACGGCTATGCCGAAACCAGCCGATCTTGGCCGCGCGCGGGAACGCCTGCTGCGCACGCTCGAGCAGTATCCGCAAGATTCGAATCTGGCCAACCGTTTGAAGTCGATTGAATCCACCATCGAAGACAAGCGCAAGTGGGACGACAAGCAAAAGTGTTTGAAAAAACTGACGGATCTGCGCGAGGCTATGCAGCGCGAGACAGATCCCGCGCAAGTGGGCAAGTATATTCCGCAGGGCGAAGCATTGGCGGCGCCCTATAGCGGCGAACCGGAATTTAGCAACGTGGTGGAAGACATTCGCCACCAGGTGATCAGCAGCGAACGTGCGGCTACGGCCCTGAAACAAGACCGTATTGACGATTGTCTGGAGGAATGCGCGTGGGTGTTGAGCCGGATGCGCCATCACCAGCTCTTCCTGAATCTCAAAAAACAAGCCGAGGAGCGCGAACTTTCTTTGGCGGATGAGTATTCGGAATCGGTTTCGAATATCAAGCAGCTTTTGGGTGCTGGAAAACTGGCCGAAGCGGAAGCGCTTTGCAGCAAAGTGAGCGAGCAACTTCCGCAGTTTGCCGATTTGCAGGAACTGAAACAGGAAA
>Ga0302319_10004405_pt1 | contig 28944 bp, 27 predicted proteins | sample Bog_T0_2_FD_203319 | JGI IMG/M metagenome (GOLD analysis project Ga0302319, IMG submission 203319) | Peat permafrost microbial communities from Stordalen Mire near Abisko, Sweden - Bog_T0_2 | ecosystem: Environmental > Terrestrial > Soil > Wetlands > Peat | place: Sweden: Abisko, Stordalen Mire... | reverse complement strand
ATCTCAATGGTCTTCTGGACGTGCCTTGGCCTGGCCCTCTGGCGTTGTGGCTGTGCGGGGTGACAGATATGACACTCGATAAAGCAGGCAGGATTAGGGAATGAGGAGCATTCAACGAAGCCGATGACACAGGAACTACAGAAACCAATAGTCGAGCAGTTCGTCGAGGCCGAAGCAGCGGCTGATTTTCTGCACCGATCTGTCAGATGGGTGATGCAGGCAGCTCGCGACGGATTGATCCCGGCACATTCTTATGGAAACCAGCGTAAGCGCTGGTACTTCCTGCTCTCAGAGCTTGCTGAGGATCTGCGCAGTAAGGTAAATTCCCCGAATGGAGAAGCTGGGCGTGACGAGACGCAAAGGAGGGTCTATTGAGTCACGACAACAACGTGCGCCTGCGCCACAACTGGGGCACGGTGCGCAAGGAGAAGCGTGCAGTGGGCATGGTATGGGTGTTTCGGTGGAGCGAAGAAGTGAAAGGCAAGCGCCGCCAGCACAAAGACGTGCTGGGCACCTTGAAGGAATTTCCAACACGAGCTGCAGCGGACATCGAGGCGGATCGGCTTCGGGCACGGTTGAACGAGAAGAAGCTGTTCTCGAGTTTGAAGGAAATGACTTTTGGGGAGCTTGCGAGTCATTACTTGAATCACGAGCTTCCACGCCTAGCGAAGTCCACGCAGAAAACCAACAAACAGTACCTGAACAACTGGGTCATCCCGGCTTGGCGCGATCGGTTGGCAAACCAGATCAAGACGATGGAGGTGCAGTCCTGGCTGGACGGTATCGACCGGCCGGATGGCACCAAGCAAAAGCTGAAGAACATTATGTCCAGTGTGTACTCCCATGGAGTCCGATGGGAGTTTGCCAGTCGCAACCCGATCTGCGGCCAAGGCGGCACGCCAGGGCACCGCGGCGCTTCGACCGGGGTCAGGCAAAGTGCCAAGGCATCGATTCAGCGGGTCATCTTATCCCCGGAGATTGTCCGCCAAACGCTGGAATCGTTGCCGCTACGGGAGACCACGATGTGTTTGGTCGACGCCGTTACGGCACTGCGGGCTTCCGAGCTGATCGCGCTGAAGTGGAAGAACGTGGGCTGGAAATCGGCCACCCTGAAGTCAGAGCATGCATGGGTCGAACGCGAATTGAAGGGGACCAAGAGCAGGGACAACGACCTGCCCCTGAGTCGCCCGATCCTGGAGGTCCTGCGATTATGGCGGCAAAGTACTCCATTTTCGAGAGACGAGGACTTTATCTTCGCCTCGCCGTATTTCAAGGGGAGGGCGCCATACACCTACCAAATCCTCTTTCGCCGGCACATACTCCCGATCATCGAGCGTTTGTCCGGGCTCAAGAGCAGCAAGACAATGCCCATCGGGTGGCATACCTTCCGCCGGTCGCTGGCCACGCTGTTGATCTCAAACGGCGAGAATGTAAAGGTGACACAGTCCCAGCTGAGGCACACTACGCCGAAAATCACGCTGGAACTCTACGCTCAGGCGGTGTCGCCGGACCAGCACAAGGCCCATGCAAAAGTGGTGAAAATGGTGGTACCCAAGCGGCTGGTGAGAAAGCTCAAGGGGCAGACGGCTCGAAGCTCCGCCTAGCCTGCCTTTGGTCCGTATCCCCGCTGGGGGTCCAGGGGGGTCTGAAAACTGCTCGCTTGATTCGGCGTAAGTTGTTTAGAATCATGGTGAGCGCGCTGGGACTCGAACCCAGGACCCACGCCTTAAAAGGGCGTTGCTCTACCAACTGAGCTACGCGCCCACACAACACTAGCGTACCACAATCCGCGCTGCTCTCGTGCAGTCCAACGTCAGTGGCGAGCTACAACTTCTTGAAGAGGATAGCTGCCAGCAGCGATGCCAGCATCGCCAGCAGCCATTCGATACGCCAGGTCTGCACCGCCTGCCATTCGGCAATGGTCGCGGTGTTGTATACCATCCCAGTCATAACCGTCGCCAGCGCGAAAAATCCGGCCAGAATCACCAGCACCATCGATATCGTGGATAGCCCGGTGCGCTCATGAATCCCATCCATGTCGATCCACTCGAGCAGCGGACTCCGCTTCTTCGCGTGCAGATCCGCATACCGGTTCAAGCCGCACTGGTTGCAAAAGCGGCCCCCCGGCGAAAACTGCGTGCCGCAGATCGTGCAGAACTCCGCGCTCTGTGGCCCACCAAGCTTCTGCAGAGGACTGCCCGAAGCCGATACCGGGCGCCAGTACTCCTGTGACTTTTCTCGCGAAAACTCAGCCATGCCTGTCTCCCGTTCAGGCTTATCAGTGCAAGCCGCGGGCCAAACACCATTGCCGCCATTTACGCGTTCTAAGCGCTGCTGATGCCACGCCGGGTGAGAAGAAATTACCTGTCCCATGAAACAATCGCTACTTTCTGGCGGGCATCGCCAGCACGTTGCGCCCTCGCTCGGGCTCTGCCCACACAGAGAGCAGCAGCAGTTCAGCGTGAGTGAACTCCAGCACTTCTGGACGCGAAGGTTCCTCGTTGAAAATGTGTTTTTCGATGATTTTGTGGAGGGCCTCTAAAGAAATGCACAAGGTGTGCGCGGCCTCAGCCTCGGAGTAGTACTGCTTCGTAGGTTTTTTTAGGTTCAGCATGGGTGTCGGTGTCCTTTTATATTCCGGGGGACGTACCTTTGTACCGCGCCCGACTCCCCATGCATATGAGGTGAACTCCTCATAAGAACCCGATCCAGCTACTTACGTTCGCAGAATTTACCTCCTCGGTATGTACTTATCTCCCTATGGTTTTGCGTAGAACACCTCACTCCGTTCCTTACGGCCCCAACTCCCGCTGCGCCAGCAGGGTCGGCAGGTCGGCCACTGAGGCCAGCAGCGCGTCCTGCGGCTCGCAGACCAGCCGCTCCCTCCGGTATTGCCCGCTGAGCACTCCCACATTCAGAGCCACTCCGGCGTTTGCCGCCGACTGCAAGTCCAGCGGCGTATCGCCCACGTTCAACACCTCATGCACCGAGCGGCTGCGGCAGCGCTCCATGGCACGGAAGATCAGGTATGGCGCGGGCCTGCCTGCGTCCACCTCATCGCTTGAAACCATGGCCGCGAACCACTCGCCCCACCCCAGGCGGCGCACCACCAGCTCCAGCGTGGCTCGCCCGAACCCCGTGGTCAGCGCCAGTTGCATCCCGCGCTTCCGCAATGACTCAAACGTCTCCTCCGAGCCCGCCACCGGAGCAAGCTGCTCCTCGTAGCGCTCGTTTACCAGCCGCTCAAAGTCCGCGTAGACAGCCTCCACCGACTCCTCGCTCAGCGCTTCGCTGCGCTTGCGCCAGCCGAAGAAGCGAATCACCTCGCGCTTCGCCGCTCCTTTGAATTCCATCAGCTCTTCGCTGTCTACGCCAATACCATGCGCTGCCAGGGCGTCGACAAAGGAAGACACCACTTCGCCGTGATCCTCGATCACGGTTCCCGCTACATCAAAGATTGCCAGTTTGAGTTCTTGCATGGATGAATTCAGAGTGCGCCGGAAGTCTTCGCACTTCTCTGAGCTTACCGTAAACCTGTAAACCACGTCGCCAGGCCGTGAAGGGTGTGCCGCATACTCCCCATTCTCAATGCCAATCGCCACCATTCGTTGTAACATCTATTAATGAAGGAACCGGTCATGGAGCAGTTTGATGTACTCATCATTGGAGCCGGCCCCACCGGCCTCGCCTGTGCCATTGAGGCGCGGCGCGCGGGCTTTTCCGTGGTCGCGGTGGATAAGGGCTGTCTCTGCAACTCGCTCTACAACTACCCCACCAATATGACCTTCTTCACTACGCCGGAGCTGCTTGAGATCGGCGATGTCCCCTTTGTAAGCGCCCAGCAGAAACCCTCCCGTCAGGAGGCCCTGGAGTACTACCGCAAGGTTGCCGAGTACTATCGCCTTGATGTGCGCCAGTATCACGCCGTGACCCGCACCGAAGGTGCCGACGGAGCATTCCTCGTACACTGCTCGGACAGGCTCTCCCGTCCCACCCAGTTCCTTGCCCGCAAACTCGTTGTCGCTTCCGGATACTACGATCTGCCCAACCGCATGGGCGTCCTCGGCGAGGAGCTCTCCAAGGTTACGCACTATTATCGTGAGCCGCATCCTTTCTACGATTCCGATGTAGTCGTCGTAGGAGCCAAGAACTCTGCCGCCATTGCCGCCCTTGAACTCTGGCGTCACGGAGCCCGCGTCACTCTCGTGCATCGCGGCCCTGCCATCTCGTCCAACGTAAAGTACTGGATCAAGCCCGACATCGAAAATCGCATCAAGAACCATGAGATCACCGCGTACTTCAACACCTCCATTCGCGAGATCACGCCTGACGCGGTTGTTCTCTCCACTCCACAGGGCGAGCTCCAACTGAAGAACGATTTCGTCCTGGCCATGACCGGCTACCGTCCCGATTTCGGCTTCCTGCAAGCGCTCGGAGTCCAGCTCACGCCAACGGCCTCAAAGCCGGTAGTGAACCTGCGCACCTTGGAAAGTAATGTCGCCGGAATTTATCTGGCTGGAGTGATTATTGCGGGCATGAATACCAACGAAATCTTCATCGAGAACGGCCGCTTCCACGGGCGTCAGATCGCCGAAGATCTTCTTTGCAAACTGGGAGGCCCCACTACGGAGCCATGGGTTCGAGAGAGCGTGACCAGGGAGAACGACCGCAAGACTGCCTCTGTCCCGCCAGCCCATCTCCGCAACGCCGAGTAGCTCGCACTGGTGCAATATCTGCCTGTCGTTGGCAGATGTGGGGAAGTTGACCTTGCCTTTGGTTCTGTCTCTGAGTCTTCCCGCCCTACTGCAAAGTCACCGCATTGCCCGTTTGCTCAGTCAGTAGCCGTCCCATCAACGGCAGCAGCGGCTCGCCGCTCTGCGCCAGCACAAAGTCAGTGTAGGATTCGCTCCAGTCCAGCTTGAAGCTCGTCGACAGCGCCGAAATCCAAATCTGCCGTACCGCCGAGTTCGGAGAGATCACAAACGTGCCCGGTGGCTCGTCGAAGGTCAGATGCAGAGCACCACCGCGCTCTTCCACGTCAAAGCCTGCTGCTTCTTCCACGCCATACAGAGCGCGAGTCAGCCGTTCCATCGCATCTTCCGCATTTTTCTGAAAGCCTTTATCGTCCATAGTGATGATCATACGGCAGAGCGGCACCTATTGCCGCGTAACCAACTCGTCCATGGCCTAGAGGTGGCCTCGTAAATCGGTCTTGAAAGGGCACCACTTCAGTCGTGCCGCAAGAAACGCTCATTTCACGCGGCTTTAGCCGCCGAGGGAAATGTCCTTCAGGCGCCCCAAGCCATTTATGAGACAGCTTCTACCCTTTGCAGCCGTGCGAACTTCCCTCCACGTTTGTCCCTTCTTCGTAATCGTTCCAGGTTTCAATCATCAGGAAGGGAAGTGGCCGGTTTGCGTCGTAGTACCGCCGGAACATCTGCAGCGATTCTTCCAGTGTGCGTCCGCAGCGCGCGTCCATCCGACGGTTGCGGCTCCATGAGGCCCGCGAGTCATTGAACCCTGGCCACGCTCCGCCCACTGCCAGCTTCTGCGGAAACTCATGCGTCATCGTGCCGTAAAAGTATTCCAGATAGCTTTGGCCCCAGTTGCTGCCGTCGCGCTGCCAGCCCGTTTTGCCCGGTTGCACCCACGCATAGAAGCCGTCAAACGCTCCGGCCCACTTTTCGCTCGGGTCCTTGTAGATCAGCAGTGGCCGTTCGCCCCACGTATTCACCACCTGCCGTACCCGGTTCCAGTCCGTGTTGCCGTTTTTCGGAAAGATGAAGATGACCGGCTGTCCGTTATAGCGCAGATACGACCGGCTCGGCACCTCCGACGTTGGCGATACGTAGCGCTGGTAGGCATAATTCAGGTCAGACAGCACGGTTTCGGTCGCACTCGCCGGATCGCTGTCGTTCTCGTCGTACATCAGGGCCACTTTGAAGCCCTCCGCATCGCCGTCCGCAACCCTCTGCAGCAGGGCATAGGAGTTATCTTCGAACACATGGTCCTTGCCGTACCAGTTCACTACAAAGCCCGCAATTCCACGCTGCTTGGCCTGGCTCACCTGCCGCTCCAGCACTGTCCTGTCTTGCGACGAGTAGCCTACGTTGATGTGGCCCTTGCCGCCAAACCATGGCTGGTACGCGGCCAGCATCACGGGCTGGCTGGATGTATTGCCCCCCCGCGCCGTCAGCGGTTGCTTGTAATCCGCGCGGGTGCAGCCCGCGCAAAGTCCCAGCAGCACTGCCGCCGCAATCAAGAGCCAGCGTCTTGCGTCGAATGTGGTGTGAAGCAGCATGTTCTCCCGTTGCGGGTATCGCTCCTGTTACACTAAATCAGGATGTAGCGTACGCCAGCTATATTGGATTCCGGCTGCTGCGGAATGGAAGCCTGAGTAGGGTGTTTGTTGGCCTACCCACAGATCGCATTTTCTGAAAAGTTAGCCCGGTGTTTATAATCGGCAGGGAGAAGAGCTTTGCTCTAAGCTCCTGCACCCAAGAGGTTACATGACGGATCCCAACGGAAGACCCCGCGCTCTGGTCGTAGATGATGAGCACGTCATAGCTGACACTCTGGCTATTATCCTCAACCAGGCTGGATTCAACGCTTCTGCCGTTTACACCGGATCTGATGCCGTCGATCTGGCATTGACTGATAAGCCAGACCTCATCATCGCGGACGTAGTACTAACCCCCGATGACCCCGAGGGCATGAACGGAATCGAAGCCGCCATTCGGATTCGTGAATCTTTGCCCAAGTGCAAAGTTCTTCTTTTCTCCGGCCAGGCTGCCACTGCAGACCTCTTGGAGAACGCCCGCCTCCGCGGCCACGAGTTTGAGATTCTCGCCAAACCGGTGCACCCTCAGGATCTGCTCGCCAAACTTTCCCGCGCATAGCCGATTTCCGCTCTCAAAGCGAAAGCCCCGCATCGGCGGGGCTTTTAGATTGCTCTCCAGACGAAAACTCACATCTCGCGCCTTCCCTCCAGCGCCCTTTGCAGTGTCACTTCGTCGGCATACTCTATGTCGCTGCCGGCGGGAATTCCCGTGGCAATTCGCGTCACCCGAACCCCGGTCACCTTCAGCAATCGCGCCAGATAAACCGCCGTAGCCTCGCCCTCCACCGTCGGATTGGTCGCCACGATCACCTCGTCCACCGCGCCACTCTCCGCCCGTCGCATCAGGTTCGCAATCCGCAACTGCTCCGGGCCTACGCCGTGAATTGGTGAGAGCGTTCCGTGCAGCACATGATATGCACCGTTGAAGTTGTGTCCCTTTTCCAGTGCCGCAATGTTGGTCGGCTCCTCCACCACGCAAACCACCCGCAGATTTCGCGTCGGGCTGGAGCAGTACACGCACGGATCCACGTCCGTGATGTTGTTGCACACCGAGCACAGCCGCAGCGCCGCCTTGATCTCGCGTATCGCCCCCGCCAGTTCTTCGGCGTCTTCGTCAGAGCCGCGCAGAATATGGAACGCATAGCGCTGGGCGCTCTTGCTGCCGACTCCCGGCAACTTCTTCAACTCATCGATCAGTCGAGCCATGGGCTCGGCAAACTTTGACATGACTTACTTCTATCTCCGGTGTATCGCTCCGATGTATCGCCCTTGCCGTCTTTAGAACAACCCCGGAGGCAGCCCCATTCCGCCCAGCATCCCGCCCAACTGTGATTGCACGGATGCATCCACCTTGCGCGCTGCTTCGTTCACCGCCGCCGTCACCAGGTCCTGCAGCATCTCCACGTCCCCGGCAGCTTCCTTCTCAATCTTGATCGAGAGCACCTGCTTTTCGCCGTTCATGCGTACCACTACTGCTCCGCCTCCAACCGATACCTCAACCTGTGTCTCGCGCATCTTCTTCTGCATCTGCTGCTGCATTTCCTGCGCGCGCACCATCATCTCCTGAATCTGTTTCGGATCCATCTTCCTCACCTCTCCGATCGGTCCATCACAATGCGGATCTCCGCTCCGAACTTCTCCATCATCCTCTTCACCACCGGCTCATCGGCGGCCCGGGTCTTCATGCTCGCGGAGCCTCCCTCGCGCACTGTTCGCGGCTTCACTTCAGCGGCCTTCGTAGCTCCGCCCACCAGTCGAACCTTCACCGCGCGCCCGGCCACCTTGCCCGCAGCTTCGTTTGAGAGCCTCTCCTGATCTCTCATGTAGCTCAGCTCAATCATGCCCTGTGACATTTCCACCTGCACGGAAACCTGGTTGCCCTCGCCCGTCCAGTGTCCCTCTTCCAGAGCATGAACCAGCATCTGCGCGCCGCCCTTTTCTTCCAGTGCCGCCAGCACCGCATCGCGGATCGCATCCACATCCAATGCGCTCGTGTTCTCCAGTACTGCAGCCAATGCGCCCGCAGCTGGAGCGGCAGCAGTCGCCGCGTACCCGTCACCACTCGCGTCGATTTCGCCCACAGCAACTCCCATAGCGGTTACCGCCGGAGCACCAAACGCTCCCGGCACCGGCTGACTTCCAAAGCCCATCGGCGAACTCTGCGAACTCGACTGCGGCTTAACGTCGGATGCCGAATCTTCCCGGCCCTTGCGCGCCTTGTCTGCCTCAAACGGAGACGGTTTGGCCGGCGCTCCAAATGGCGATCCACCTCCGCCCATCGGCGGGACTCCCGGCGGACGCGAGGTAAACGCCGGAGGCGGTGTGCGCTGCGGGCTTGCACTCTGACTTGAGCCGCTGCGCGCCGCCGCAGTCTGCGCCGGCGACGCCTGCCGTGCCGTGGTCGAAGAGCCTGCCGCATCCGTCAGCCGCACGCCGCTCAATAGCTGTTCCAGCGGCAGCAGCCGTTGCGCGTGTACCAGCTTCAGCAGTCCCAACTCAAGATGGAATCGCTGCTCCTGCTTGTAGCTGACGTCGCCATGGGTGCGCAGCATGATCTGCAAGAAACGCGTCAGTTCCTCTTCGCCGAAATACGCCGCAATGTTAGCCACGCGCTTCTTTTCATCGGAGCTGATCTGCAGAACCGAACTCTCCGTTCCCGCCACCTTTGCCACCAGCGCATTGCGCAGAAAACGCACCATCTGCTTGGCAAAGTGTGTCGCGCTCTGGCCCTCCACCATCAGCTTGTCCACAATGCGCAGCACTTCGTCGCTGGAGTTTTCATGCACCGCATTCATCACCCGCTCCAGCACCTCGGTGGATACCGTGCCCACCAGTCCGCGCACAACTTCCGCTGTCAGCACATCGCCGCAGCATGAAATAGCCTGGTCCATAATGCTCAGCGCGTCGCGCATGGAGCCGTCGCCAGCCTCGGCCAGCAAGGCCAGAGCGTCTTCGTCCACTGTAAGATTTTCCGTTTTGCTGATCACGCGCAGATGATTCACGATCTCTTCAAAGCGCACCGCGTGAAAGCTGAAGTGCTGGCAGCGTGAGCGGATCGTCTGCGGTATATCTTCCGGCTGCGTCGTCGCCATCATGAACACCACCCACGGCGGAGGCTCTTCCAGTGTCTTCAGCAGCGCGTTGAACGCCGCGTCGGTCACCTGGTGCGCCTCGTCGAGGATGAAAATTCGATAGCGGTCGCGCGCCGGCTCTGCCGTGGCCGTGGCAATCAGTCCACGCACCTCTTCAATGCCGCGATTGGTGGCCGCGTCGATTTCGATCACGTCCATCGCACCCACGGAGCCATCGCGAATCTCGCGGCATGAGTCGCACACGCCGCATGGCTCTGCCACCGGACGGTCACTCGACTGGCAGTTCAAGGCCATCGCCAGGATGCGTGCAATCGTCGTCTTGCCAATGCCGCGATGTCCGCTGAAAATGTAGCCGTGGGCGATGCGCTTTTGTTCCAGCGCATTCTTCAGTGTCCGCACAACGTGATCCTGTCCGATCACGTCGGCGAACTTTTGTGGACGGTATTTGCGCGCCAGGACGGTATAGCTCATGGGAGAATCTCATTATAAACTCTGCATGGTGTCAGCCGCCGGAGGGCCGTCGAATGTGTCGCCAGCTCCGCTGGAGTGCCACTCAATCTCGTTGGGGAGTCTCGGCATGAAAACTCTGCACTCGCGCATCGTGTACCAGAACCGATGGATGACCCTTCGGGAAGACGCCATCTGTCGCGCCGATGGCTCCGAGGGAATCTTTGGCGTGGTCGAAAAGCCTGACGCCGCCATGATCATTCCCGTCGAGAACGGACGCGTCCACATGGTGCAGCAATATAAGTACGCCGTGGGCGCTCGCTTCTGGGAGTTTCCCCAGGGTACGTGGGAGCAGGCCAAGGACTACTCCGTCGAAGATCTCGCCCGAGGCGAACTGCGCGAAGAGACCGGACTTATCGCCCGCGATCTCGAGCTCCTCGCCCGCATCTACATCGCCTATGGATTCCTTACTCAACCCATGCACGTCTTTGTTGCCACCGGACTCACCCAACTTGACGCGCAGCCTGAGCACGAGGAGCAGGACATCGTGCGCGGCCTCTTTACCTGGAGCGAGTTTCACAACATGGTTGCAGGCGGACTGATCACTGATGCGCAGACACTCGCCGCGTTCTCCTTGCTGCGTCTCAAGCGTCCTGATCTGGCCGTCTAACTCCTCTGCAGTCCGGCTCACATCAGAGATGAGTTTCTTTGTATTCGGAATAACGGAAGCTTAACCCGGTAACTTGCTGAGTTATTTTTTGTTACACTGTTAGCCATGGCAAATCAAGCAATCACAGCAGCAGTAACTCAGTTGAAGCAGGAGCACATCCGGCTTTGTAAGGAGTTGGAGCGCGTAGATAAGGCTCTTTCCGTCCTTGGCAGTTTAGAAGAGGCAACCGCCCCGGTGAAACCCGGCCCCAAAGGTAAGGCAGTTGTCGCAGCAAAACCCAAGCGCAAGATTTCCGCCGCGGCCCGCAAGAAGATGTCTGACGCCGCTCGCGCTCGCTGGGCCGCCCGAAAAAAGGAAAAGACTCCCGCCAAGTAAGCGGATGCCATCCTTAACCTGCAGCACATTACTCTCCCGCCTCTGTTTCAGCGCGAGGGAATGTGCTTTTCCATTTGAGTGAGGTGTACGAGAGAACTCCAAGTAGAAAGGGGCATCCTGAACCGCAGCGAAGGACCCACGTACAGCTCAAATTCTCCGTGCTGTTTCAAGCTTTTCAACCGTAATCGATTGCTGTGTCCAACGCACGAACCGCAAGCTACCTTGCAGCCTTCTTTGCGCTCTTCTTGACGGCCTTCGCCCGTGCTGCCCGCTGGCGCTTTCGCAGCTCTTTAGGCGAGTACATTGTGCCCCGGCATTTCTTCGCGCCGCAGGTGCAGTCCGCGTCGCCCTCTCCGTCGTATAGAAAGTAGTCGTACACCAGTTCCTCGCCCGCCGCAATATCGCGGATGGCGCGAATCCACACGCGCTCGTCCTCATCCTCTTCGGTCTCGCAGTTCGGCGCGCAGGAGTGGTTCAAGTACATTGCCATCCCATATCCGTCGATCACGTAAGTCCCATCGCCCACTCCGAACAGGTAGGTGTAGGGACGCTCGTTATAAAGCTTGTCGGCGTCGTCATGTTTCATGCGGGTGCCCGTGTACTCCACAACGAGCGTCCCTTTGGGAATGCGTTCCAGCGTGAACACACCGGCAGCATGGATGGCAGAAGAGCGAACAATGAGGCGCATGATGAACGAATTGTAAATGCTCGCACCGGCTTCCGTGAAAAGTCTCCCGAATCCAACATGTTCTACACTGAATCCAATCGGCAGTCCTGCATATATCGAAAGCACGGTCAGCAGTCTCCGTGCGGGAGAACCCATGAACGAGACAGTGCGGCTCATCCACGCCCATCGCAGCGAACGCAGTTATAAGTCCGATCCCATCCCGGAAGAAATCCTCGACAGCATCATCGAATCCGCGCACCTTGCGCCCACTTCGATGAACAGCCAGCAGGTCTCCATTGTTGTTGTGCGTGACGCGGAGCGCCGCCGTCGCATCTCTGAGATCGCCAACAATCAGCCCTGGATCGCCAAGGCGCCCGTCTTTCTTGCGCTCGTCGCCGATCTTCACAAAACCAGCGTCGGCCTTGAAAAAGTCGGAGTCACGCAGCAAACCCAGCATAGCCTTGAAGCCGTTATCTGCGCCGCCACCGACGTCGGCATTGCGCTCGGCACCATCATGATCGCCGCCCGCGCCTATGGCCTCGGCATCGTTCCCATCGGAGGCATTCGCCGCAACTCCGATCAGATGATCGAACTGCTCGGCCTTCCCCTGTACACCTATCCCGTCGCCGGCGTAGCCATCGGATACATCGATCAACCCGCAACCCAGAAGCCGCGGCTTCCGCTCGAGAGCTTCCGCCACGAAGAGCGCTACCACCCGGAGAATCTGCGCGCCGCCATCGACGCCTACGACCTGAGCCTCCCCGAATACTGGAAGTCGATCAACCGCGCCGATGGAGTGTCTTGGTCGAAGAATACCTCCGGTGCATACGGCAAGGTCTACTATCCGACGGTCAAACCCGTCGCCGCCGCCCAGGGATTTACCTGCGAAGACTAACCAAACGATTGCCGGATCCACCAATACCATGTACGCCAACTTGTAACGGAAGCGACAATAGTTGAGAACTTCGCTCAACTGTTGTCGTTCCAGTTACAACGCCTTTTCCAACCATTCACCACCTCATCAATCGTTACTTGCTCTCCTCCGGATACATTCTCCTGACGAAACACGTTCCCATTGTTGGATTCGGAGTCTCTTTTCGACCGGCGGCCCGAATAAATTTTATTCCCGTCGCCGTTTTCCACAGGGGCCGGCTTTTGATCCAGGATGCCGGCCCCGATCTTCCGCGTCTGTCCTGTCGCCGGTGTCGTCAGCGCAACAGCCGAACGACTGCCTGTGCGCCTCCTTGCCCGTCGGAGTGTTGCTTGCCAACGCTTTCATCTCCGAGCCTTACGTCCGATAGAAATGCACAGCGTGTGCCTCGGCACATCTCATTCAATCGATGGGCCTTAACTTTCGCTACGCGGAAACTCTGCGCCGCGTAGACACATTCCGTGTCAGAGGAGAACACAACGCAGCAGCCAGTTCGGGTAGGCAAAAGGCAGGAAAATCCACCGCGGATCGGTTGCGGAAAATCGGGGAAAATCATTGATGCTGTCAGACAGGAGGATGGTTGTTTTGTGTGACATAGGTCACCATGAGGAGTGACTGGAATCAGTGCTCACCATGGCCCTATGCGAGTATCACAATCTCTAGTGATTAAAATCACTGCCGGGTGAGGCGTAATGACAGATAAACAGAGCGCAGAATATAACCACAATTAAGGGTGAAGTGTATTCCGCCGGGCCTTCCCGACGAAATGGACCAGACCTTACCGGTTTCATAACGTTCGGCAAAGTACTGATGCATGTAAATGTCACCGCACAGGATATGACATGGCAAAAGACGCTATCGAAAAGGAAACAATAGCCCAGAGCTTGAAAAACGCGGGCTACTCACGTCGAGATTTCTTAACGCTTTGTACGACCATCGTGGCGACGGCTCCCATGGGATTGGCCCTCACAGAGAAGGCTACCCCGGCTGCTGTTGCCAAGGCTGTTGCCAAAGCCAAGAAACCCTCCGTCGTATGGCTTCACTTCCAAGACTGCACCGGGTGCTCGGAAACACTGCTCCGCACTTCCAAACCCGACGTGGCAGACCTCATCATCAACCTCATTTCCCTCGACTATCACGAGACTCTCATGGTTGCCTGCGGACAGCAGGCCGAAGACGCGCTGAATTCGGCCGTCGCTGACAATGCCGGGAAGTTCGTGCTGGTAGTTGAAGGCGCCATTCCGACCAAGGAACAGGGCCGTTACATGTTGCTCAACGGCAAGCCGGCACTGGAAGTCCTGAAAGAAGTTGGTTCCAAGGCCGCTGCGATCATCGCCATGGGCTCGTGTGCTTCCTGGGGCGGCGTTCCGTCTGCTGATCCGAATCCTACCGGCGCGACCGGCGTTGATTCGATCATCACGGACAAGCCGATTGTGAATCTTCCTGGCTGCCCGCCAAATCCTTACACGCTGTTGGGCGTTGTGCTTGAGTTTGCCGTGATGGGCAAGCTGCCTGCCTGCGACGACCTGAAGCGTCCCAAGTTTGCTTTTGACCGCCTGATTCACGATCACTGCCCGCGCCGTGCGCACTTCGATGCTGGCCGTTTCGCCGGGCAATTCGGCGACGCAGGTCATCGCGAAGGTTATTGTCTGTTCAAGCTTGGCTGCAAAGGCCCGGTGACTCATGCTGGTTGCTCGACGCGCCAATTCAACGAAGTGGTGGATTGCTGGCCGATCGGCAACGGTTCGCCATGCTTCGGTTGCACCGAAAAGACGGTGGGCTTCCGTATCCCGCTGTTCCAGCGCGTTGACGTACACACCGCGACTCCGCCTGACACCTACGCTCCCATTTCCGGTTCGTTTGGAAAGTTTGGGGCAGCGGCTGCCGGACTGGTAGGTTTAGCGGCGGGTGCAATCGGCGGATCGACCTGGGCTGCCTCACAGCGGCTGACCAGTAGCGAAGAGGCTGTTGCTCAAGAGGCCAAGACGACCGTCGGAGGTAAGTAGCCATGGCAATGACACGCCGCGAGGCATTCAAAAATCTCGCTAAGGGCAGCCTGCCCATTCTTGCGGCAGGTTGCGTGTCCGCTGGACTTCCGGAAGTCGCCCATGCCGAGGAGGAGAACGTTGCACCCAAAGGCGCATTAGGTCTGCTTTACGATGCGACCAAGTGCGTTGGATGTAAGTCATGTATGGTGAAGTGCTCAGAGTACAACGATCTGCAGCCTGACACCCGCCAGGACGGTATCCATCAAGCTCCTCCCGCACTGAACTACTTCACGAAGAACATCATTAAGTTGTACCGCACGGCCGACGGTTCCGATCACTCCTACTTCAAACAGCAGTGCATGCACTGCATTGATCCGAGCTGCGTGACTGCGTGTATGTTTGGCGGCCTCCGGAAGGATGTCGATACCGGCGTGGTGTGGTGGCTCGGCTCAAAGTGCGTCGGCTGCCGTTACTGCGAGGTTGCGTGTGGCTTCCACATCCCAGCGTTCACGTGGGATTGTTTCAATCCGAAGATCGTCAAGTGCGAGCTTTGCCGCGATCACATTGCCAAGGGAGGCAAGCAGCCTGGCTGCACTGAAGTCTGCCCCACCAACGCAGTGATCTACGGAAAGCGCGAAGACCTGTTGAAGGAAGCGAAGAGCCGTATTGCCGCCAACCCTGGAAAGTATTTCGAGCAGAGGGTGTACGGCGAGCACGAGGCGGGCGGAACCCAGGTTCTGTACCTGTCGCGCGTGGGCTTTGACAAGATCGGCTTGCCCGATATTGGCGAAGCATCCATTCCTCACGGCTTGCACTATTCACACATGCTGTACAAGTGGATGGCATTGCCGCTGGCTTTATTTGCGGGAATGGTTTTCTTCGCGGGCAAGAACTTCAAAGATCACTCACATCACTTGGTCGAGGATCAGAAGAAGACCGGATTGAGGCCACAACTATGACACGGTGGGAGAGAAGCGTTCCTGTATACGGTGTCCCCGTGATCACCCGCGGATTCTGGGCGATGTTGGCCCTGATCGTGGTAGGCCTTGTGCTTACCGCAATCCGCGAAGTTGTCGGTCTCGGAGGTATTGTCTCTGGCATGTCTGACCCCTATGCCTGGGGTCTATGGAAAACCTTTAACGTAATGGTCCTGACGGGCCTTGGCTCCGGCGGTTTCGCCGTGGGCATCGCCGCCTGGATCTTCAACCGAAAAAAGCTGCATTCGGTGATGCGCGTAGCGCTGCTTACCAGCCTGCTCGCCTACTGGACTGGCCTTGCAATGCTTGGTATCGATGTCGGTCGCCCATGGAACTTCTATTGGGTGGTTTGGCCGTTCACCTGGAACCTGCGTTCTCCGCTGCTGGAAATTGCGGTCTGCATCATGCTTTATGCGACCGTGCCGCTGTTTCTGGAAAACCTGCCGCCGCTGTTTGAGTACATTATTTACGAGTTCCCAAGCTTCCGCGGCGTGGCTGAGTTCTGTGAGGGAGCACTGAAGAAAGTGTATCCCGTTGTCATTGGACTTGCATACATCCTGCCGATCATGCACCAGTCGTCACTGGGCGCACTGATGATTCTGGGCGGCAACCGCGTGAACACCCTCTGGCAGACGCCGTTCCTCCCGTTGATCTACGTTTGGGCGGCGGCATTCCTGGGATATAACTGCGTTTCAATCTGCCTGTTGCTGGCGAAACTCGCGTGGAAGCGCGACGTGGATCCAGAGGTCATGGCAGAGATGAACAAGCTGACGGTCTGGATTGTGTACTCATGGACAGCTTTCCGCTTCCTCGACATTCTGGTGCGCGGAAAGATCCTCCATGTGTTCACCGACGGTTTTTATTCCCTCCTGTTCTTGACAGAGACGGCGCTGATTCTCGGCTCCGCTTATGTGCTTTCGACAGAAAAGGGAAAGAAGCTAGGGACCATGTTCCTTGCGCACGTATGCTGCGCAACGGGTGGCATGATCTACCGTCTCAGTCCGACCACCTTGGCCTTCCAGGCCAAGCCCGGCGCGACTTATTTCCCATCTGCGATTGAGTTTATTGTCTCGATCACGTTTATCGCCATTGGTGTGCTGGTCTATCTCATTGCGGTCAAGAAACTGGCGATTCTGCCAGGGTCGAACGCCGACTGGACCAAGATGGCGAAATACGAAGAGCAGGTTAAACCCGGTATCCAGTTGACTGGCTACGCACCAGTGGAACACTAATCCACGACATCGACTAGAAGGTTTCAAAAATGGCGAAACGCATAACGATTGACCCCATCAGCAGGATTGAAGGCCACCTCCGAGTAGACGTGGAAGTGGAAAACGGCTCAGTATCCAATTCATGGGCCTCCTGCACAATGTGGCGCGGCATTGAGACTATTCTCCAGGGCCGCGACCCTCGGGAAGCATGGGTATTCACCCAGCGCTTCTGCGGCGTGTGCACCACGGTGCACGCTATGGCTAGCGTCCGTTCGGTGGAAGATGCACTTAAGCTGGAAATTCCGCTGAACGCTCAGTACATTCGCAATCTCATTCTTATCAACCACGGATTACACGATCACATCGTGCACTTCTATCATCTGTCGGCCCTGGATTATGTGGACATCCTCAAGATCCCTGCCGCCGACCCAGCCAAGACCAGCGCCCTGATCGAAGGCTTGACCAACTGGCCCGGCAACTCCAAAAAGACCTTCCTGGATGCTCAGAACAAGGTCAAGGCAGTTGCTGCCAGCGGACAGCTCGGCATCTTCACCAATGGCTACTGGGGTCACCCGGCCATGAAGCTGAGCCCCGAGGTCAACCTGCTGGCGTTTGCGCACTACATTCAGGCCCTTGAGTACCAGCGCAAATCGGTGCAGGCAGTCGCGATCCTCGGATCGAAGAGCCCGCACATCCAGAACCTCACCGTGGGCGGCGTCTCCAACGCCATCAACCTTGACAGCCTCGCGACCCTCAACATGGATCGTCTGTTCATGGTCAAGAAGTTGATGGACGAGGTGAAGCCCTTCATCGACCAGGTGTATCTCCCAGACGTGTGCGCCATTGCCGGCATGTATGCTGACTGGTTCAACTACGGCTCGGGCGTCACCAACTACCTGGCCTCGCCGGATCTTCCGCTTGACAGCAAGAACTCCAAGTTCGACCTCGTCGGCGGATACATCATGGACGGCAACCTCTCCAGCGTTCACAAGTTTGATGGATTCCGCGACAAGGTCTTCGTTGACGCCGTCACGGAAGAAACCAAACACGCCTATTACAAGGGCGAAGCGCCGCTGCATCCTTGGAAGGGCGAAACCGATCCGGAATTGACCGATTGGCAGGCTGAAGGCAAGTACTCCTGGGTCAAGGCGCCCCGCTTCAACGGTCGTCCGATGCAGGTTGGTCCGCTGGCTCAGATCCTGGTTGGCTACGCTGCCGGTGACCCGCTCACCCGCAAGCACACCGACAAGGCTCTGGACCTGATCTCGACGGTTGCCGGTCACAAGATTGGCATCGAAAAGCTGCAGTCCACCATGGGCCGCCACGTCGCACGCGCGATTCGCGCCTCGATGCTGGCTGAACTGGGTGAGAAGCACTGGGAACTGCTGGTGAACAACATCGCCTCAGGCGACGTTGCCACCCACAATGAACCGGTGTTCCCGTCGGGCGAAATCGAGGGTGTAGGCGTGCATGAAGCACCGCGCGGCTTGCTCTCACACTGGTCCGTAATCAAGGGCGGCAAGATCGCGAATTATCAGGCGGTCGTGCCCTCCACCTGGAACGCTTCACCGCGTGACGCCAAAGGCCAGCATGGGCCGTATGAAGCTTCGCTGCTTCACAACCCCATTGCCGATCCCACCCGTCCGCTGGAAGCCATTCGTACCATTCACTCGTTCGATCCGTGCATGGCTTGCGCCTGCCACACCTTTGATCCTGAAGGTAAGCCGGTTGCAACCGTAAAGGTGCTGTAAATATATGAAGACGATCAAGGTCTGCGGCGTCGGTAGTGTCCTGCTTGGCGATGATGCGGTAGGACCCTACGCGGCTCGCTGGATCGCGTCCAACTATGAGTTCGGTACAGGTGTCGAGGTCGAAGACCTCGGCACCCCCGGCCTCGATTTGATCGCGTACATGACCGGAATGAACGTGCTGATCTTGATCGACTCGGTGGACAATCACGAGCCGGCTGGCACGGTGACTGTCTATGACAAGGCAGCCATCACGCGCCACCGACCCGCTGTCCGGCTTGATCCTCATTCTCCGTGCATTACGGAATCCATTTTTGTAGCCGAACTCGCAGGCGATGGCCCCGAAGAGGTTTACCTCATCGGAGTCACCGGCGAAGAATTCGAAGTGGGATCACCACTCAGCGAACCGGTACAAAACGCGATTCCGCTGCTCATGGAAAAAGTGTTGGAGATCGTCGTCCAGCACGGCGGCAGCTTCCGTAAACGCGAAGTTCCCCTTGACGCCGATATCTGGTGGGAGAATGCCCGAGTAGGCGTGGCCGTCTAGTAGCGACTTTTGCAATGATTAACTGTGTGGGTGACCGTGCCATCATGGTGCGGTCACTTTTTTTCTGTGACCACCCCTACTGGGTATCGGTCAGGTCCTGCTGCGCGGCGATCGCCAGCGACTCCTGCGTCAGGTAGTCCACATTGCGCAGGGCAGGGAAGAGCCAGCTCCACAGCGCCACCACAACCATGGTGCCCACGCCTCCGAATACAACCGCAGGCACCGCGCCCATCCACTGCGCGGTGATGCCGCTCTCAAACTGGCCGAACTCGTTGGAGGTGCCAATGAAGAGCATGTTCACGGCGCTGACTCGCCCGCGCATTTCGTCCGGAGTGGCAAGCTGCACCAGGGTTGAGCGCACAATCACCGATACCATGTCTGCCGCGCCCACCAGGAACAGCGCAAACATCGAGAGATAGAGATTCCGTGAGAGTCCGAAGACCACCGTGGCTGCGCCGAAGGCTCCCACGCAGCACAGCATCTTGATTCCTGCGTGGCGGCGCAGCGGAGCATAGGCAAGCGCAAAGGCCATCAGCGCCGCGCCCAGTCCAGGCGAGGCGCGCAGCAGTCCCAGGCCGCGCGGACCCGCGTGCAGAATCTCGCGGGAAAATACCGGCAGCAGTGCCACGGCTCCGCCCAGCAGCACGGCGAACAGGTCAAGCGTGGTGGTTCCCAAGATCAACTTGTTGCGCCACACGTATTGAAAGCCCGCCATCACCGTCTGCCAGTCGCGTCCACGGCTCAACTGCTGCACTCCTGGCACGCGGATGGCGGCAATCATCAACACGCTGGTGGCAATCGCCGTGGTGGCCGTGAAGTACACCGCAATCGGATTCCCGCGCAGGGCATAGAGCACGCCGCCAATCACCGGACCCAGAATGGTCCCGGCGTTGAAGATCGACGATCCCCAGGCGGCAGCATTGGGAAAGACCTCGGGCGGCACCAGCAGCGGAGCGAAAGCCTGCCCGGCCGGACCGTTGAAGACGCGAATGAATCCCATCGCCACCAGCACGCAGTAGACCGGAGCGACGCCGTGCAACCCGCGCAGCGTAATGGTCAGCAATGCCAGGGAACAGAGAGCGAAGCACGAGTAGCAGGCCAGCAGCACGTGACGGCGGTCAAAGCGGTCGGCGACGTGTCCGCCCGCTAGAAAGAAAAGCAGGCCGGGAAGAAATTGCGCCAGTCCCACCAGGCCCAGATCCAGCGGACGCCGCGTGATCTCGTAAATCTGCCAGCCCACGGCGACCGACTGCATCTCCAATCCGGCCACGATCAGGAAGCGCGCAATCTGAAAAAGACGGAAGTTGCGGTAGCGGAATGCGGCGCCCGCCGCGCTATGTTGTGCCGGGGTCATAGGTGGTACTTATACTTTGCCACAAATGCGGAGCGTGGTGCGCAGGCGCGAGGCGGTCGCAGGTGCGATGGGAATGTCATAATTGTGCATGTCCTCTTCCCCCAGGCCACCGTCGCTTGCCTCGGCAATTGTGCGCTGGCATCGCGACTCACTTCGCGCCCGCGGTCTTTCTGCCTCGTTGCGCTATCTTGCCGAGCAGTTCGTCGAGTGCGTGAAGGACTCATTGCCCGAGCGCCGCCGCAGCCGCTTCGGAGACATTGACTACGATTGCGATCACGCGGTGGATACCACCTGGGCGCGGCTTCCACTCTCCGTACGCTTGCGCGAGGTCTTCAGCGAGAGGCTCTACCAGCCCACCGTGGAAGAAGAATTTGCCGAGATCATGCAGCATCTGGCAACCGTGGATCTGGAAACATTTACATTCATCGATCTTGGCTCGGGCAAGGGACGCGCCTTACTGCTGGCGGCCATGTATCCCTTTCAACACATCATCGGGGTTGAGGTGCAACCCGAGCTCGACGCCATTGCCCGGAAGAACCTTGATCGTTTCAACGAACACGGGCAGCAGTGCCAGAGCATCTCATCCATCTGCGCCGATGCGCGCGAGTACGAGTTTCCGCTTCGGAATCTCGTCGTCTATCTGTTCAATCCGTTTCCGGATTACGTGCTGAGCGAGGTCCTCGCCAACCTTACGGCGTCGGCGCGGAGCTCTCCCCGTGCCATCTTCGTCCTCTATAACGCACCCTTTGAAAAACAGGAGTTCGAGCGCATTCCAGAGCTGCGCATCTTTCATCAGACCTCGCAGTATCAGCTTTACCGCGTGGAACTCGAGTCGGCGGGGTAATGCCCGAAGCAGTGACGGAAGATTGTGGCTACTGCGGCGGCGCATGCAACACGGCATCGCTTGCGGTTTTCCGCCACTATTTTTCCAAGTTTTATGGTGATCACCAGCCGCCTGGAATCGTTGCACGTCCCTACATTTCTCGCCGGACTTCGTGAATTCCGATGGCGACGGCGACTCGCGATTGAGAGAATTGCAATCCGAAGTGGCCGCCCCAGAAAATCGAGATCACGGGGTATCAGGTCACGCGGGGTGCTCTTAGGCGTACGGTGGAATACCAGTACTTTCAAGCTCAAGCCTATAAGTTAAAAATACTTATTAGTGTGATCGTTGCATCGCCGGGACCCATTGCGAACAAACATTGGTCTGTGTCGCAGGTCACTGCAGTGTGTTTGCGTCACATGGCATTGTGACGTACGCACTTCCTTTTGGTGCGGCCTAAACCTTACAAGCTAAGTCGAGACCGTGTGTCCGCCGGGGACTTCCAGAAAGTACTTACGGACGGGCAGTCGGGCTCAGGGTGACCGGTATCGAACTGTAGCAATTATCTGCGGCTGGAAGTCAGCCGTATTGGAAGCCGGGTCGCGAAGAACGTAATCCGAGCGAGCAATTCAGGGGGTTCACAGTGCTTTCACCATACGGCCTGGATATTATCGAGAGCTGCCTTACTTGCAAGATGCGGGCCGATCAGATTTTTTGCGATCTGCCGGAATCCGCCTTGCAGTCGTTTGAACAAATCAAGTACGCCACCGCTTATCCCAAGGGCGCAATCCTTTTTGTAGAAGGTCAGGCGCCGCGCGGAATTTTCGTTCTCTGCAAAGGAAGGGTCAAGCTGTCCATCTGCTCCACGGATGGCAAAACTCTGATCCTTAAAATCGCCGAAGCCGGAGAGGTACTGGGATTGAGCGCTTCGGTCAGCGGCAAGCCTTATGAACTGACCGCCGAAACCATTGACCCGTGCCAGGTGAACTTCGTCAAGCGAGAAGATTTCCTGCGCTTTCTCAAGGAGCACTCCGACGCATGTCTGCGCGTTGCCGAGCAGCTCAGTGAGAAGTACAACACGGCCTGCCGTGAGATTCGTTCGCTCGGACTGTCGCATTCAGCCGCGGAAAAGCTCGCGAAACTGCTGCTCGAGTGGACGGTGAAGAACGGCGAAAGCGCCAAGCAGGAGCCGCGCATCAAACTCGCGCTTACCCACGAAGAGATCGCACAGATGATCGGAACTTCGCGTGAAACCGTAACCCGTCTCTTCGCGGAAATGAAGAAGCGGCAGATTGTTCAGGCCAAGGGTTCCACTTTGGTCATTCGCAACAAGACAGCGTTAAAGGCATTAGCAACTACATAAATCCTATTCATTTCAGTATTCATAAATTGGTTCGGCCCAGCGCCGAACCTTTCTTTTGCGAGTTTTATGCCCTCGGAGCGCCGCGCTTCACAGACCCGGCTCAGGTTGCGTGCCATTCTCACCTGTGGCAGGACTCACGCTGCGGGGTGACTGCAATCACAGCGCGTACCGCGTACAAAAGATAAAAACCTCACATGGAGAGTAATATGCAGCCCAGTTGCAACCACTGCGCATTCCGCTCTGATCGTCCCTTCTGCGATATGTCGCCGGATGCGATTCGCGGATTTGATGAGATTAAAGAGCAGGCCGTTCTCGGTAAAGGTGCGCTATTGTTCGGCGAGGGCTGTCCGTCCCGCGGAGTTTATGTACTATGCGAAGGCCGAGCCAAGCTCTCCATCTGTTCGGAGAGCGGCAAGCGCCTCATGCTGCGCGTTGCCGGCCCCGGAGAAGTCCTGGGACTGGGCGCAACCCTGAGCGGTGAAGCCTACGAAGTCACGGCCGAACTGCTGGACACCGCGCAGGTGGTGTTCGTGAAGCGCAAGGATTTGCTCAGGTTCCTGCGCGAGAATCCGTCCATCTGTATGGAAGTGGTGCGCCGTCTCAGTGACGACCTTCACGGCGCCTATGAGCGCGTCCGCTCCATCGGCTTGGGGCGAGCCCGCAGGGCACGCGTTCAGCGTAGCGGCGTCCGCACCCTGGCTTCCTGAGGGTATCCGCAACTTTCCCAAGGGCCGCCGCGCGCGGCCCTTTCGTACGCTGAATCCCGAAATTCGTCTTCTCTGGAAGGCAATCGCTGCCCCGGTAGCCGCTTGCAATCCGGCGCGCAGGGGTGGATGATGCTGAAACCTAGCCGGGATTACCGTAAGATTCCCTTCCTGGATCAGTTTTTTTTACTGAAGCGAAACCATGTTCCTGCAGCGCTCCCAACCGCGGCAGCAAGCTCGGTCGCCGCCGAATTCTGGCCTGAAACGCCGCCCCCATCACCGCAGCGAAGGTGAGACGTCATCAACCCGTGTGACGTAAGTCACAGGAACTCGTGCGATTACTCACTGCCTCAGGTGCGCTGTGGATGCGAAAACCAAAGAGTCCTGTAAAAGCGGAAGAAGTGTGCCTGAGCCAATGCCGCTTTCAGGAAATGCAAAACAGTACAGGAGAATCGATGAAGAGATTCTTTGCAGTCGCAGTCGTTGCCGCCATGGCAATGCCCCTATTTGCCGCTGATGGCGCCGCAACCTTCAAGGCCAAGTGCGCCGGATGTCACGGAGCAGATGGCTCGAAATCCATTCCTGCCATGGGCGTGAAGCCTATCAATGCCCCCGATATCACGGGAAAATCCGAAGCTGCAATTGCTGACGTGGTCCTGAAGGGTTCAGGAAAAATGAAGCCCCAGGCCGTAACCCCGGAAGAAGCCAAAGCCGTTGCCGGATACGTGAAGTCCCTGAAGTAAATAAGATTTTTCCAACTGTTGTATTGGGCCGCCCGGGCCCATGCGCCCGGGCAGCTACTTGAAGTCAGGTGAAGGGTTTGTGAAGAATTTAAAACTGTTCTGGATGTTGTGCCTGGTGCTTGTCTGTGCCGGGTTTGCATATGCAGGAACCAAGGCTGCGGCTCAGCCCAAGCCCTCCAATGACGACTGTCTTGCCTGCCATAGCGATGGTTCGATGGTGAATGGCAAGGAAGTTCATGGAGACGCTTTCAAGGCATCGATCCACGGTTCGATGTTTACCTGCGTAGACTGTCACACTGATATCAAGTCCCTGCCGCACGAATCAGGACTTGCAAAACCGACTTGCGTCACCTGCCATGCTGACGAAAAGGCGAAGTTTGATAATGGCGTACACGGGAAGGCACTGGCTGCCGGCAACGCGAAGGTTCCTAATTGCGAAAAATGCCACGGCAATATTCATGAGATCCTACCTGCCAGCGATCCTAAGTCCCGTTCCGCCAAAATCAATGTTCCCAAGATGTGCGGAGAGTGCCACAGCCAGAACATTCCTGGCGTTTCCGGCAAGCCCGGTCTCGCCTATCAGGAATCGGTTCACGGCAAACTGGTAGCAGCCGGAAATGAAAAGGCTGCTGTCTGTTCGGATTGCCATGAGGCGCACGATATTCGCAGTCCCGGCGACGTTACTTCACCGGTGTACCGCGCCAACATTCCCAAAACCTGCTCGCAGTGCCACACCAGCGAGGCGAAGATTTTTGCCACAAGCATTCACGGCAAGGCGTTGGCTGAGGGCAGCATTCACTCTCCCGTCTGCACGGACTGTCACGGCGTTCACATCATCAAGGCGACCAACGATAAAGCGTCGGCGGTCAATGGCAAGAACCAGGGCGACATCGCCTGCGCTCAATGCCACAACAGCATCCGGATGACGCAGGAATTTGGCGTTCCCGGCGGTCGTACGGACAGCTACAACGCCAGCTATCACGGCATGGCAAACGCGGTTGGATCCACCAAGACCGCAAGCTGCTCTTCCTGCCACGGAACGCACAACATTCTTCCCAAGTCCGATCCGGCTTCCACCGTCAATCCGGCCAACCTGGTCAAGACCTGCGGACAGTGCCATACCGGTGCCAATGCTAATTTTGCCAAGGGCCAGATTCACCTTGATCCGGAAGCGATCGCCAAGGCGGATTTCGGAGCCAAGGTCAACAACTACGTACGTGGCGTTTACATTCTGCTGATCGTCGGAACCATCGGCTTCATGTTCCTGCACAATCTCATGATCTTTGTGCGTAAGCTGATCGACCGCAAGAAGAATGCAAGCCATCACGCCTCTGGTCCGCGCATTGTGGTGCGTATGACCAGGAACCAGCGTATTCAGCACTTCATGCTGCTGATCTCGTTCTTCACCCTAGTCGTCACCGGATTTGCCTTGAAGTATCCGGATGCCGCCCTGCGCTTCATCTTCGTCAATGAAATCGGCCGCAGCTACCTGCACCGTTTCGCCGGCGCTCTGATGATCGTAGTCAGCCTCTACCATGTCTTCTATCTCGCAACCACTGGCGAGGGACGCCGCATGTTCCTCGATATGCTCCCCGAACTGAAGGACGCCACGGATATCGTCGACGTCTTCGCCTACAACCTCGGATTCTCCAGCAAGAAGCCGCAATTCAAGCGCTTCAACTACGCGGAGAAGATGGAATACTGGGCGCTGGTCTGGGGCACGTTCGTCATGGCGCTTACTGGCCTGATCATCTGGTTCAAGGTGGTCTCAGCCAGCCAGGTTCCGCGTTGGTGGGTCGATGTGGCTACCACGGTACACTTCTATGAGGCGATTCTGGCCACGCTGGCCATCATCGTCTGGCACCTCTACCAGGTCATTGTCGATCCTGACACTTACCCGGTGAACTTCGCGTTCATCGACGGCAAAATGTCATTCGAGCATTACCAGGAAGAGCACGGACTCGATTCAGCAACCCTGTCACAGTATGCAGGCGCTGGAGACGAAGCCAAAGGTCACCACACCGCAACCAGCAAGTCCAAGAGCAAGATAACCCACGAGTAAAGTAAACCGGGGTGCGCGGAATGGGGTCCGCGCACCCCGGCTAGCTGTAATCACAAGGACTTGGCAAGCAACCGCTACAATTGAGAGGACAATTGCGTGGCCATTAAGAGTGAACGTGCCTGGAGGGCAAAACACACGCCACCAGCTCAGCCGATACATCTACTGCAGGTTTTAGGCCCGCGGGCCTTGCTACTGGTTCTGTTTGTGACTTTCGCGCTTGTCTTCTCGGCGCCCGCTCTGGCCGCTCATGCGTCTGATTCGAGTGATACCTGCCTGGCTTGCCATGGCGACAAGAGCATGTCCACCAAGCACGGTGGAAAGACGGTTTCCCTGTTCGTGGACGGCAAGAAGTTTGCGCCGTCGGTTCACGGTGCCGTAGGCTGCACCGGATGCCATGCCGATCTCGAGGGCAAGGATTTTCCGCATGGAACGCCCGCCAAAGTAAAGTGCGGAAGCTGCCACTCGCAAGAGCAGGATCTTTATGCCAAGTCCCTGCACGGCAAAGCCGCTGCGCGGGGGGACCAATTGGCGCCGCGTTGCGTGAACTGTCATGGCAATCACGATATCGTTCCCGTCAAGGACAAGAGATCAGCGGTCGCTCCGCTGCGTATTCCGTTTGTCTGCGGCACTTGCCATCAAGAAGGCACCGCCGTAATGAAGACCCGGAATATCGACCAGCATGACATTCTGACCAACTACACCGAGAGTATTCACGGCGAGGCCGTGCTCAAGAAGGGCCTGACGGTAGCCGCCACCTGCGCCTCCTGCCATACGGCGCACAGCATCCTTCCGCACACTGATCCCAATTCGTCGATCGCGCGCCGCAATATTGCCGCGACCTGTACCAAGTGCCATGGCCAGATTGAAGCCGTACACCGCAAGATTATCCGCGGCGAGCTGTGGGAGAAAGAGTCAAACGTACTTCCCGCCTGCATCGATTGCCACCAGCCGCACAAGGTGCGCAGCGTCTTTTACGATAAGGGCATGGCCAACGCCGACTGCATGCGCTGCCACGCCAATCCGACCCTCAAGGCCAAGGATGGCCGCTCGATGCTGGTGAGCGAAGTCGAAGTCGCCGGCTCGCGTCACGCCAAGGTAGCCTGCAGTCAGTGCCACTCAGAGGTGAATGTTTCACACAACCGCCCCTGTGAGACCATCACCAAGAAGGTCGATTGCTCGAAGTGCCATGAAGCCGTCGGAGAAGATTACGGACGCAGCATTCACGGCCAGCTTACCGCTAAGAACGATCCTGTGGCCCCCGGTTGCAGAGATTGCCACGGCACCCACGGAATCCTCGGCAAAACGGATCCGAAATCGACCACGTTCCCGACCAACATTCCCGGTCTTTGCAGCAAGTGCCACCTGGAAGGCAAGAAGGCTGCGCTGCGTTACACGGGAACCCAGCACAACATCATTGGCAACTACACGGAAAGCATCCATGGCAAGGGCCTGCTGGAGAGCGGATTGACCGTAACCGCGACCTGCACAGGTTGCCACACCGCGCACAGAATCCTTCCGGCGAAAGATCCAGCCTCCACGGTGAATCCGAAGAACGTTCCGGCAACCTGCGGCAAGTGCCATAACGGAATCGAAGACCAGTTCAACAAGAGCGTCCACTCGCCTTCCGTTAGCGGCACCGATAAGGAACTTCCGGTTTGCAGTACCTGCCACACCGCGCACACCATCAGCCGTACGGATGAAACCGGCTTCGAACTCGGCGTGATGACCACCTGCGGCAAGTGCCACGGGGAAATTGCCAAGTCCTACTTCGAAACCTACCATGGCAAGGTTTCGCGCCTTGGATACACGAAGGCGGCTAAGTGCTTTGACTGCCACGGCTCGCACGATATTGCAAAGATCTCTGATCCGCGCTCGCACCTGAGCCGTGACAACGTGGTAGCGACCTGCCGCAAGTGCCATTCCAACGCCACCCGTCGCTTTGCCGGCTATCTAACCCATGCCACTCACCACGACCCCAAGAAGTATCCGATCCTGTTCTATGCTTTCTGGGGAATGACCGGACTGCTGGTCGGCACATTCGTAGTGGGCGGCGTCCACACTCTTCTGTGGCTGCCGCGCGCCTTCCAGATGCGCCGCGAACTCAAGGAGGCAGAAGCCAAGGAAGAGGCTGCGCTCCAGGCTGAAGCCGAAAGAGAAGCATCGAACGGATCTTCCGAGAAGGATAAGGAGTAATCATGTCGAGCGAAAATCAGGAGAGAGCAACAGTGAGCGCAAGTCTCGATCGATCATCCGCCAAGCATGGGGAGGAGCACCACGGCAATCGCGAATTCGTGCGCTTTGTTCCGTTGGAGCGAGCTCTTCACGCGACGATGGTCGTCTCCTTTATCACCCTGGCAGGCACGGGGATGTCTCTAAAGTTTTCCTATACTCCGTGGGCGCGCGTGCTCTCACGGTTCCTGGGAGGATTTCAGACCGCCGGCTACATCCACCGGTTCGCCGCCACCATCATGTTTTGCGTCTTCTTCACTCACCTGGTCTCGCTGGTAAAGCTGAAGAACCGTGAGTACAAGTCCTGGGCCGATATGATCCTTGGGCCCAACTCCATGTTGCCGACGCTCAAGGATGGCCGGGAGTTCGTGCAGACCATGAAGTGGTTTCTCGGTAAAGGTCCGCGTCCGCAATACAGCCGCTGGACATACTGGGAGAAGTTCGACTACTTCGCCGTGTTCTGGGGAATCTTCATCATCGGTTCCACCGGACTTACCCTGTGGTTCCCGGTTTTGTTTACCCGGATTCTGCCGGGATGGTTCATCAATCTCGCTACCATCATTCACAGCGATGAAGCTCTGCTGGCGACCGGCTTCATCTTCACCGTTCACTTCTTCAACACCCACCTGCGGCCTGAGAAGTTTCCGATGGATGTTGTCGTCTTTACCGGCCA
>Ga0302319_10004404_pt1 | contig 28947 bp, 23 predicted proteins | sample Bog_T0_2_FD_203319 | JGI IMG/M metagenome (GOLD analysis project Ga0302319, IMG submission 203319) | Peat permafrost microbial communities from Stordalen Mire near Abisko, Sweden - Bog_T0_2 | ecosystem: Environmental > Terrestrial > Soil > Wetlands > Peat | place: Sweden: Abisko, Stordalen Mire... | reverse complement strand
CGTCGAGCAGGTGCGGGACCTCCGGGAGACCGCGCGTTACGTGCCGGCCCAGGGCAAGTTCAAGATCTACATCATCGACGAGGTTCACATGCTCTCGACCGCGGCCTTCAACGCGCTCCTCAAGACGCTCGAGGAGCCTCCGGCGCACGTTAAGTTCATCTTCGCGACCACGGACGTGCAGAAGCTTCCGTCGACGATCCTGTCGCGGTGCCAGCGGTTCGACCTCAAGCCCATCCCGCAGGGGCTGATCGTGGAGCGGCTCAGGAAGATCGCCGACGACGAGAAGATCGAGGTCGAGGATGCCGCACTCGCCTCCATGGCCCGGCTGGCGGACGGCGGGATGCGCGACGCGCAGTCCATGTTCGACCAGATGATCTCGTTCTGCGGCTCAAGGATCGCGGAGGCCGACGTGCTCGACGTCTACGGGCTTGTCTCCGGCGCGAAGGTCGCGGAGCTCGCGGGGGCGGTGGCCGCGGGCGACCACAGGAGGATCGTGGCCCTGGTGGATGACTGCGACGCCGGCGGCAGGGACCTCGTGCGCCTGCTGACGGACGTGCAGGCCCTCGTCCGGGAGGCGCTGCTCGACGCGATTGCCCGGGGGGGGCGGAGCGACAGGCTTTCGGCCGGCGTTTCGCTGACCACCGAGCAGCTCACCCGTCTCCTTGACGCCCTGCGCGAGGGGGAGGGCGGCGTGCGGCACGGCATGGCCGAAAAGGTGAATTTTGAGGTGACGCTGCTCAAGGCCGTCGACGCAAGCCGCGCCCGGGCCATCGACAGCCTCATCCGCGAACTCGCGTCCCTCTCGGAAGAGGCGGCCGCGGCCGAAGGAGGCGAAAAAAAAAAGGACTGATCGCGGAGCTTGAGCGCCGGCTGGGCGTGGCCGGCGAAGGGATAGGACCACCTGCTGCCAGGCCGGTGCCAGATTCGTCGGCTGACGGCCCCGCCCCTTCCGTTCCATCGGCCGCAGATCCGGCGACCGGGGGCCCGGTCCCGACGGAAGAACCCGTCTGGCCCGACGATTCCGCCGAGGAGGCCTACCTCTCGGAGCGGCGCCCGGCGGACGACCGCGGTACGGCCGCCGGCCCTCCGCCCGCGCCCGCCGGGCCGGTCGACGGCCCAAGGGAGACCCTGCCGCCGCTTGACGCCATGGTGCAGCGGGTGCCCGAGGGCGTCCGGGCTTCCCTCGACGAACTCTTCCGCGCGAGGTTCACAGGCGTGCGCCGGGTGCCGAGGGAGGCGCTCAAGCCTTGAGCGCGGCGGCGATCCTCTCGAGCGCAATCGTCACGTTCTCGCGGGAGTTGAAGGCGCTTATCCTCACATGACCCTGGCCGCACCTGCCGAAACCCACGCCCGGGGTGCATACGACCTGGGCCCGGTTGAGGAGGAGCTCGAAGAATTCCCAGGAATCGCGGCCGGTGTTCACCCATAGGTAGGGCGCGTTTTCCCCTCCCGAACAGGGAAGGCCGAGCCGGGACATCGCCTCGCGGATGAGCCTGGCGTTTTCCAGGTAGAAATCGGTGAGGTCCCGGGTCTGCCGTAGCCCCGCCTCCGAATAGACGGCCTCCGCGGCACGCTGCACCACATAGGCCGTGCCGTTGAACTTGGTGGTGTGACGGCGGTTCCAGAGGGGGTTGAGCCCGTGCTCGCGCCCCGCCGCGTCCCAGGCCTTCAGGCCCTTCGGGACCACCGTGTAGGCGCAGCGCAGGCCGGTGAAGCCGGCGGTCTTGGAGAAGCTTCGGAATTCGATCGCGACATCCCGGGCCCCGGGGATCTCATAGATGCTGTGGGGTATCGCGGGATCGCGGATGTAGGCCTCGTACGCGGAGTCGTAGAGCAGGATCGCCCGGTTGCGCCTGGCGTAGTCCACCCAAGCCGCCAGCTGCGCCCGCGTCGCCACGGCCCCGGTCGGGTTATTGGGGAAGCACAGATAGACGAGGTCAGCCGGGGCGTCGGGGACCGCCGGCACGTACCCATTGGCGGGCGTGCATTCGAGGTACATGACGCCCTCGTAGCGCCCGTTGACGGCGAGCCCGGTCCGGCCGGCCATGACGTTCGTATCCAGATAGACAGGATACACCGGGTCGGGTATGGCCAGGCGAAGGTCCGCGGCGAAGATCTCCTGAATGTTGGCGCAGTCGCACTTGGCGCCGTCCGAGATGAAAATCTCGTCGGGCTCCACCGCGCAGCCGCGGGCGGCATAGTCGTGCCTCGCCACGGCCTCGCGGAGGAACGCATAGCCCTGCTCGGGGCCGTAGCCCCTGAATCCCGCCCGCGTCCCCATCTCGTCGGTGGCCGCGTGGAGGGCCCCGACGCATGCCTCGGGTAGCGGCTCGGTGACGTCGCCGATGCCGAGGCGTATGACCGGTTTGCCGGGGTTGGCCGCGGTGTACGCGCCGACTCTCCTTGCAATGTCGGCGAACAGATAGGAGGCCGTGAGCTTCGCGTAGTTCTCGTTGATTCGGATCATGCCGTAGGGAGGAAAACCATGGGTTGGGTATTGCGGAGCAAGCCATTGCTGCGGCGCCGCAAGCAAAAGATACGCCCAGCCTTGTCAACGAACAAGTTCTAACGGCGGGCGGCAGTGGTACGTTTCGAGAGTCAGGTCGGAGGAGTTAGCAGGGTGTTGAAAAACTACGATGGCTCACCGTAGTATTTCAACAGCCTGCTAAAGTCATTCGGCAATCAACGGACCCTATTCGTGTCGTTAATCGGGTCGGCCGCAGATCGGCTCTGACCTACTGTTCCCGCGCCTTGTGGCGAACACGCGCCCTCGAATGCAGGCGGGACATCCCGCAGCAAAGTGGTATGCCTCACAAAACGTACCACCACCAAAAGTTGACCTCCGCTGCGGAGGTCAACTTTTTCAACCTGACCCCTTCTCCGTCTTCAGGCGGAGCTGCCCGCAGGCTGCGTCGATGTCGTGCCCCTTTTCCCGCCTCAGGGTGGCCGAGACCCGGGCTGAGCGCAGGATCTCGGCGAATTTCTCCTGGCGGGCCAGGCTCGGCCGTTTCCATGGGAGCCCCTCGACGGTGTTGTAGGGGATAAGGTTCACGTGGGCGTGGAGGTCCAGCGCGATGTCGCGGAGCCTTTCGGCCTGCTCGGCGGAATCGTTGACATCCTCGATCAGGATGAACTCGAGGGTGACCATCCGGCCGTGCCGAGCGTTGAAGGCCCTCACCGCGGGGATGAGCTTGCCGAGCGGATAGGCCTTGTTCACCGGCATGATCCTTCCCCGAACCTCGTCGGTCGCCCCGTGGAGGGAGACGGCGAGCCTGAAGCCGATAGGCTCCCCGGCCAGCCGCTCAATCCTGGGGGCGAGACCGCTGGTCGAAATCGTGATCCGCCGGGCCCCGACGCCCAGGCCCCAGTCGGCATTGACGATGGTCAGAGCGCGCATCAGGGCGTCATAGTTGGCGAGGGGCTCGCCCATTCCCATGACGACGATGTTGTCGAACGAGGCAAGCTCCGCCCGGGCCCTCGGGGTGCGCGAATCCTCGCGGTAGCAGACCTGGAGCAGCTGGGCGACGATCTCGCCCGCGTCCAGGTCGCGCTTCAGGCCCGCGAGCCCGCTCGCGCAGAAGACGCAGGCCATCGCGCAGCCCACCTGCGTGGAGATGCAGATGGTCTTGCGCGAGTGGTCGACCCCCACTCCGTCCTGCGGCGCCCGTATGATGACCGTCTCGATGAGGGAGCGGTCGGCGAGCTCAAGGAGCAGCTTGTCCGTGACGTCGGCCGACTGGCGGTTGAGGATCAGTGAGGCGGGCATCAGCTCAAAGGTCGCGTCGAGCCAGGTGCGAAGCCCCCTGGGCAGGTTGGTCATCTCCTCCCACGAGCGGGCGCGCTTCTTGTAGAGCCACTCCATGATCTGCCGCGCGCGAAAGGCGGGCTCGCCCGCGGACGCGAGCCGGTCGACAAGCGACGCGAGCGTCTCCCCGGTCAGCGGCGGCTTGGCCGGGACGAATTTCATTTCCCAGCCAGGGCCCGGTTGACCGCGCTTATGATGGCCTTGATCGAAGCGAGCTCGATGTTGGTGTCCACGCCTGCGCCAAACAGGGTGTGCCCGCGGTCGGTCCTGATCTGGATATAGCTGACTGCGCGCGCCTCCGCGCCGGTCCCGAGCGAATGTTCGGAGTAGCTCGCGACGTCGAACTTGGGGATGCGGGTCGTCCCAAGCGCGCGCACAAAGGCGTCGATCGGTCCGTTGCCGGAGCCGGTGAGGCTGAGGGCCTCCCCGTCGATGACCAGCCCCGCCTCGCACCGGACCGTGCTGTCGCGTTCCGTGGTCTTGAAATGCCGCAGCGAGACCGCGGCCTCAGGCTGCTCGAGGTACTCCTTCCGAAATGACTCAAGGATATCCTGGGGCGCCAGCTCGGCCCCCTTGGAGTCGGCGAGGTCGTTGACGATACGGCCCATCTCCTTGTGCATCAGCTTGGGAAGCGCGAATCCGAACTCCTTCTCCAGCACGTAGGCGACACCGCCCTTGCCGGACTGGGAATTTATCCGGATGATCGCCTTGTAGCTCCTGCCGATGTCCGCGGGATCGATCGGGATGTAGAGGACATCCCAGGGCTCCCCCGGCTTCTGGTTGGCCCAGGATTTCTTGATGGCATCCTGATGGGAGCCGCTGAACGCGGTGAACACGAGTTCGCCCGCGTACGGCTGCCGCGGGGGCACGTCGAGGCCCGTGCAGCGCTCGTAGACCTCGCGGATGCCGTTGATGTCGGAGAAGTCCAGCCCCGGGTCGATGCCGTGGGTGTGCAGGTTCAGCGCGACCGTGACGATGTCGAGGTTGCCCGTGCGCTCCCCGTTCCCGAAAAGAGTGCCCTCGACCCGGTCGGCGCCCGCCAGGAGGGCAAGCTCGGTGGCCGCCGTGCCGGTCCCCCGGTCGTTGTGCGTGTGCAGCGACACGACGGTGGCCTCGCGCCGGGTGAGGTGCCGGCACATCCACTCGATCTGGTCGGCGTGTACGTTCGGCGTGGCGTACTCGACCGTCGCCGGCAGGTTGAGGATGATCCGGTCTGCCGCGGTGGGCTGCCAGACGTCGGAGACGGCCTCGCAGATCTCCAGCGCGAAGTCCATCTCCGTGCTGGTGAAGCTTTCCGGCGAGTATTCGAGGCGCAGGCGCGTGCCGGCGGCGACGAGCGCCGCGCCGTCGCGCTTCACCTGTTCCACGGCGCGCACGGCGATGGCCACGATGTCGGGCTTCTCCAGGGCGAAGACATGGCGGCGCTGGGCCGGGGAGGTGGAGTTGTAGAGGTGGAAGATCGCCGACCTGGCCCCGCGCAGCGACTCGAGGGTGCGGGCGATGAGGTCCGGCCTGCACTGGCAGAGCACCTGGATGGCGACGCCGTCGGGGATCAGGTTTCCCTCGATGAGGCGGCGCGTGAAGTCGAACTCGATCTGCGAGGCCGAGGGAAAGCCGACCTCGATCTCCTTGAAGCCGATGCGCGTGAGCATGGCGAAGTACTCAAGCTTCTCGTCCACGCTCATGGGCTGGGCGAGGGCCTGGTTGCCGTCGCGCAGGTCGACGCTGCACCAGTCCGGGGCGCGGGTCAGCGTGCGGTCGGGCCACTGGCGGTCGGGGAGGAAGACCGGGGGCAGCGGTCGGTATTTGGAGAAGGAGGGGGAGGGCATCGGGCTACGGGCTGAAGTATGGGACGGAAGTGCGAAAAACAAAACGCGTAAATGAACGCCGGGCAGGGGTGCCCGGGACGACTGCCGGGGACGCCATGCGCCCGCGGCACGGCAGGGAGACAGGCCATCGCACAACCAGCCGCAGCGCGGCACTCAGCGGTCGTGCGCGTTCGTAAGTCGAAGGGCCTGAAGGCGGATTCGCATCTTTCGTCCCAAGGATATCGGCACACGGGCGAAAAAGTCAAGAATGCCGCCCGCCGGGTGGTGGTACGTTTTGGGAGGCAGACCATGATGTTGCGGGATGTTCCGCCTGGACGGAGTTGCGGATGCTATTCTGGGGCGGAGGAGGTGGACCTGCCCGCATCAAGAGGCGGTTGTTCGCCCGGGTCTGGCGGACTGGCTGCGTTGCATCCGGACGACGAGAGCGCGGATCGTCCGATTTGGATTGGGAGGGGATGTCTCCACCGGGAGAGGAGGGCGGTCGAGTCATGTTGGTCAGCGGGTCGGCCGCAGATGGGCGTTGCTCCGCCGGGCCCGTGTCTTGTGGCGAACACTCGCCTCGCATGCGGGCAGGCCACCGACGTAGCCCAAACTCCTCCGATCTGACTCTCAAAACGTACCACTACCCAACTTTTTCAACCTGACCCCTTTCCCATTTTTTCCTTGCCCAAGCGCAGGGAAGGGCTAGCCCAGAACCTTTTCCCTCCATGGGTTGCGCAAATCACGCGGAACCTTCGCCGGTCAGGCCCGTCTATTCCCAGCCCCCATGATTGCAGTCAAAGATTTGGTAAAGACCTTCGGAACGAAGAGAGCTGTCGACGGTGTGACTTTCACGGTGAGGCGCGGCGACATCCTTGGCTTTCTCGGGCCGAACGGGGCCGGAAAGTCCACGACGATGAAGATCATCACGGGCTTCCTGCGCCCCGATTCCGGCACGGCCCTCGTCGACGGCATCGACGTCGCCTCGGATCCCGTCGCCGTCAAGCGGAGACTCGGCTACCTGCCCGAAAACGCCCCCTCCTACCCCGAGATGACCGTCGAGGAATTCCTCGGGTTCATCGCCGAGGTCCGGGGATTCCGCTCGGGGCCGGACCGCCGCGCCCAGGTCAAGCAGGCCATCGACCTGACCCACCTCGAGCCGGTGCGACGCCAGAGCCTTGAAACCCTCTCAAAGGGCTACAAGCAGCGCGTCGGATTCGCCCAGGCGCTGCTGCACGACCCACCCACGCTCGTGCTCGACGAGCCGACCGACGGACTCGATCCAAACCAAAAAAACGAGGTGCGCGGCCTTATCCGCAACATGGCCGTGGAGAAGGCGGTGATCCTCTCGACCCACATCCTCGAGGAGGTCCAGGCCGTGTGCAACCGGGTGATCATCATTTCCCGGGGGCGGATCGTGGTCGACGAAACGCCCGCCGCGCTGCAGGCGAGGCGGCCGGGGGCGGGCCTGGACGAGATATTCCGCACCCTTACCCAGTCGGACGCATGAAAGCCCCACAGACCCTCTCAGTCTTCAAGCGCGAGTTTCTCGGCTATTTCCGGTCCCCGGTGGCCTATGTCTTCCTGGTGGCCTTCCTTGTGGCGGGCGTGGGCCTGGCCTTCTTTGTCGGCGGGTTCTTTGCGGAAAGCCAGGCCAGCCTGGAGGGGTACTTCAAGTTCTACCCCTGGCTCTTCCTCTTCTTCATCCCCGCCGCCGGGATGCGGCTGTGGTCGGAGGAGAAGCGCTCGGGCAGCATCGAGCTGCTCTTCACCCTGCCGATCACGGTCCTGGAGGCGGTCGTGGGCAAGTTCCTGGCGGCGTGGGCCTTCCTCACCCTGGCCATCCTTCTGAGCTTTCCGATGGCGATCACCATCGGGTACCTGGGACATCCCGATTGGGGCGTGGTGGCGACCAGCTACCTCGGCAGCATCCTCATGGCCGGCGCCTATCTCGGCGTCTGCTCGCTGACTTCGGCGACGACCAAAAACCAGGTCATCAGCTTTGTGATCAGCGTCCTCGTCTGCCTTGTCATCATCTTCCTGGGCTGGAGCGTCTTCAGCCCGCTTCTCGAGGCCGTACTGCCGCTCCCGCTGGTGGACCTGCTGGCAAACTTCAGCTTCATCACGCACTTCGAGGGCTTCCTGCGGGGCATCGTGGACCTCAAGGACATCGTTTTCTTCCTGTCGCTGACGGGCTTCACGCTCTTCCTCAACGTCGTGGTGCTCGAACGCTAACAGGGTGTTGAAAAACTACGAAGCATGAGACTCGGAAACAAGTTTCTAGCCATAGCCCTGCTCTTCACCGGACTGGTGCTCGCCAATTACCTGGCCTCCACGGTTCCGGCGAGACTCGATTTCACGGCGGAGGGCATCTACACCCTTTCCCCGGGCACGAAGGCCCTTCTGCGACGGATCGAGGAGCCCATCACGCTGGAATTCTTTTATTCAGCGGGCACGGAGGGCCTTCCGATCGCCTACAAGAACTACGCCGGGCGCGTCCACGAGATGCTTCGCCAGTACGTCCGGGCCTCGGGGGGCAGGATCGTCCTCAAGGTGATCAACCCGCAGCCGGACACCCCCGAGGAGGAACAGGCCTCGGGCGCCGGCCTGGAGCCCCAGACGCTTCCGGGCGGCGGCGATCCCCTCTACTTCGGCCTGGTCGCCATCCAGGCCGACCAGCAGAAGGTGATAGCAGCCCTGACTCCCCAGCGCGAGCAGTTCCTCGAGTATGACCTCTCCGAACTCATCTACCGGGTGCAGCAGTTCGACAAGAAGAGGCTCGGGCTCATCACAAGCCTGCCGCTGATGGGTTCGCCCGGCCAGCCCATGCTGGGCCAGCCGGCGCAGGAGGGCCAGTACGTGGCGACCGAATGGCAGGACACCTACGACATCGCCGCGGTGGAGCAGTCCGCGACCGACCTGCCGCCAAAGCTCGACGCGCTCGCAATCATCCACCCGGAGAACCTCACCCCGGGCCTACAGTTCGCCATCGACCAGTTCCTGCTCTCGGGAAAGCCGGTCTTCCTGGCCGTCGACCCCGCAAACCAGTTCTTCAAGCGCCAGGGTGGCGAGGCGGCGATGATGAACGGGCCCCAGCCGAACGTCTCGAGCGACCTGCCCGCGCTCCTTTCGGGTTGGGGTCTTGCCTACGATCCGCAGAAGGTGGTCGGCGACCTCCAGAACGCGGCCCAGGTGCAGCTCCAGGACAACTCCGTGGCGAGCTACCCGGTCTGGCTGAGCCTGAGGCAGGAGAACTTCAACGCCAAGGCGCTGCCCACCGCCCAGCTCGGCTCGCTTCTCTTCATAGAGGCAGGAAGCATCGCGCCCAAACCCGGAGCCGGCATCACCTTCACCCCCCTCGTGCAGACCTCCGACAAGGCCGGTGAGATCGACGCCGCAGCGCTGCAGTTCGCCCAGCCCGACGAGGTGGCCCGCCAGATCGCGCCCACGGGAAAAAGGACAATCGCCGCCCTTGTGACGGGAAAATTCAGGACCGCCTTCCCGGACCGCGCAAAGTCCCTCAAGGAATCGGCCACCACGTCCACCCTGATCGTCGTCGCCGACACCGACTGGCTCTTCGACGATTACAGCGTAAAGAAGGTCAGCTTCCTGGGGCAGACCGCGGCGCAGCCGCTGAATGACAACCTGGCGTTCGCGGGCAATTCACTGGACTTCCTCTCCGGCTCCCAGGACCTGATCTCGATCAGGGGCAAGGGAAACTCACTGCGCCCCTTTGTCGTCGTCCAGAGGATGGAGGCCGCGGCCAACGAGAAATACGAGCAGAAGCTCACGGGGCTCGAGGCGGAGCTGAACGACGTGCAGGCCAAGCTCTCCGAGCTGCAGGGGAAAAAATCCGACGGCGGACGCCTCGTCGCCTCCCCCGAGGTGACCAAGGCGATCGACGATTTCCAGAAGCAGGAGGCGAGGCTTCGGGGCGAGCGCCGCGAGATCCGGCGCGCCCTCCGCGAGGACATCGACGCCCTCGGGCACCGCCTCCTGGCGGTCAACGTGCTGGCGACGCCGCTGCTTGTCTGCGCCTTCGGCGTCTGGTTCCAGCGGTCCCGCCGCAGGCAGTGAAGCCGCCATGAAGCTGAAGACACTGGCCGTTTCCGTCGCCCTCCTCGCCGTCCTCTCGGCGGCTGCATTCTGGCTCAACAGGCCCCCGCCGCAGCCCAAGGCCGATCCGCTTGTCGGGAAGCCGCTCGTCGACGCCTCGATCATCGACGGCTCGACCGGGCTGAGGTTCAGCGACCAGGGAAAGACAATTGAGCTGGCGCGCGACGCCGGCGGCTCCTGGCGCGACTCGAGTTACTTCGGGCTGCCGGCCGACTTCCAGAAGCTGTCCTCCTTCGTCAACGACCTTTCGTCCTCCAAGGTGCAACGCTTCGTCACCGCCAGTCCCGAACGCCTTTCGCGCCTCGATTTCAAGGACACGAGAATCGAGGTGCTGGGCCCGGGGGGAAAGCCCTCGCTCCTGGTCACCCTCGGGAAAAACGCCGAGGGCGGCGGACGCTTCGTGCGATTCGGAGACCTGTCCCGGGCCTATCTCTCCACGTTCAACGCCTGGCTGGACACCGACCCCAGGGGCTGGGCGGACGCAACCCTGGTATCGCTCAAGCCCGACGACGTCGGCCGGATCACGATCTTCTTCGACCAGGCACCTCCCCTGGGCCTGTCACGGGCGAAACCCGGGGACGCCTGGTCGGCCGCGCCCCCCGCGCCGGGCAGGGCGCTCAAGGCCGACGCCGTTGCCTCCCTGCTGGGGACCCTTGGAAGTCTCAGATTTTCGGATACAACGCCCCCCTCGGATCCCGGCGCGGAGGCCGCCAGGCGCCACGTGCGCACGGTGACCGTCACGCCCTTCTCGGGGCCGGCCCTGACGATCTCGCTCGGGCGCGTGCCCGAGCGGAGGAATCCCAGGCTCTCCCCGAAGCCGGCTGCGCCGGCCCCGGCGGCCAAGGGCGGGGGCCCGGCCGCCGCGCCGGAATTCGACATCGTGCCGGCCGGCCCCGTCTACGCCTTCATCTCGAGTTCGGACCCCAAGGCCCCGGTGAACGGCCTGATGAAGGAGCGCGCCTTCCAGATCGACGAATTCGCGTTCACGAGCCTGCCCCAGAGGCCCGACGACCTTTTTGAGCCGGCGCCGCCGGCCAGGGCCGCGCACTGACCCGCTGCGCCGGGAGGGGCATGATCCGCGCGGCATGCGCCGCGCCCCGGCGGGGCGGCGCGCCGCCGTTCGCCGTTTGGCATACGACCTGCTGCCTGCAGGCGGTCAAAATCGTAATACTCTGATAAACAATCGTAACACTCATTCCACTCCATGAAGCCTATCCGTTGGATCCTATGCCTGCTCGCCGCCGCCGTTGTCCTGCGCCCGTCCGGCTCCGCCGCCACAATCAAGATCGGTTACAGCGACTGGCCGGGCTACACCGTGTTTGAGGTGGCGAACCAGAAGGGATGGTTCAAGGACGCCGGCGTCGACGCCCAGCTGGTATGGTTCGACTACAGCGCCTCGATCGACGCCTACACCGCCGGCAAGATCGACGCCGACTGCATCGTCGCGTCGGACGCGATGGCCGCCGGGGCACCGAGCAAGTTCATCGCACTCATCGACTACAGCGAGGGAAGCGACATGATCATCGGCAAGCCCGGGGTGACCTCGATCAAGGATCTCAAGGGCCAGAAGGTCGCCATCGAGCTGGGGCTCGTCGAGCACTTCCTCCTCCTCGAGGCCCTCAAACGCAACGGCCTGTCGCAGAGCGACGTGACCCTGGTGAACACGCCCACCAACAACATGCCGCAGACGCTGGGTTCGGGGCAGGTGGCCGCGGTCGGGGCCTGGTATCCGATCTCCGGGCAGGCGCTCACGTCGGTTCCGGGTTCAAAGAAGCTCTTCACGAGCGCCGATGCGAGGGGCCTCATCTATGACGTCCTGGCCGTGAATCCGAGCAGCCTTGCGGCCCACCACGACGACTGGGCGAAGATCGCCGCGATCTATTACCGGTGCGTGGCCTACCTCATGGATCCGGCCACCCGCGACGACGCCATCAAGATCATGGCCGCCAAGGTCCAGGCCGACCCAGCGATCTATGCGAAGAACGTGCCGGGCACGCATTTCGAGACGCTTGCCGAGGCCAAGGCAAACTACAACAAGGACGCCGGGGGCGCCATTCCGATCTACGACTCGATGGTGCTCAGCGACAAGTTCTCCCTGGACAACGGCGTCTACAAGGTCAGCCAGAAACCCGACGATTACCTGTATTCCGGCATAGTATCTGCATTGCCGTGAGTCGCACCACCGCCATGGGCAAGCAAACACATCCGGCCCGATGGCCCTGAGCGACAGGCTTGGCCTCAGGCACGAGCTGCCTCCCAGGAGACGGCTCGTGCTGACCATCCTCTCGTTCGTGGTCCCGCTGGCCCTCTGGTCCATCGTGAGCTACACGCCCTGGGTGTGGCATCCCCTCGTCCGGGTCACCGACCCGGGCGGGGTGGACTACTTCTCGAGCGGGATGGATGTCGACCGGGATGTCTTCGCTCACGAGGCGGCCAACATGGCAAAGTCGGGGCTCAAGGCGCCCGCGGGCTACCGGATCAATCCGGTTTACCTCCCGGCCCCGCATGAGGTCGCGCGCGCCTTCTTCACGGCATTCACCACGCCTCCCCGCCTGCCCGACGAGCCCTGGCTCCATGAGAGCCTGGGCCACAGCATCAGGACCATATTCTGGGGATTCGTCATTTCCTCGATCTTCGGGGTTCCCATCGGCATCCTCTGCGGCACCTACCGTTTCTTCTCCAGGCTCCAGGAGCCGTTCATCGAGTTTTTCCGCTACCTGCCGGCGCCTGCGTTCGGCGCCCTCTGTGTTGCGATCCTGGGGATCGACGACGCCCCGAAGATCGCGATCATCTTCATCGGCACCTTCTTCCAGCAGGTGCTGGTGATCGGCAACACGGTCCGGAAGGTGGATCCCGCCCTGATCGAGGCCGCCCAGACACTCGGCGGACGCGGCTGGCGGCTGCTTGTGCGCGTGGTCGTGCCCGCGGCCATCACGGACATCTACACCGACATGCGCATCCTGCTGGGATGGGCATGGACCTATCTGATCGTGGCCGAGGTGGTCGGCACGATGTCTGGGATCACCTATTTCATCTACCAACAGGCCAGGTACCGGCACTTCGACAACGTCTACGCAGCCATAGGAATGATAGGCATCATCGGGCTCGGCTGCGACATGACCCTCGCGTGGCTCGGCACGGTGCTGTTCCCATGGAAGCGCAAGGCGCGGCGGAAGAGCCGCGCCGCTGCGGACGGCGCACCGCCGCCCCCATCGACCAACATCCGGCGCAACGCTCCGGAAAGCATGTCGGGGGTGACCCTGTCCCCGGTCTGACCCATGGCCCACGCGCTCGTCCAGATCCCCGACTACCGCAGGCAGAGCGCGGACGTGTCCGACCGTTTTCGCCGGATCCGGGAAAGGCCGGTGGTCCTCAGCGTCCAGGGCCTGCGCAAAAACTTCGGCGACGACGCGGATTCCCACGTCGCGCTGGAGGCGACCTCGCTGGACATTCATCGGCGCGAGTTCATCTGCATCATCGGTCCCTCGGGCTGCGGCAAATCGACGCTCATAAGGATCGTGGCCGGGCTGGAGGAGGCCTCGGGCGGCCGGATACTCCTCGACGGGCATCCGGTGTCGGGTCCCTCGCCGGACCGCGGGATGGTATTCCAGGGCTACACGCTCTTCCCGTGGCGCACGGTCAAGCAGAACGTCATGTTCGGCCTGGAGATGCGCGGCAAGCCCGCGGCGACGGCAGACACCGAGGCCCGCCAATGGCTGGAGATCGTCGGCCTCGGCAAGTTCGAGGGATACTACCCCCACGAACTCTCGGGCGGCATGAAGCAGCGGGTGGCCATCGCCAGGGCACTTGCCAACGAGCCGCGCATTCTGCTCATGGACGAGCCTTTTGGGGCCCTCGACGCCCTCACCCGCTGCAAGATGCAGTCCTACCTGCTGCAGATCTGGAAAAAGGTCGAGGTGACCGTGCTCTTCATCACCCACGACCTGGAGGAGGCGTGCTTTCTGGCCGACAGGATCATCGTGATGGGCGCCAACCCGGGCCGGGTCCTCGAGGTGATCGAAAACCCGATACCCCGCCCGCGGGCGCTGGACCAGCAGCTTATGCCGGAATTCATCGCGCTGAAGCACAGGCTCGACGAATTGATCCACGGGCCGGCCGCGGCCGAGGACGAAAAGGCCCCCGTGGTGAGGATGACCGAGGCGGGCGACGACGTCGAATGAACCCATGCCCGCCGGCGACGCACCCACCCGATTTCTGCCGCGGCCGCGCTTTGAGTGGCCCCGTGGCGCCCGCTGCGCCGCCATGCTGTGCTTCGACGTGGACGGGGAGACGACGGCCCTGAGCGAGGACCCCTCCCTCGCGGGACGGCGCACGCTGATGTCGCAGTGCGAATACGGTCCGCGCATCGGTGTGCCCCGGCTCCTGGGGCTCCTGGACCACCTCGGCGTGCCTGCCACCTTCTTCATCCCGGGCGCCATCGCCGAGGCGCACCCGAGGATGGTGGGTGAGATTGTCGGGCGCGGACACGAGGTGGGGCTGCACGGCTACCTCCACGAGAAGCTGGCCGGGCTCAGCGAGGCCGCCGAGGAGGAGATCCTCCTCAGGACGAAGGGGGTGCTCGAACGGCTGACCGGGACGGCTCCGCAGGGCTTCCGCGCACCGTGGTTCGAGACCAATGTCTGGACCGCCGGCCTCCTCGCCCGCCACGGCCTGGCCTACAGCGCCAGCGAGATGGGCGACGACGTCCCCTACACCCATCCCTGCGGGCTGGTCGAGATCCCCGGCCAGTGGATGCTTGAGGACTGGGAGCAATTCGCCTTCAACGCCGATCCGCCCTGGGGATTCGTGCCGGAGAACTGCTCGAAGGTCTTCGATCTCTGGTGGCGCGAGTTCGACGCGATGCATGACTTTGGATGCTGCTTCGTGCTGACCCTGCACCCGTGGCTGTCCGGCCGGCCCTCGCGCGTGCGCCTGCTCGAGGACCTGGTGCGCGCCATGCAGGCCCGTGGGAATGTCTGGTTCGCACGCGGCCGTGAGCTGGCGGACCACGTCCGGGCCCACCCGGAGGCCCGCCTCGAGCTCGACTTCGATGCCCTTCCGGCAACCCGGGCATGAGCGCCTCCGAATCCGGATTCCCGCCCGTGTTTTCGCCCCTTGCCTTCGCAGAGCGCGCAAGCGGACGCACCGCCCAGCCGGCCTCGGTCGGCGAGATCCAGCGTGGCATTGCCGAGGCCGCCGAGCTGCCGCTCGCCCGGGCAAGGACGCTTCCCGCGGCCGCCTACACGAGCGAGGAGTTCTTTGACTGGGAGGTCGCCCATCTCCTCCGGGGGGGCTGGCAGTGCGTGGCCCACGTTTCCCAGATACCCGAGCCCGGGGACTTCCTCAACCTCGACCTGCTCGGGGAACCCCTGATCGCGGTCCGAGGCAAGGACGGTGCTGTCCGCGTCCTTTCGCGGGTCTGCCCCCACCGTTCGATGGACATCATGCCGGCGGGTTTCGGCTACGAAGGGCACGGCCCGGCAGAGGCCCGGCCTGGCAAAGGCGACTGCGGCCACACAAGGATCTTCCTCTGCCCCTACCATGCCTGGACCTTCGAACTCGACGGCCGTCTGAAGGCGTGCCCTGAGATGCATCGGGCGGAGGACTTCGCCAGGGATGATTTCGCGCTCAAGGCGTTCCGCAGCGAGGTTTGGTGCGGCTTCATCTTCGTCAACCTGGACGGCGCGGCGGGCCCGCTTGGCCGGGGTCTTTCCGGGATGGCTGCGGATGTCGCCGCGTTCCGGCTGCCGGAGATGAAGCTCGTCGTCGCCCGCGAATGGGACTGCCCGTTCAACTGGAAGGCCCTGGTGGAGAATTTCATGGAGAGCTACCACCACCTCGGCATCCACCACAGGACGCTTCAGCCGATGATGCCCGCGAGGGACACCTGGACCGAGGTTGAGCGCCGCCACTACGTGCGGGCCCACCTTCCCTACAGGGATTCCGTGGCGTCGGAGTACCGTGAATTCGAGGAGCGCGGCGACTTCAGCGGGAGGCCTCCGCCGGTGCCCGGTCTCGCCGATGAACAGAAATCCGAATGGGGTCTCTACCTGGTGCATCCCACGTTTCTCCTGGCGACCTCCCCGGACCGGGTGATCTGGTACCGACTCCAGCCGCTCGGCCCGGGCCGGCTCAGGCTTCTGACCACAGTCCTTGTGCCGCCGTCGACCGCGGCGCTGGACAATTTCCCCCGGCTGAGGGAAGGGATCGAGGAATCGCTGGTGCGGTTTCACCTCGAGGACATGGAGGTCTGCACCGCCGTGCAGCGGGGACTCTACGCGAGCGGCTGGCAGCAGGGCAGGCTGAGCCATCTCGAGATGCCCGTGTGGCTCTTCCATCGTTACCTCGCGGCGCGAATCCGCGGGGCCTGGCCGACCGACGACCGGACCGCCGCTCCGGGCCAGCGCCCCTGACGGAAACCTTCCCGACGTGTTCGACCTCACCGGAAAATCAGCGGTCGTGACGGGCGGTTCCTCGGGCATCGGAAGGGCCATCGCCCTGCGCTTCGCGGCCGCCGGGGCACATGTCCTCGTCGCGGACCGGCGGCCTTCCCCGGATGGGCTCGAATGCCTCAGGACCGACGTCTCGGCCGAGGATGACGTGGCCGCCATGCTCGCCGCGGCGCGGGCACGCCGCGGGCGGATCGACATTCTAGTCAACAACGCCGGCATCCAGCCGCTGGGCATGGGCCTGGCCGACCTGACGGCCGCGGTGCTCGAGCGGACCCTCGCCGTCAATGTCCATGGCGTGGCGTTTGGGTTGAAGCATGGGGCACGGGAGATCGCCGACGGTGGGCGCGTCATCAACACCGCCTCATTCGTCGGCATGATTGCGGCTCCGGGTTCCGCGGCCTACGGCGCTTCGAAGGCGGCGGTCATCCACCTCACCCGCCTGGGGGCGATCGAGCTCGCGCCGAGGCGGATCACGGTGAATGCCGTCAGCCCGGGCACGATTCGCACCCCCGCCGTGACGGACATTCCGGGAAATCCCGAACCCGCGTTCATCGAGCGGCGGGCCCCGCTCGGCCGGCTCGGCGAACCCGGCGAGGTCGCCGCCCTCTGCCACTTCCTGGCCTCCGACGAGGCCGCCTACATCACCGGGCAGAACATCGCGATCGATGGCGGACTCACCGCCGGTTGGACCGAGTACCCGCTTGGCGCTCCGGCCAACCTGAGGGACGGGAGGTGGATCGATGACCCTTGAACCGCCCCCGGTCATGGTCCGGCTCGGTCCCGGGGCGTTCACGATGGGGGACGCCTCCGGCGACAGGTTTGCCACCGACACCGAGCGGCCGGCGCACGAGGTCGCGATCCGCGGACCGTTTGCGCTGGGTCGGTTTCCCGTGACCGTGGGGGAGTACCGGGCCTTTTCGCCCGGACACGCCCCGGCGGACGCGCCCGACCTGCCTGCCGTGAGTGTGAGCTGGGACGAGGCGAAATCCTTCTGCCTCTGGCTCGCCGGGGCGGCGCGCCGGCCGTTTCGCCTTCCGACGGAGGCCGAATGGGAATACGCGTGCCGGGCCGGGACCCGCGCCCCGTTCTTCACCGGCGACGACATCACCACGCGGGACGCCAACTTCCTTTACTCCGAGGACGGGCGCCGCGTGGGTTCCGGCTCGAGGACACCCGCCGGGCGCTACCCGCCAAACGGCTTTGGGCTGATGGACGCCCACGGAAACGTGTGCGAATGGGTGGAGGATGCCTGGCATCCCAGCTATCGGGGCGCACCCGGGGATGGTTCGGCTTGGATGGCCGGAGCCCATTCCGACCGGCGGGTGATCCGGGGAGGGGCGTGGGACTACCTGCCCCGTCTCCTGCGCAGTTCCTGGCGCGACTCGCTCCCAAGGGCCGATCGAAGGGACAACGTCGGATTCCGGGTCGCGCTGACCCTGCCGGAAGGCTGACCCCATGGGCGCAAAACTCATGATCCTTCGTTCGCTCTGGACCAACGGCTTCGACCTCGACGCCGCCCTGGCCGAATGCGCCGAGGGTCTTTTTGACGGCGTCGAGGGTCCCGTGCCGGCGGCCGCCCGCGCCCGGAGGGAGTTCGCCGCAAAGCTGGCGGATGCAGGCGTGCCGTTCGTCGCGGAGATCGCCACCGGCGGCGGCTATGTTCCGGCCGGTACCCCGCCCGAGGCGCACCTCGAGGATTTCCGGCGGATTGCGGCCGGCACCCTCTCATGTTCGCCGGTCTTCGTGACCGCCCTCGCCGGCAGCGACGCCTGGGCGCCGGCCCGGAGCGTGGAATTTCTCGGCCTCGCGATGGAGGCGGCGCGCGTGCTCGGCGTCGACGCAAGCTTCGAGACCCACCGCGGCCGGCCAACCTACAGCCCCTGGGCCACCCGGCACCTGCTCGAGCAGCTGCCCGGGCTCAGGATCACCTGTGATTTCTCGCATTGGTGCTGTGTCTGCGAGCGCCTTGTCCTCGAGGAGGAGCCCGGGATCCTGCGGCTCTGCGCCGCGCGCGCCCGGCACATCCACGCCCGGGTCGGATATCCGCAGGGGCCCCAGGTCCCCCACCCCGCGGCCCCCGAGTTCGGCACAGCCCTTGCCGCCCACGAGCGGTGGTGGGACGCCGTATGGTCGGCCCAGTCCGGACCGGAGGTTCCGACGATGACGCCCGAGTTCGGACCCGACGGGTACCTCCATGAGGCCCCTTTCACAGGGACCCCCGCCTCAAGCCTCGACGAGATCAACCGCTGGATGGCGGCGCGGCAGCGCGCTCGGCATGCGCGGCGAAGCGAGGGGGCCGCCCCATGAAGCGCCGGGGCGGAGTCGGAGCCTTCTGGGCTGGCCTGACCTGGGAGGAGATCTCCCGGCTGCCTCCGGAGGGTGTCGACGCGGCAATTCTTCCGGTCGGGGCCACCGAGCAGCACGGTCCCCAGCTCGGCACCGGCATGGACTCCGCCCTTGCCGGCCGGTTGTGCGCGGCGGTCGGCGAGGCGACGGACGTGCCCGTGCTGCCCCTTCTGCCCTATGGCTGTTCCCTCGGCCATTCGCGCCGGTGGCCCGGCACGCTCTCTCTCAGCCCCCAGACGCTCATCGCCGTGGTCACGGAGATCGGGGACTGGCTGCACGCCTCGGGATTCCACCGGTTCCTGATGGTCAACGCCCATGTGACCAACGCGGCCCCCCTCCGCTGTGCGCTCGAGGTGCTCCGCGACCGGCACGAAGACCTGATGGTCGCCGTCATCAACACAGCCACGCTCAGCCCCAGGGTTGCCCGGGCGTTCTCGGCCGACGCCGCCGACTGGCACGCCAACGCCGCCGAAACGTCGCTGATGATGGCGCTCGATCCGGACCTTGTGCGCCCCCGGAGGATCCGGCGGGCGGACGATCCCGACCGCACCACGGGCCTGGTTTTCTCGCATCCGGTCAGCCGCACAAGCCTCAACGGCGTCACAGGCCGGCCCTCGAGCGCGCGGGCCGCCGCCGGCAGGCGCCTTTTCCGGTGGATGGTCGCCGACCTTTCCGCGCTTGTGCGCCGCAGCCTCCGCGAGCGCCCGCCCCTCTGATGAAAACCGACCAAGAAATCCTGCGGATCCAATCCGAGCTTAAGGCAAAGGGCGTCAAGTACTGCGTGGGCGCCTATGTCGACATCCACGGCGTGCCCAAGGGCAAGTTCGTGCCCATCGGGCATTTTCCTCACTTTGCCCGAGGCTCCGAGCTGTACACGGGTTACGCCCTCGACGGGCTTGGGCAGCGCCCTAACGACGACGAGATCAGCTCGGTCCCCGACCTCGACGCGATCACGATCCTCCCGTGGCGGCCGGAGGTAGCCTGGATGCCCGCCGACAACGAGTTCCACGGCCTGCCCTACGACATCAACACGCGGGTCGCCCTGAGGAAGGTGCTGGCCGAGGCGCGCGCGATGGGCTTCGGCTTCAGCCTCGGCATCGAATGCGAGGTCTTTGTCGTGAGGCTCGACGGCAAGGACCGGCTGAGCATCCCCAATCCGGACGACGACCTGGTGAAGAGCTGCTATGACGTGAAGCGCTTCCTCGACCGTTACACCTGGCTCGACAGGATGGCCACATCGATCGACGCGCTCGGGTGGGACCTGTACTCCCTCGACCATGAGGACGCAAACTCCCAGTTCGAGTTCGACTTCAGGCACGCCGATGCACTTACGATGTGCGACAGGTTCATCTTCTTTCGGATGATGGCCAGGCAGTACGCCGCCGAGGAGGGGCTGCTGGCGACCTTCATGCCCAAGCCCTTTCCCGACAAGACGGGGAACGGGGCCCATTTCAACATGTCGCTCTTCGACCCGGCGACCGGGCGGAATCTCTTTGCCTGCGATCCGGGGGACGACCCGCGGGGGCTCGGGCTCACGCCTCTGGGCTACTCCTTCGTCGCCGGCATCCTCCGCCACGGACGGGCCCTCTGCGCCGCCTTCGCCCCCACGGTAAACAGCTACAAGCGGCTCGTGCGCCGCGGGCTCATGAGTTACTATTCGTGGGCCCCGGTCTTCAATTCCTTCGGAACGAACAACCGGACGAACTCGATCCGTGTGCCGATGGGCGGCGGCAGGTGCGAGAGCCGCAACGCCGACTCGTCGTGCAACCCCTACCTCGCCGCGACCCTTGCCCTCGCCGCCGGCCTCGAGGGCATACGGGAGGGCCTGAGCCCCGGCGATCCCCAGGAGGAGAACCTCTATGAACTCACGGAGCCGGAGCTCGCCTCGCGCGGGATACAGTGCCTGCCGCGCAACCTGGAGGAGGCGGTGGAGGCGTTTGCCGCCGACCCCTTCATCGAGCGCGTCCTCGGATCCGGGCTTCGCGGGGAATTCATCGCCTGCAAGGCCGAGGAGTGGCGCTCCTATCACCAGCAGGTCAGCTCCTGGGAGATCGAGCGCTATGCCCGGCTCTATTGACCCGGCGGCCCGGGGCGCTACAAACACCCGCCATGGCCCCATCAGATCGCGCGGTGCGATTCAGCATCTCCCTGCCTTCCGGCCTCGCCGGCCAGCTCGACGGGATGGTCCGGTCACGCGGCTTCAAAAACCGGTCCCAGGCCATCGCCGAGATGGTCCGCGCGCAACTGTCCGAACTTAGGGTCGAGACCGGCGCGGGCAGCACGGCCGGCACGATCAGCCTCGTCTACGACTACCGGAAGCGAAACCTGCAGACGACGCTCAGCGCGATCCAGCACAAGTACTACCTCCTGATCGTGTCGAGCATGCACGTCCACCTCGAGCACCACCAGTACCTCGAGGTGCTGCTCGTCCAGGGCCCGCCGAGGAGGGTCCGCGAGCTCGCCGACGAGCTCATCACCTGCAAGGGCGTGCGCCACGGCAAGCTCCAGCTCACCGCCGTGGGAATCCCCCCGCTCCTTTAGCACGGTATTGAAGGACAACACCCTGTTGGCGGCCGGGGCATGGTCCGCCCGCACCCCCTTTTGGTACGGGACCTGCTGAATTATCTTCACACGAAGATACAGCAACGTAACACTCACTGACCCTATGCCCGCCCACCCCGGATCCCCGGCAGCGCCCCCGCTCCTCACGAGAAGGCTCGACCGCGCCGGGATGTGGTCGGGCGTCGTCTCCCGCGGGAAGACCCTGCGGCTGACCGATCTGGAGGGCGGGGCCAACGTCGGCCTGCTCCTCTACAACGCCGACCTGCCGGTGGAGAGGTACAACATGCCGGACACGCTCAAGGGCCAGCACACGTTCCACCTCCGCCATCCCCTCTGCCTCCACTCGGACATGGGCCGGGTGCTGGCCTCGATCACCGCCGACAGCTTGGGCTGGCACGACACGGCGTGCGGATGCTCCGACGCGGCGCTTGTCGCCGAAAAAAATGGAATCCGCACCTACCAGGCGGCCCGCAACGATTTTCACAGGAACGGACGGGAGTGCTTCCTGATCGAGCTTGCCAAGTGGGGCCTCGGCCGGCGGGACCTTGTGCCGAACGCCAACTTCTTCAGCAAGGTGGTCGCCGACGAGGCCGGGCGCCTCTCGTTCGTGCCGGGCCACTCCCGGCCGGGGTCCCTCGTCGAGCTGCGCCTTGAGATGGACTCCCTGGTCGTGCTCAACACGTGCCAGCATCCGCTGGACCCCGGCCCCTACCGGTCGGCCCCGGTGCTGCTCGAGGTGTTCGCCTCCCGGCCGCCCGGACCCGACGACCCCTGCCGCCTCTCGCGCCCGGAGAACACAAGGGCGTTCATCAACACCGAGAATTACACCCTGCTGCGCGGGCACCGCCTTTCCCATGACTGAGAGCACCCTCGACCCCGCCGGGGCCGCCTACCGCAAGGTGGTCGAAGCCGGCGACCATTGGACGCACATGATCCGGCGCGGCCAGGTGCTCCGCATCGTCGATCTCGAGGGCAACCAGTCGGCCGACACCCTGTTCTACGACGCGCACGACCCGTCCGAGCGGTACAGCGCCTCCGACACGATCCGCCACCAGGCCGCCCTCTACCTGACGACGGGCACCCGCCTCATGTCGACGGACGGCAACGCCCTGCTGACGATAATCGCCGACACCTGCGGGAGGCACGACACCCTCGGGGGCGCCTGCTCGCGCGAGAGCAACACCACCCGGTACGCGGCCGACAGGGAATCCATGCACGCCTGCCGGGAGAGCTTCATCTGCGCGGCGCACGAGGCCCGTCCGGAGCTCGGCAAGCGCGATCTCACGTGCAACATCAATTTCTTCATGAACGTGCCGGTCACCCCCGACGGAAGACTCACGTTCGAGGACGGCGTCTCGGGCCCCGGGCGCTACGTGGAGATGAGGGCGGAGCGGGACGTGATCTGCCTTATTTCCAACTGCCCCCAGCTCAACAACCCCTGCAACGCCTACAATCCCACGCCGATCGAGGTGGTGATCTGGGATTGATCCGCCCATGTTCACCAAGGTGCTCATCGCAAACCGCGGTGCCATCGCATGCCGGATTGCCCGGACGCTCCGCCGCATGGGGGTGGGGTCAGTGGCGGTTTACTCGGAGGCTGACGTCCACTCCGCCCACGTCGCGGCCTGCGACGAGGCGGTGGCCATCGGCCCCCCGCCGGCGGCCGAAAGCTACCTCGACTCCGCAAGGATCCTCGGGGCCGCCCTGCGCACGGGAGCCCAGGCCATCCATCCGGGCTACGGCTTCCTGAGCGAGAATCCCGGCTTCGCCGACGCCTGCGCCGACGCCGGCGTGGCCTTCATCGGGCCCACGGGCGCCCAGATGCGCGCCTTCGGGCTCAAGCACTCCGCCAGGGCGCTGGCCCGGGCCCAGGGGGTGCCGCTGCTGCCGGGCAGCGAACTGCTCGAGGGGGAGGCCCATGCCGCCCGGGAGGCCGCGCGCATCGGCTACCCTGTCATGCTCAAGAGCACGGCGGGGGGCGGCGGGATCGGCATGCAGCTCATCCGCGCGCCGGAGGAACTCCCTGCCGCCTTCGCCTCGGTGGACCGGCTCGCACGCAACAATTTCAAGCAGGGCGGCATCTACCTGGAGAAATTCGTCGAGCGGGCCCGCCACATCGAGGTGCAGATCTTCGGCGACGGAATGGGCTCCGTGGTCGCCCTCGGCGAGCGCGACTGCTCCGCCCAGCGCCGGAACCAGAAGGTGATAGAGGAGACGCCCGCACCCCACCTGACCGAAGGCCAGCGCGCCCGCCTCTGGGACTGCGCCGCGCGCCTCGGCGCCGCGGGAGGCTACCAGAATGCCGGCACGGTGGAGTTCGTCTTCGACGCCGATTCCGGGGAGTTTTACTTTCTGGAGGTCAACACCCGCCTTCAGGTCGAGCATGGGGTCACCGAGGAGGCCGTCGGCGTGGATCTTGTCGAATGGATGATCCTCCAGGCGGCCGGGGCCCTTGGCTCGCTGGCCGGCTTCCGAGCGAAGCCGTCGGGGGCGGCGATCCAGGTGCGCGTGTATTCCGAGGATCCCGGCAAGAACTTTCAGCCGGCGACCGGGGTGCTCACGGAGGTGACCTTCCCAGGATCGGCGCGGATCGAGACCTGGATCGACCGGGGCGCGGAGGTCTCCCCCTTTTACGACCCGCTGCTTGCGAAGATCATCGTCAAGGGTCCGGACCGGAGGGCTGCGCTCGCCGCGCTTGGGGAGGCCCTGGCCGGCACCCAAATCCATGGGCTGGAGACCAACCTCGAGTACCTCCGCCAGGTGATCGCGTCGCCGGAGTTCCAGTCGGGCCGGATGACCACCCGGACCCTGGCCGGCCTCGCCTACAATGCGTGCACGATCGACGTCCTGGCCGGGGGGACCCAGACGACCGTGCAGGACTTCCCGGGCCGCGTGGGTTACTGGGACGTGGGCGTGCCGCCTTCGGGGCCCATGGACGACCTGTCGTTCAGGATTGCCAACCGGCTTGTGGGCAACCCTGCGTCGGCCGCCGGCCTGGAGATCACGGTGCAGGGCCCGACCCTCCGGTTCAACACCGCCGCGGTGATAGCGCTTGCCGGCGCGGACATGGAGGCCTCCCTCGACGACCGGCCCGTTCCCCGCCTTCAGGCGGTGGAGGTCGCCAAGGGTCAGACGCTGTCGCTGGGATCCGCCCGGGGCGCCGGCATGAGGTGCTACCTCGCCGTTCGCAACGGGCTCGACGTGCCCGACTACCTCGGAAGCAAGTCCACGTTCATCCTCGGCCGCTTCGGCGGGCACGCCGGGCGGGCCCTTCTTCCGGGCGATGTGCTGAGGGTCCGCGGACCGGCATCCCCGCGCCCCCCCGACGGAGCCCCGGCCCGCCTTCCCGCCCGTCTGGTGCCCCTTTTCAATCATGACTGGGAAATCGGAGTCCTTTACGGGCCGCACGGGGCGCCCGATTTCTTCACCGAATCGGACATCGTGGACCTCTTTTCCGCCAGCTACGAGGTCCACTACAATTCCGCGCGCACGGGCGTCCGGCTCATCGGCCCAAAGCCGCGCTGGGCGCGGACGGACGGGGGCGAAGCGGGCCTGCATCCCTCCAACATCCACGACAATGCCTACGCCGTCGGCTCCGTGGACTTCACCGGCGACATGCCGATCATCCTCGGCCCCGACGGGCCAAGCCTGGGAGGCTTCGTCTGCCCGGCGACCATTGTCAGAAGCGAACTCTGGAAGGTGGGACAGCTCAAGCCCGGGGACAAGGTGCGCTTCCGGCGCATGGCCGCCGCGGAGGCCGAGGATGCCGCGAATGCCCAGGAAACCGCCATTGCATCCCTTGGGGAGCCGGCGCCCTCCCCCATCCCGCCGGGGCGGCCCGCGGCGGGACCGGAACCTGCCGTCCTGCACCGGCTTCCCGCGACCGACTCGTCACCGGCGGTCTGCTACCGGAGGTCGGGAGACCGCAATCTTCTTGTCGAATACGGTCCGCTCGTCCTCGACCTGAACCTCCGCTTCCGCGTCCATGCCCTGCACCAGGCGCTGGTCGGAAGCCAGCCCCCCGGGCTGCTCGACCTGACCCCCGGCATCCGATCGCTCCAGATCCACTTCGATCCGCGCCTCCTCCCGCTCGACCGTCTCATGGAGACCCTGGTTGCCGCCGAGTCCCGCCTGCCCGGCGTCGAACAGATGGAGGTTCCCACGCGCATCGTCCACCTTCCGCTCTCCTGGGAGGACGAATCCACTCTCGTCGCGATCCGGAAGTACATGCAGATCGTGCGCAAGGACGCCCCCTGGTGCCCGAGCAACCTTGAGTTCATCCGGCGCATCAACGGGCTCGATTCGATCGACCGGGTCAGGGAGATCGCATTCGGCGCGAGCTATCTCGTCCTCGGCCTTGGCGACGTCTACCTGGGGGCCCCCGTGGCCACTCCTGTCGACCCGCGCCACAGGCTCGTCACGACCAAGTACAATCCCGCCCGGACATGGACCCCCGAGAACGCGGTCGGAATCGGCGGCGCCTACCTTTGCGTCTACGGCATGGAGGGCCCCGGCGGATATCAGTTCATCGGACGCACCTGCCAGATGTGGAACCGCTACCGCAGGACGGCGGAGTTCACCGAGGACCGCCCCTGGCTCCTCCGATTCTTCGACCAGATACGGTTCTTCCCGGTTAGCCACGACGAGCTGCTCCGGTTTAGGGACGACTTCATCCAGGGGAAGGCTGGACTCAGGATCGACCATGAGACGTTCCGCCTGAGGGACTACAACCGCTTCCTCAGGGAAAACCGGCCTACGATCGACGCCTTCAAGAACCGCCAACAGAACGCCTTCGAAGAGGAGCGCCACCGCTGGGAGCAGAGCGGCCAGCTCAATTTCTCGGCCGAGGCCGAGGCCTCGTCGGCCCCCGAGGCGCCCGAGGCGCTGCCGGAGGGCTGCATCGCGGTGCCGGCGCAGATTCCCGGGAACGTCTGGAAGATCAACGTCGTCCCGGGTTCGGTGGTGAGGAAGGGGGATCCGCTCGTGATCATCGAGTCGATGAAGATGGAGATTGTGATCCAGTCGCCGCGCCCAGGGCGGGTGCGCGACGTGCTTTGCGCCGAGGGACGGCCGGTGAGCGGCGGCGAAAACCTTCTCGTCCTGGAGACGCGACGCGAACCGTGAGCACGATCCCCTTCTCGATGGACCTGGCCTCCCTCGCCTCGCTCTACGAGGGCGGAGCGATGACGCCATCTGACGTCATCAGGGAATCCTGGCGTAGGACCGAGGCCCAGGCGGATCCCGCGCTATGGATCCACCGCGTGCCCCTTGAGGCCCAGCTCGAGCATGCGGCCCGGGTCGAGGCCCGGGGACGGGCCTGCCAGCCGCTCTACGGCGCGCCCTTTGCGATCAAGGACAATATAGACCTGGCGGGCATTCCCACGACGGCCGCGTGCCCGCAATTCTCCCGGACGCCCCCGGAGTCGGCCTTCGTCGTCGCCCGCCTGATGGAGGCCGGCGCCATTCCGGTTGGGAAGGCCAACCTTGACCAGTTCGCCACCGGCCTGGTCGGGGTGAGGTCGCCCTACGGAACTCCCCGCAATACCTTCAATCCGGAGTATGTTCCTGGCGGGTCGAGCAGCGGGTCCGCCGTGGCGGTGGCCGCCGGCCTCGTCGCCTTCTCCCTTGGCACCGACACCGCCGGGTCCGGCCGCGTTCCGGCGTCGTTCAACAACCTCGCCGGGCTCAAGCCGACGAGGGGCTGGCTGAGCACCAGCGGCGTGGTGCCCGCCTGCCGTTCCCTGGACTGCGTGTCCGTCTTTGCGCTTTCGGTGAACGACGCCGCCGCCGTGGCGCGGGCGGCGGCCGGCTTTGACGCCGCGGATCCGTTCTCCCGGCGGCCCGCGTGGCCCGCCGCCCGGAAGCCATTCCGGTTCGGCCTGCCGCGGGCGGCGCAGATGGAATGGTTTGGCGATGCCCAGGCTCCCGCCCTTTTCAGGGAGGCGGTCCGCCGCATGGAATCGATCGGCGGGTCGGCCGTGGAGGTTGACTTCACGCCGTTCCGCGATGCCGCCCGGTTCCTCTACGAGGGGCCCTGGATTGCCGAGCGCTGGCTGGCCGTCGGCGAATTCCACTCCAGCCATGCGGAGGCCATCCTGCCGGTCACCCGGGGAATCATCGAGCAGGGCGCCGGCTATTCGGCCGCGGACGCCTTCGCAGCGGACTACCGGTTGAGGATGCTTAAGCGGGCGGCCGCGGACGCCTGGGAACAGGCCGATTTCCTGCTTCTCCCGACGGCAGCCTTCATGCCCACGCTACGGGAGGTCGAAGCCGATCCCGTCGGGATCAACACGCGCCTGGGCACTTACACGAACTTCACCAACCTCCTCGACTGCGCGGCCCTGGCCGTTCCCTCCGGATTCCGGGCGGGCCGCCTGCCCTTTGGCGTAAGCCTGATCGGGCCGGCCTGGAGCGACGCCCGGCTCGCGGACGCCGGTGCCGCATTCCATCGGGCGGCCGGGCTGCCGCTGGGGGCCACCGGCTTCGCACTTCCGGAGGGGAGCCCGCAGGGTTCCGGTTTCGGCGCCGGCGCCGACCCGGCCCCTTTCCTCGCACTCGCCGTGGTGGGCGCCCACCTGCGCGGGCAGCCCCTCGAACACGAGCTTACCGGGCGCGGCGCGCGCTTCCTGCGCGCCTCCCGCACCGCCGATTGCTACCGGCTGTACGCCCTCGCGGGGACAACCCCCCCGAAACCCGGCCTTCTCCGCGTCGGTCCCGGCGAGGGGGCGCCGATCGAGGTGGAGATCTGGGAGCTCCCCCCCGCGGCCTGGGCCGGCTTCGCGGCGGCCATCCCTCCGCCGCTCGGCATCGGCACCCTTGCGCTGGACGACGGTTCGTCCGTCAAGGGATTCCTCTGCGAGGCGGCGGGCGTTGCCGGGGCCAAGGACATCACCTCCTTCGGGGGATGGCGGGCCTTCCGGGCCGCCGCCCGCTGAGAAATCGAATCTTTACTTGCATCAACAGATTGGAATATGTTGATGCGTCATGAACCCCGACCGGCCCATCGCCGAGCTGCTCGCCCTTGGCCGGCCCGTGCGTTCGATAGAGTTCTTCCCGCCGAAGGACGACGCCGGCGTCGAGGCGCTCAGGCAGACCGCGGCCAGGCTGAACGCCATCGCGCCGGATTTCGTGTCGGTGACCTACGGCGCGGGCGGCAGCACTCGGGAGCGGACAGCCCAGGTGAGCCGTATGCTCAGGGAGGAATTCGGCTTCACGGTCATGCCCCACCTGACCTGCGTCGGGCACTCGCGCGCCGAACTGGCCGGGATCGCGGACCGGATCCATGGGGCGGGCTTCCGCAACATCATGGCGCTTCGGGGCGACCCGCCGAAGGGGGACACGGAATTCCGCCCGGCGCCGGACGGGCTGCGCCATGCCAATGAGCTTGTCGCACTGCTCAAGGCGCGGCATCCCGATTTCTGCCTGGGCGTCGCCGGCTACCCAGAGAAGCATCCGGAGGCCGCCTCGCCCGAGGCGGATCTCGCCAATCTCAGGCGCAAGGTCGACGCCGGGGCCTCGTTCGTCACGACGCAGCTGTTTTTCGACAACGAGGCCTTCTTTCGATTTGTGGACAGGTGCGCGGCCGCCGGGATTGCGGCTCCGGTCATCCCCGGAATCATGCCGGTGCTTTCGCTGCGCCAGGTGAAGCGCTTTGGCGCGTCCCTGCCGGGAGAACTGGCCCGCCGGCTCGAGGCTGCCGGCGAAAATGCCCCCCTCGTCGAGTCCATCGGCATTGAATGGGCGCTCGCCCAGATCCTGTCCCTGCTGAAACGGGGCGCTCCGGGCTACCATCTCTACATCATGAACCGGGCGGCGAGCGCGCTGGCGCTGGCCAGGGGCCTGACATAGCAGGCCCCGA
>Ga0302319_10004403_pt1 | contig 28954 bp, 26 predicted proteins | sample Bog_T0_2_FD_203319 | JGI IMG/M metagenome (GOLD analysis project Ga0302319, IMG submission 203319) | Peat permafrost microbial communities from Stordalen Mire near Abisko, Sweden - Bog_T0_2 | ecosystem: Environmental > Terrestrial > Soil > Wetlands > Peat | place: Sweden: Abisko, Stordalen Mire... | reverse complement strand
ATAAGGTCATCTCCAGTGCTGCGACCACCATGGGGTCGCAATCGGGGCCGGCCGCCGACTTGATCCGCCGGTGGATCTCCGCGCCGATCCTGTCGCGGACCCGGCGCACGATGGGATCGGTGCCGGTCAGCAGCGCCGTCGTGCATGCCGCCGCCACCTCGGGTTCGTCGGCGACCGTCAGCGCCATGCTGCGCAGCGCCTGCTCGACGCGAGCCGGCATCGACTCATTGACATCGGTGAAATAGGGCACCCGCTTCATCAGGTCCAGGTAGACCTCGGCGAGCAAGTGGTTCTTCGAGGAGAAGTAGGTATAGGCGGTGGCGGGCGCGACCTTGGCCCGGGCGGCGACGGCGCGCACGGTCAGATCGGCGTACGACGATTCGCGCAGCATTTCGACGCCCGCGGCGAGTACTTTGCGAAAGGTCTCCTCCTGCCGGCGGTTGCGCGTCGTCTCACCGGGGTCGGTGGGTGCCGCCCCGGTAATGTCGACGACTGCATCGCTGGACACATGTCCAAGTTATCTGACGGTGGCGGCTCTAAGCAAGCTTCGCTCTGAAAATGCCTGTAAGAACTTCAAAAATGACAATCCTCTACCTCGGCTAAGCTGCCGACTCTTGCCACGCCTGCGCTGTTGAGGTTATGGTTCGATTGAAAACTGTCGGACAGTTGTCCAGAATGTGAATGGGAGCTCGGAATGGCGTTACTGGACGATCGCGAAAGTCGGCTGTTCATCGACGGCAAGCTCGTCGCGGGCAGCGGGGGCACATTTCCGAATGTCAATCCGGCTACCGAGGAAGTGCTTGGCGTCGCGGCCGACGCGGACGCGGCCGACATGGGCGCCGCTATCGGTGCGGCCCGCGAGGCGTTCGATGGGACCGACTGGTCGACGAACGTCGCGCTTCGGGCCCGTTGCATCCGGCAGTTGCAGCAGGCGATGCGCGATCACGTTGAGGAATTGCGCGACATCACGGTTTCCGAGGTGGGCGCGCCGGTGATGTTGACGGCAGGTGCGCAGCTCGAAGGACCGATCGAGGATTTGAGCTTCGGCGCCGACACGGCCGAGTCCTACACGTGGAATGTCGATCTCGGTCATGCGACGCCGCAGGGGATCCCCACCAACCGCACGATGGCGCGTGAGGCCGTCGGTGTGGTCGGCGCGATCACGCCGTGGAATTTTCCGCACCAGATCAACCTGGCCAAGGTTGGGCCCGCCCTGGCGGCAGGAAACACCTTGGTGCTCAAGCCCGCTCCGGACACCCCGTGGTCGGCGGCGGTGCTCGGCGACCTGATCGCCGGGCACACCGACTTCCCCGCGGGCGTCATCAACATCGTGACTTCCAGCGACCATGGTGTCGGAGCGCTGCTGTCCAAGGACCCCCGGGTGGACATGGTGTCGTTCACCGGATCGACCAACACGGGTCGCAGCGTCATGATCGATGCCGCCGCGACCATCAAGAAGGTATTCCTGGAGTTGGGCGGCAAGTCGGCGTTCCTGGTGCTCGATGACGCGGATCTCGCTGGCGCGTGCGCGATGTCGGCGTTCACCGCCGCCATGCACGCAGGGCAGGGCTGTGCGATCACCACGCGCCTGGTGGTGCCGCGGGCACGCTATGAGGAGGCCGTCGAGGCCGCCGCCGCAACGATGGGTTCGATTAAGCCCGGCGATCCGACCAATAAGCGCACCGTGTGCGGGCCTGTCATCTCGGCGCGCCAGCGCGACCGCATTCAGGGCTACCTGGATCTGGCACTCGAGGAGGGCGGCAAGTTCGCGTGCGGTGGGGGCAGCCCTGCCGACCGTGACACCGGCTACTTCATCGAGCCGACGGTGATCTCCGGTCTGACCAACGACGCCAGGGTGGCGCGCGAGGAGATCTTCGGACCGGTCCTCACCGTCATCGCCCACGACGGCGACGACGACGCGGTGCGCATCGCCAACGACTCGCCCTACGGGTTGTCGGGAACGGTGTTCAGCGCCGATGACGATCGCGCGCAGGCGGTGGCGGCGCGCATGCGGGTCGGCACCGTCAACGTCAACGGCGGAGTCTGGTACTCCGCAGATGCGGCGTTCGGTGGCTACAAGCAGTCCGGCATCGGCCGTGAGATGGGCGTGCCCGGCTTCGAGGAGTACCTCGAGACCAAACTCATCGCCACGGCAGCGAACTAAGCAGCGAACTAAGGAGATTGGTGGGTCCGATGGGTTTGTACGGCGATCAGTTCAAGGAAAAGGTGGCCATCGTCACCGGTTCCGGCGGTGGCATCGGCCAGGCTTACGCGGAGGCTCTTGCCCGCGAAGGTGCGGCCGTCGTGGTGGCCGACATCAACACCGAGGGTGCACAGAAGGTTGCCGACGGAATCAAGGGCGACGGCGGCACAGCCCTCGCGCTGCGGGTGGACGTCAGTGATCCCGAGTCCGCGAAAGAGATGGCCGGCGCGACCCTGGCAGAGTTCGGCGGCATCGACTACCTGGTCAACAACGCGGCGATCTTCGGCGGGATGAAGCTCGACTTCCTGATCACCGTCGACTGGGAGTACTACAAGAAGTTCATGAGCGTGAACCTCGACGGGGCGCTGGCGTGCACGCGCGCGGTGTACCGAAAGATGGCCAAACGCGGCGGCGGTGCGATCGTCAATCAGTCGTCGACCGCGGCGTGGCTGTACTCCAACTTCTACGGCCTTGCGAAGGTCGGCATCAATGGCTTGACTCAACAGCTGGCGACCGAACTCGGCGGTCAGAACATCCGGATCAACGCGATCGCGCCCGGTCCCATCGACACCGAGGCCAACCGGACCACGACGCCGCCGGAGATGGTCGCCGACATCGTGAAACGCATTCCGTTGTCCCGGATGGGTGAGCCGGAGGACCTGGTCGGCATGTGTCTGTTCCTGCTGTCGGATCAGGCCAAATGGATCACCGGCCAGATCTTCAACGTCGACGGCGGACAGATCATCCGCTGAGAGGGTAGCAACTTGATGAGTGAAAGCAACGACGCGAAACTCGGCTATATCGGTCTCGGAAACATGGGCGCGCCCATGGCCAAGCGGCTCGTGGAATGGCCAGGCGGCGTCACAGTGTTCGATGTGCGTACCGAGGCCATGACGCCGCTGGCCGAGCTCGGCGCGTCGCTGGCCGACAGCGTCGCGGACGTTGCGGCCGCCGACATCATCAGCATCACCGTGCTCAACGACAAGCAGGTGCGGGAGGTCGTCGCCGAGCTTGCCGCGCATGCGAAGCCGGGCACGGTCATCGCCATCCACTCCACGATCAGCCCCGAGACTGCCGTCGAGCTCGCGGCCGATTTGCAGCCCAAGGGCATTCACGTGATCGATGCGCCGGTCAGCGGCGGTGGCGGGGCGGCCGACAAGGGCGAGCTGGCCGTGATGGTGGGCGCCGACCGCGAGGTGTACGAACAGATCAAGCCCGCGTTCAAGCAGTTCGCCTCGATGGTCATCCACGCCGGCGAGCCGGGTGCTGGAACGCGAATGAAGCTAGCGCGCAACATGTTGACGTTCACCGGCTATGCGGCCGCGTGTGAGGCGATGAAGCTCGCCGAGGCAGCCGGCATCGACCTGGCGCAACTGGGCAGGGTGGTCCGCCACACTGATGCTCTCACCGGCGGACCCGGCGCAATCATGGTGCGCGAGGACATGTCGACGCTGGCCCCGGATCACTGGCTGCACGACGCATTCACCCATACCCGCGGACTGGGCGAGAAGGACCTGAGCCTCGCGTTGGCTCTTGGTGAGGCGACCGGCACCGAACTGCCGCTTGCCGAATTGGCGTTACAGCGCCTCGCCGAGGGCCTCGGTGTTCCGCACAAAACCTCGACTGCGACGGAGTGAGCATGGACGAGTTGCGCAAGAAGGGCCTCGAGAAGATGAACGAGGTCTACTCGTGGGAGATGCCGAACATGGAAGGCGATCCGTACTTCGATCTCACCGTCGATCACCTTTTCGGCACCATCTGGACCCGCCCGGGCCTCTCGATGCGCGACAAGCGGCTGATGACGCTGACCGTGGTCACCGCACTCGGGTTGCAAGACCTGGCCGAGGTCCAGGTGAATGCCGCGCTGGCGAATGACGAGCTCACCGAGGACGAGCTCAAGGAGATGTCGATCTTCCTCACCCACTACGTCGGCTTCCCGTTGGCCTCCGGGTTGAACGGGGTCGTGGGACGTGTGGCGGGCAAGCGCAAGAAGGCGGCCAAAGCCGGTGCGGGCGAGGACAAGAAGGCGAACGTGAACGCTGCCGTCAAGATGAATACCGGGAGGACACTCGATGACGAGTAGATACGCCGCGCTCTCGCGGGACGAGCTGGCGACACTGGTTCCGGAGTTGCTGCTCATCGGGCAGATGATCGACCGGTCGGGGATGGCCTGGTGTATCAGCGCCTGGGGACGCGAAGAGATGCTGCAAATCGCGATCGAGGAATGGGCTGGCGCCAGCCCGGTCTACACCAGGCGGATGCAGACGGCGCTGAAATACGAAGGCGTGGACATCTTCACGATCTTCAAAGGTCTCCAACTCGACATCGGTGCGCCCCCGCAGTTCATGGACTTCCGTTACACCGTGCACGACCGCTGGCACGGCGAGTTCCACCTCGACCACTGCGGCGCGCTGCTCGACGTCGAGCCGATGGGCCCTGAGTATGTCAAGGGCATGTGCCACGACATCGAGGATCCGACCTTCGACGCAACCGCGGTGGCGACCAACCCGCGTGCTCAGGTGCGGCCCATTCACCGTCCGCCGCGGGTACCGGCCGGCCGGACGCCGCACTGTGCCTGGACGGTCATTATCGACGAGAGTTACCCACCCGTCTCCGGTATTCCGGCGATGGACATCGTGGCCCAGACGCGTGCCGCCACTCTGGAACTCGACCCGATCGATCCTTCGCAGGAAGGCATGGCCGACTATTCCGGCGCGCTACTGTCCGACGTCGACTTCGGGGCTTTCTCGCATTCGGCGCTGGTCCGCATCGCCGACGAGGTCTGCCTGCAGATGCACCTGCTGAACCTGTCCTTCGGGATCGCGGTGCGTGCGCGCGCCGGGGCTGACGCCGAGCAGGCAAGGTCGATTTGCACCAAACAGCTGATCGGTGTGGCCGGGGTGGCCGCCGAGCGGATCCAGCGGGCACTGTCGCTGTCCAACGACGCTGCGGGCGCCCTGCGCGTCCTTGAATTGCACCCGCTGCTTAACCCCGCCGAGTATGTCGACGCTGACCTCACGGAAGGGACGCTGCGCGTGCGTCCGTCGCCTGCCCACGAAGACGGATCATGGATCTCGCTGTGCACGCCCGACGGATATGTGCCCCTGCAAGCCATCGTCAATGCGGTGAATCCCAATCTGGATGTCCAGGTCGAGGGGACCGACACCACGTGGTCCGCCAGCGTGATCGAGCGCAGCACCCCGGCGAAAGAACTGTCAGAAGTCGCGGTGACCAAATTCAGCGGCGGAGCCACCTTCCAGTTCGAGCCGCGCCGGTCGCTGCCCCTGACGGTGGTGTGATATCGCCGAGCTCCCGCTGACCTTCACCCAGACCCACTAGTCCCGCAAAACCGCTCAAATTAGCTGCGGAATCGGGATACCAACAACCTCTTCGCAGGCCGCGCGACTGCTGCGACTTTCGGGAGGCTGACGTGTCTTTTGTGATTACGACACCCGATGTAGTCGCGGCGGCGGCAACATATCTGGCGAGTATCGGCTCGACGGTCAACGCAGCCAATGCCGCGGCCGCGGTCCGAACGACCGGAATGTTGGACGCGGCCGACGACGAGGTCTTTGCCGCGGTTACCGCGCTGTTTGGCGCGCACGCCCAGGAGTACCAAGCCCTCAGCGCCCAGGCGGCGGCATTTCACGAGGAGTTCGTGCAGGCCGTGACCGCGAGCGGGAATCTGTATGCCGGCACGAACTTTGCAGCGGGCAGACCGGCGCTCCGGGTGTCGTCCTCGGCGAGACCGGCGGCAACGGCGGCGCGGGCGGCAACGCCATCAATCTCGCCGGTAGCGGAGGCAACGGCGGCGCCGGTGGCGCGGGCGGACTATTCGGCAACGCAGACGGCATCGGAGCCGGCGGCAACGCAGGTAACGCCTGAATAGTTGTTCGAGCCGCCCCTGCTCTCCTCGGGACGGCTCCGATCTTCGCCTTTCTGACCCTCGGCAGAGCTGCTCCCCGCTGGTAGCGTGTCCCCTGTCCGCGAAACGGACAGGGAGACTGCCATGTCAGGCAAGTTCGAAGTCAGCAAGGACAAGGCCGGCAAGTTCCGGTTTCACCTCAAGGCGGCCAATGGTGAGATCGTCGCCGCCAGCCAGAGATACGAGTCAAAAGCCAACGCCGAGAAAGGTATTCAGGCCGTCAAGAAAGCTGCCGCCGACGCGACGGTTGTTGACCTGACCGAAGAGCACGCCAAGAGATGGTGCTATTCCCAGACATATCCACCCCCCGATTAGGAGCAACAGCGTTGATAGTCCTCGGCATCATCCTCATTCTCGTCGGTTACCTGCTACCTGTCCCGGCCTTCATCGCCACCATCGGTTGGATTCTCCTGGTCATCGGAATCGTCTTGCTCATACTCGGCCAAGTCGGACGCCCCGTCGGCGGCCGTCGCTACTGGTATTAGCCGCCACGACGCACGTCATTCCTGCGCCAGCATCATGCACGCCCAGGCTGTGCCGATCGCAGTCATCTCAGCGTGGCTCGGGCACGCTGATCCAGCGTTCACGATGCGGACCTATGTGCACGCCCAGAACGACGCGCTAAATGCGGCAGCGGCGACTTGGCAAAAGGTTGTGACAACCTCGTGACACTGAGCCGGCATCGAACGCCCGTACGACTGGGCATCGAGATCATTTTTTTTGCAGCTAAGGGCGGCTGCAGCGCGGAGCCCTGCAGCGCAGAGCCCCTGTTCAGAGCCCCCTATCGGGTTTGAACCGATGACCGCTCGCTTACAAGGCGAGTGCTCTACCACTGAGCTAAGGAGGCCGGCTTAACCGGGCTCAAGTCTAACGGGTCAGTCGTCGCCCTCGACGATGCGTTGCGCGCGCATCGGTCGAGCCGGAGTGCGGCGTGGGGAACGGAAGCCGGGCAGCGGTATCCGGTCGGCGATATTGCTCAGCGGGTTGACCACCATGGTGAGCGCCATGACGGCATCTTGCAGCGTGCTGATGGCGGGCTCGAGCGCCTCCATGCCGGGCGCCAGTCGGCTCAGCGTGTTGGCGACGTCGGCGAGCTGCTCGAGTGGTCCGTCCTTCGAAGTCAATCTGTCGATCAGGCCGCCCTCGGAGAGCAATCGGTCGGCCAACCCATCTTCGGACAGCACCCGCTCGATCAACCCATCCGCCGCGAGTAGCTGATCGGCCACCCCGCCCGGCTGCAGGGCGCGCTGCAGTCCGCCGCCTTCTGCGGTCAGGCGGTCGAGCAAACCTTCGGGAGCTGTCAGCAGGTCGACCACGCCGCCCGGTCGCAGCAGCCGGTCGATCGGCCCGTCCGGGGCTATGGCACGTCCCAGCGGCGCATCTTCGTCCAATAGCTTGGCCAGCCGATTGGCGCGCGCGAGCGCTTCGTCGATGCCGAGCATGTTGGCCATCGCGGTCGACCCTGCCGCGCCGCTGGAATCCCCCAGCGATCGCTTCGCAACACCAACGGCCACGCCCGCCAGGTTCAAGCTCGCCTCGGCGGCGGCAAGTCCGACCCGCGCGGGAGCGGTCGCAGCAGCCACCATGCTCTTAGCGAGGTTCATTCTTCGAGTGTATGCACGGCGCGCCGTTGCGAGTGAGTGATCTTTAGTGGTCACGCGACTCGCACCCCGTCTCGGGGTTGTTCGCCGGCTGGGTGGCCGGTTCCCTTCTGCGCTTCACGGCCACCTGCCCGGCTTGGCCGGGTCTTACGGTCGGCTCCACGCTTGACGGCGGCCCCGACTGGGCCGACGACGCTAATGGGTTCCTCGTAGCGTGCGAGGTTGATGGCGGCGTTGTCATCGCGGTGGTGAGTGACCGAACAGCTGCCGCATTGCCATTGTTGGGCCCAGCCGATGTCCTGCACATGCCCGCAGGCATGGCAGGTCTTCGAGGAGGGGAACCAGCGATCCGCAACGACCAGCTGCGATCCGTACCAGCCCGTCTTATAGGACAGCTGCCGGCGCGGGGTACCCAGGGCCGCATCAGACAGCCCGCGCCGCCTGGCGCGTGCCCCGGGCAGGCCCTTTTGCCGCAGTATCCCCGCCGCGTCCAAACCTTCAACAACGATGCGGCCGTGGGTTTTGGCCAACCGTGTGGTCAGGACGCGCAGGTGGTGGGTGCGGACGTCATTGACCCGGCGGTGCAGCCGGGACAGCTTTGTGGTGCGTTCACGGTACTGGCGTGAGCCTTTCGTGCACCGCGACCGGGCCCGACACAGGTGCCGCAGCTCCCGCAACGCAGCGTCGAGCGGGCGCGGGTTCTCGACGTGTTCGATCACCACCCCGTCAGTGGTGGCCACTGTCGCTAAATGCCGCACCCCGACATCAACCCCGACCCGCGAATCAGGTAGCGCGATGCGGGGGTGCTGGGGGCGCTGGACAAGCACCCGCACGCTCGCATCCAAACGCGTGCCGTTGCGGCGAACCGAGATCGCCAACACTCGTGCCCGCCCAGCCCGGATGAGGCGTTCGATGCGGCGGGTGTTCTCGTGCGTGCGGACAGTCCCGATCACCGGCAGCGTCAGGTGGCGGCGGTCGGGCTCCACCCGCATCGCACCGGTGGTGAAACACACCCGATCGTGGTCGCGGCCTTTGCGTTGAACCGCGGGAACCCGACCCGCTTCCCCGCGCGCCTGCCGGCACGGAAGGCCTGCCAATTCCAGTAGGCGTTCACCGCGCCGGTGATGCCGTCGGCGTAGGCCTCCTTCGAGCATCCGCGCCACCACACGGCACCGGTCTCGGCGTTGACACACACGTCGTCCTTGACGGTGTTCCAGCGTTTGCGCAGTACCCGAAGAGACGGCTTCGCGGTCTCTACCCCCGTCGTGTGCCACGCGTCGATATCGGTTTTCAGGGTGGCCACGGCCCAGTTGTATGCCTTGCGGCGGGCACCGAAATGCCTGGCCAGCGAACGAGCTTGATCCTCGGTCGGGTCCAGCGTGAACCGGAACGCCTGCACACACCAGCCGTCAGGAACCTCAAAGCGCGCCATCAGGGCGCACCCCGCTGCTGGGTCGCCGCGGCAGCCGCCAGTACACGAGTGGCGCGGTTCCCAGCGGCTCGCTTGCGATACAGACGCGCACACCGATACGCAGTCAACCGCGCACCACCGTGCACACAGCCCACGCCACCAAATTCATACTTCTGTTCCTACAACGCACCACCGACAACAACCGACCACTCAACCCGCAACACGCGGCAACCCCCGCCCAGCCCCCCTAGGTCCAAGCTGACGCAATGATTCCTGGCAGACTCCTAGCAGACTATTGGCAACCAGCTCCCAGGGACTACACAATGATTACGAAGGCAACGTTCAAGCAACGGACGGAAGTGACCTCATGACAACAGCGACCCCCAGCGAAAAAATACCCGAGGCCCGCGTCCTCGTTGTCGACGACGAGGCCAACATCGTCGAACTGCTCTCGGTGAGTCTCAAATTCCAGGGGTTCGAGGTTGCCACCGCGAGCAACGGGGCCCAAGCGCTGGACCGTGCCCGCGAAGCCCGACCGGACGCCGTCATCCTCGACGTGATGATGCCCGGCATGGACGGCTTTGGGGTGCTGCGCCGGCTACGCGCCGACGGCATCGATGCCCCCGCATTGTTCCTCACGGCGCGCGACTCCCTGCAGGACAAGATCGCGGGTCTGACCCTGGGCGGCGACGACTACGTGACGAAGCCGTTCAGCCTGGAGGAGGTTGTCGCCCGGCTGCGGGTCATCCTGCGACGCGCCGGCAAGGGCAGCGGTGCGGAACATCGCAGCGCCCGCCTGACGTTCGCCGACATCGAACTCGACGAGGAGACCCACGAGGTGTGGAAGGCCGGCGAACCGGTTTCGCTGTCACCGACGGAATTCACGCTGCTGCGTTACTTTGTGATCAACGCGGGAACGGTATTGAGCAAACCGAAAATCCTCGACCACGTCTGGCGGTACGACTTCGGAGGTGACGTCAATGTCGTCGAGTCCTACGTGTCCTATCTGCGCCGAAAGATCGATACCGGCGACAAGAGGCTGCTGCACACGCTGCGTGGGGTCGGCTACGTGCTGCGCGAGCCGCGCTGAGTCTGCCCGCGTTTACTGGGCGAGATAGCGAGTGAAGAATACGGTTATGGCCAATCGAACTCGGCGGGGATTGCCGCTACGGGTGGGTCTGGTGGCCGCGACCCTGGTTCTGGTGGCCTGCGGTCTGGCGAGCTCAGGGATTGCGGTCACCTCAATCCTGCGGCACAGCTTGGTCAGCCGCATCGATCAGACGTTGCTCGATGCATCCCACAGCTGGGCACAAGCCCCGCGGCGGCAGTCCGCTCCTCCCTACGAGGGCCCGGACCCCGGCCGGCCGCCATCGAAGTTCTACGTGCACGGCGTCGGCACCGACGGCACCCCGTTTACCGCCATCAACGACCGCAACGCCGAACCAGCATTACCGTCGAACAACGACGTGGGCCCCAACCCGACGACACTGCATTCTGTCAACGGCTCCGATATTCTGTGGCGAGCGGTGTCGGTGCGGGGGCCACACGGCCTGACCACTGTCGCGATCGACCTTTCCGACGTCCAACACACGGTCCGTTCCCTGGTCTATCTACAGTTCGGCATCGGGGTGGCGGTCCTGGTTGTCGTCGGACTCGCCGGCTATGCAGTGGTGCACCGCAGCCTCAAGCCGCTGGGTGAGGTCGAAAAAACCGCCGCGACGATCGCTGCAGGCCAGTTGGATCGCCGGGTTCCGGAACGCGATCCGCGAACAGAGGTGGGCCGACTCTCGTTGGCGCTCAACGGAATGCTCACCCAGATTCAGCAAGCGGTGGCGTCCTCGGAGTCGTCGGCGGAAAAGGCCCGCAGTTCGGAGGACCGGATGCGCCGATTCATTACCGACGCCAGCCACGAACTGCGCACCCCGCTGACGACCATTCGCGGCTTCGCCGAGCTATATCGCCAGGGTGCCGCCCGCGATGTGGCCATGCTGCTGTCGCGGATCGAAAGCGAAGCCAGCCGGATGGGCCTGCTGGTGGACGATTTGCTGCTGCTGGCCAGACTGGACGTGCAGCGGCCGCTCGAACACCACCGGGTGGACCTGTTGGCACTGGCCAGCGACGCCGTGCACGACGGGCAGGCGATCGACCCCAAACGCACGATCACCCTGGAAGTCGTTGACGGTCCCGGGACCCCGGAGGTGCTCGGTGACGAGCCCCGGATACGGCAGGTGCTGAGCAACCTCGTCGTGAATGCGTTACAGCACACCCCCACCAGCGCCGACGTCGTCATTCGGGTTGGCACCGCAGGCGACGACGCGGTCCTCGAAGTGGCGGACCGGGGCCCCGGCATGAGCCAGGAGGACGCGTCGCAGGTGTTCGAGCGGTTTTACCGCACCGACTCATCCCGGGCACGGGCCAGCGGCGGTACCGGACTGGGACTATCCATCGTCGACTCGTTGGTGCACGCCCACGGCGGTGTGGTCACCGTGACAACCGCGCCCGGGGAGGGGTGCTGCTTTCGCGTGACGCTGCCGCGAGTCAGCGATGTGCCCGCGCCCGAGCCGGTTCACGCCAGTTGAGTCAGGGCCGCTTTGATCTTGGCCTGCGCGTTGTCGAGCGATTCGGGTGAGGGGTTGCGGTCGACGTTGGCGAAGCCGAAGTCGCTGAGGCTGCGCGTGGGGAACACGTGCACGTGCAGGTGGGGCACTTCCAGGCCGGCGATGATCAGCCCGGCACGCTCAGCGTCGAACGCGTTGCACACCGCCTTGCCGATCAACTGGCTCACCGCCATGACCCGTGCGAACGCCGCGCCATCGACGTCCTGCCACTGATCGATCTCGGCGCGCGGCACCACCAGGGTGTGGCCGGGTGTCATCGGCTCAATCGTCAGGAACGCGACAACGTCGTCGTCCTCGTAGACGAATCGGCCGGGCAGTTCACGGTTGATGATCCTGGTGAAGATCGAAGCCATGGGCCAAGCATATGGTCGGGGCTCATCCCAAACTCACTCCGCCTTGCCGAACTCCATGACGTCGAGGTTCCAGTAGCCGCGCATGTTGGCGATGAGCCCGGCGTCGTTGACGTGATAGGTGAACACGCCACGAACCGCGCTGGTGAGTCCGCCCTCAAACTTGCTGCGCAGCACCAGGATATGCGCGATCTCGTCCGGCGAACTGGACGGGAAGGTCTCCTCGCAGGTGATGGTCAGCTGATTGGGCGCGATGTTGTTGTCGAAGAAGGCGCCGACGGCCTCCTTGCCGCGGACGCCGGTGCCGTCGGGGTTGGTGACGGACTTGCCGATCGGGTCCTCGATGACGACATCGTCGGTCATCAGTGCCAGCCAGCCCTCCCGGTCGCGGGCTTGCGCGCAGCGCCACGAGGATTGCGACGCTGTCAGGGCGGGGGATTGGACGGTTTGGGTCATGATCGTTTCCGCTACCTGTCGGCTTATCTGTCAGCGTCCGTGTAGCGGATGACGCCGCGAATGTTCTTGCCGTCCAGCATGTCCTGGTAGCCGTCGTTGATCTGCTCGAGCTTGTACTGGCGGGTGATCATGTCATCCAGGTTGAGCTTGCCGGCCTTGTACATCGACAGCAGCTGCGGGATGTCGAACTGCGGGTTGCCGCCGCCGAAGATGGTGCCCTGCAGGTTCTTCTGCATCAGGGTCAGCATCGCCAGGTTCAGGGTCACGTTGGTGTCCATCAGGCTGCCAATGGCGGTTAGCACGCAGGTGCCGCCCTTGGCGGTGATGCCCAGGTAGCTGTCGATATCAGCGCCATGTAGTTCACCGACAGTCACCACGACCTTGTGGGCCATCAAACCGTGGGTGACATCCGGCATGCCGGCCAGCGCGGCGTTGATGTCGGGGTAGACGTGGGTGGCGCCGAACTTCAGGGCCTGATCGCGCTTCCATTCCACCGGGTCGATCGCGAAGATGTAGCGCGCGCCGGCGTTGGCGGCACCCTGCAGCGCTGCCATACCGACCCCGCCGACCCCGACGATGGCGACGTCCTCGCCCGGCCGGACGTCGGCGGCGCGCACTGAGGAACCGTAGCCGGTGGTCACGCCGCATCCCACCAGGGCGGCCACCTCGAACGGCACCGACGGGTCGATCTTCACCACAGAGCTGCGGTGCACGACCATGTACGGCGAGAACGTCCCCAGCAGTGTCATGGGGAAGACATTTTGGCCGCGGGCCTGGATGCGGTAGGTGCCGTCGGATACCGCCGCACCGCCCAGCAATCCTGCCCCCAAATCGCAGAGGTTGCGCATGCCCGACTGACATGTCGGACATTGCCCACACGACGGGATGAATGACAACACCACGTGGTCGCCGGGGGCGAGGTCGTCCACCCCAGGACCAACTTCGGTGACGATGCCCGCACCCTCGTGTCCGCCGAGAACAGGGAAGCCCATCATCGGGATGTCGCCGGTGACCAGGTGGTGGTCGGAGTGGCACATGCCCGCCGCTTCCATCTGGATCTTGACCTCATTTTTGTGGGGATCGCCGATCTCGATCTCCTCGATGGACCACGGCTGGTTGAATTCCCAGATCAGTGCGCCTTTTGTTTTCATAGAGGACCTCCACTAGCGTGCCCTGACCGAGTGCTCGGCGAAAGGGGCCGGACGGTAATTAGAACGTGTTCTCGTTATTGAAACCATTATGACCTTCGTCACCGCGATGTAAACAACGGGGCCATGCGATCCAGCCCCGGCGGGGTGCCGTCGGGCACGCAACCCCGGCCGCGCCGACCCTGCCTCTGCCCCACCCGGCCCGCTAAAGTGACGTTTCGTGCGCGTCCTGGTGATCGGTTCCGGTGCCCGTGAACATGCCCTGCTGTTGGCGCTGCGCCGAGATCCGCAGGTCACGGGGCTAGTCATCGCTCCCGGCAACGCCGGCACCGGCCGGATCGCGGAGCAACATGACGTCGACATCAGCTCCGGTGAGGAGATCGTCGCCCTGGCTCGGGAGGTGGCCGCCGACCTGGTCGTCATCGGTCCTGAGGTGCCGCTGGTGCTTGGGGTCGCCGACGCCGTGCGCGCGGCCGGGATTGTCTGTTTTGGGCCCAGCAAGGACGCGGCCCGCATCGAGGGCTCCAAGGCATTCGCCAAGGAGGTCATGGCGGCGGCCGGTGTCCGTACCGCTGCCAGCGAAATTGTTGACAGCCCAGCGCGATTGGACGCCGCCCTGGACCGGTTCGGCCCGCCCGCCGGCGACCCGGCCTGGGTGGTCAAAGACGACCGTCTGGCAGCCGGCAAAGGCGTGGTGGTGACGCCGGATCGCGGTGTCGCGCGGGCACATGCCGCCGGACTGCTCGATGACGGGCACCCGGTACTCCTGGAGTCATATCTGGACGGCCCCGAGGTATCGCTGTTCTGCGTCCTCGACGGTGCGACGGTGGTGCCGCTGCTGCCGGCCCAGGACTTCAAGCGGGTAGGCGAGGGTGACACCGGACCCAACACCGGCGGCATGGGCGCCTATGCGCCGCTGCCGTGGCTGCCCGACGACGTCTACCGGGGGATCGTCAGCGGGATCGTCGAACCCGTTGCTGCCGAAATGGTTAGGCGCGGCAGCGCGTTCTGCGGATTGCTGTACGTCGGACTCGCGATGACCGCGAAAGGGCCGGCGGTCGTCGAATTCAACTGCCGCTTCGGCGATCCAGAGACCCAGGCGGTGCTGGCCCTGCTGGATTCGCCGCTTGGACAACTGCTCCAGGCAGCCGGGACGGGTGCCCTGGCTGACTTTGGCGAGTTGCGCTGGCACGAGGGTGCCGCCGTGTCGGTTGTGTTGGCGGCCGAAAACTATCCCGGACGCCCCCGGATCGGGGACGTCGTCACCGGCTCCGAAGCTGATGGGGTCTTGCACGCCGGAACGTCCCGGCGCGATGACGGCGCCATCGTCTCGTCCGGCGGACGGGTGCTGTCGGTGGTGGGCGCCGGTGCCGACCTGGCCGTGGCGCGCGCGCACGCCTATGAGATTTTGCGTTCGATTCGATTGCCCGGCAGCCACTTCCGAAGCGACATCGGTCAGTGGGCGGCAGAGGGCAAGATCCGGATCTAGAAGGCCACGGCTTGACCGTCGCGGCGCGGATCACTCGCCGCAAGATACCCATCATTGAGGCGCCAAATCGCTTGGGAACTACCGAAACTGTTGTAGTCGTCGACGGCAAGCAGGTCGTGCCCGCGACGCCGGAGTTCGTCCAGCGTCGACCGCGGGAACCCCTCCTCGAAGCTCACCTGCATACCCTGCACCCAGCGGAACCGCGGGCCATCGCAGGCCGTCTGTGGGTTCTGCCCGTGGTCGGCGATGCGCACCAGCACCTGCACGTGGCCCTGGGGCTGCATTGGGCCGCCCATCACCCCGAAGCTCATCATCGGTGCCCCGTCTTTGGTCACAAAGCCCGGGATTATCGTATGATAAGGCCGTTTGTCGGGCCCGACCCGGTTTGGGTGTCCTTGCGCCGCTGAGAAGTTCGCGCCGCGGTTTTGCAGCGAAATGCCGGTGCCCGGCACCACAACGCCAGAGCCGAAACCCATGTAGTTCGATTGGATCATCGACACCATCATCCCGGATGCATCGGCGGCGGTGAGATATACGGTTCCCCCTTTCGGGGTGCCCCCGGTTGCCGGCTTTGCCCGCTTCGGATCGATCAGCGCGGCCCGATGCGCCAGGTATCCCTTGTCCAGGAGTTGTTCCGGCGAAACCCGCATATGGTCGGTGTCGGCGACGTACGCCTGCGCGTCGGCGAACGCAAGTTTCACGGCTTCGATCTGTAGATGCACGCTGTCGGCGGAATCCACTGGTAGCGAGGACATCTCGAAGTGGTCCAGGATACCCAGGGCGATCAGGGCCACGATGCCCTGGCCGTTGGGCGGTATCTCGTGCATGGTGTAGCCCCGGTAGCCGGTGCTGACCGTGCCGACCCAGTCGGCGCGATGCGCGGCGAGGTCGCTGGCCAGCATGGCGCCACCGTTGACATTCGAGTGCGCCTCGAGTTGGGCAGCCAGATCTCCGCGATAAAACGCTTCCCCGTTTGTTGCCGCGATCTTCTCCAATGTGGCCGCATGGTCGGGAAAGGTGAACAGCTCGCCAGGTTTCGGTGCCCGCCCGCCCGGCAGGAACGCTTCGGCGAACCCGGGTTGGGCTTCGAAAAGTGGAACCTGCGCGGCCCACTGCTCGGCCACCGTCGGCGAGACCAGAAATCCTTTGCGGCCGTAAGATATCGCTGGCTCGAACAGCCGCGCGAATGGGAGTTTTCCGAACTTGGTGTGCAGTTCGACCCATGCCGATACGGCTCCGGGCACGGTCACCGAATTCCAGCCGAGCGTGGGAACGGGGTTGCCGCCGAAGTACTCCGGCGTCCACGCCGCGGGCGAGCGTCCCGACGCGTTAAGTCCGTGCAGTCGCTGTCCGTCCCAGACGATGGCGAAGGCGTCCGAGCCGATGCCATTGGACACCGGCTCCACCACGGTCAGCGTGATCGCGGTGGCGATGGCCGCGTCCACCGCGCTGCCGCCCTCGGCAAGCATCCGAAGACCTGCTTGCGCGGCAAGCGGCTGTGACGTGCACACGACGTTCGACCCCAGGACGGGCGTTCGAGGCCAGGCGTAGGGAAAGCTCCAATCGAAGGGCGTGGACACCGCGGGGCCTCTGGGGCCTAAGCCGTCAGCAATGGAGCCATCCAGGTCAGCTCCGCCGGCAGCTGCGAACTCCAGAAAGCGCCGTCGTGCCCGCCGGGCGAGAAACCGCCCGAGGGCCGGTTGGGCAGTTGAGCGATGAACTGCTTGGTCGCGTCGTAGAACGGATCGCTGTCGCCGCAATCCACCCGGATCGGGATGGAAGCCAGCGCGGGCATTCCAAACACCGAGTTCGCCGCGAAGTCGTCGGGACCGTCGAATGCGCCGGGCGCGGCCGCGCCGGAGGACATCCAGAGCGCCGGACTGACCGCGCAGATCGCCGCGGTGTGCGCCGGTCCCAGCCGGCCGCCGAGCAGCAACGCGCCGTAGCCACCCATCGACCAGCCCAGGAAAGCCACCCGCGAGGTGTCGAGACTCTGGGTGCCCAGCATGGGAATGAGCTCGTCGAGCACCATGGCGCCGGAGTCCTCGCCCGAAGACCTCTTGTGCCAGTAGCCGCCCCCACCGTCAACGGCGACCACCGCGAACGGCGGCAATCCGGCGGCGACCGCCTGGGCCAGACCCTGCTCGACGCCGCCCGCCATCACAGTGGCCGCGTCGCTGGCCTTGCCGTGCAGCGCTATCACCGGTCGCAGCGCCTTGATTTGGCCGGGTGGGCGCGCGATCGCCCAGTTGGTCGATATGCCACCGCGCGCGGTCGAGACGAATGAGCCGGTCACCATGGTCGGCGCGGCTTGGGTCGCCGGCGCCGGATCGAGCGGTGCGGGTAGTGGCATGGCTTGCGATATTCGGGGCTGAAACAGCATGTCAAGCGCATATGTGCCCACCGCGCCGGCGCCGAGACCGAGCACCGTGCGGCGGCTCAAGTCAGCCATGCGGGCCATCATGCCACGTTCGTTTAGCCGAAATGGCAATGCAGTACCACTTTGGCTGGCACCATGGCTAGTCGTGACTGCAGCAGTTACTCCAAAAGGAGAACGCCGGCGGTATGCGCTGGTGAGCGCGGCCGCCGAGTTGCTTGGCGAAGGCGGCTTCGAAGCTGTGCGTCATCGGGCGGTCGCCCGACGCGCTGGCCTGCCGTTGGCGTCGACCACGTATTACTTCTCGTCCCTCGACGATCTGATCGCGCGCGCCGTCGAGCACATCGGGATGATCGAAGTGGCGCACCTGCGAGCGCGGGTCACCGCGCTGTCGCGGCGGCGCCGAGGCCCGGAAACCACCGCCGAAGTGCTGGTGGACTTGCTGGTGGGGGACGTGTCGGGAGCGGGGCTTGCCGAGCAGCTGATATCGCGATACGAGCGCCACATCGCGTGTACCCGGCTACCCGCCTTGCGCGAATCGATGCGCCGAAGCCTGCGGCAACGCGCCGAAGCGGTGGCCGAAGCAATCGAGCGATCGGGCCGGTCGGTGCATATCGCGCTGATCTGCACGCTGATCTGTGCGGTCGATGGTTCGGTGGTCTCCGCGCTGGTCGAAGGGCGAAATCCGCGAACGGCTGCGCTGGCGACGTTGGTCGATCTCGTTGACGTGCTCGCACCCATCGACCAGCGGCCTGTGCGGATTTGAACTCACGGGTGCGAAAGCCCGCACGGCAGTGACGGTGTCACGATGCACCCGGTGGCGACGTCGCCGTAGATGGTGATGTCGGCTGGGCGGCGTTCGGCGTATAGCGCGACGTAGGCGCAGACGACGGCGTCGACCGGATCCTCCGCGCGGCGTAGGTCGCTCTTGCGCTGTGCGGCCACCACCTGCCGGCGCAGCTCGGCCCACTCAGGACCGTCGACCGAGAGCGGCACTCCGTCTTCCCTGCCCTGTGCCAAATCTTCCAGGCCGTCCATCAGCAGCAGCAACTCTGACTTGAGCTGGTCAAGGCCGCGACCCGGCTTCGCCTTGTACTTCAGCGTGCGCGCCAACCGGAACAGCGCCACCGTCGCCGCGTGCGGGTACACCTCGATTGCCCGCCGTCTTGCCGGCGACCCGGAGTCCATGTCGAGGTCCAGTGCCCGAGCCAATCGCGCGCCGCGGGGACCGTTGGCAAACTCGGGTTTACCGGTGTTAACCGGATGCGCGCCAGCCTCGAACCTGCGGAAGTCACGGTTGAGCGCCGCCTCGGCCGGCCGCTGACCGGTGTGGTTGGTCACCACCAGCGGGGCGTCGAAGGCGACCAGACAATCACCCTGCGTGTACGGCCGCACCGCGGCCAGTACATCGGCGTCGTCGCGAGCGGCGCTGATGCGCACCAGACGGCCGTCGGGATCGAGCACTGCGACGCCGGTCGGATTGCGCCCGGCCCAGGCCAGATCGATACCGACGAAGAACACCAGCCACATTGTGCCGCGCAACGGCAGCTGCGGCGCTACTCGGGAAGGCGCCACTCGGGAAATGCGTTGCTACCCGCCGTCTCGCGGTGGATAAGCTGACCAGGTGAGCATTCCGAATGTGCTGGCCGCCCGGTACGCCAGTGCCGAGATGGTTGCGATCTGGTCGCCGCAGGCCAAAGTCGTCGCGGAGCGTCGACTCTGGCTGGCGGTGCTGAGGGCCCAGGAAGAACTAGGCATCCCGGTGCCTGGGGAAGCTGTCGCCGACTACGAGCGGGTGCTCGACGACGTCGACTTGGCGTCGATCGCGGCCCGCGAGCGCGCGCTCCGCCACGATGTGAAGGCCCGCATCGAGGAGTTCAACGCGCTGGCCGGTCACGAACAGGTGCATAAAGGAATGACCAGCCGCGACCTGACCGAGAACGTGGAGCAGCTGCAGATCCGCCGGTCGCTGGAATTGATTTTCTCGCACGGGGTAGCGGTGGTGGCGCGGCTTGCGGAGCGGGCGGTCGCCCATCGCGATCTGGTGATGGCCGGACGCAGCCACAACGTCGCTGCGCAGGCGACCACTTTGGGCAAGCGGTTCGCCTCCGCAGCGCAGGAGACGCTGATCGCGTTGACCAGGTTGCGGGAGCTGATCGACCGCTATCCGCTGCGCGGGATCAAGGGCCCGATGGGCACCGCGCAGGACATGCTCGACCTGCTTGGCGGCAGCGAAAATGGGGCGGCCAAGCTGACCCAATTGGAACGCCGCATCGCCGAATTTCTTGGCTTCTCAACCATTTTGACCAGCGTCGGACAGGTTTATCCGCGTTCGCTGGACCACGACGTGGTCTCCGCGTTGGTGCAGCTCGGCGCCGGACCATCCTCGATGGCGCACACCATCCGGCTGATGGCCGGGCACGAACTCGTCACCGAGGGGTTCGCGCCAGGACAGGTCGGCTCGTCGGCGATGCCACACAAGATGAATACCCGCAGTTGCGAGCGGGTCAACGGGCTGCAAGTGGTGCTGCGTGGTTATGCCTCGATGGCGGCCGAACTGGCCGGCGCGCAGTGGAACGAGGGCGATGTCTTTTGCTCGGTGGTACGCCGGGTTGCATTGCCGGACAGCTTCTTCGCCGTCGACGGACAGATCGAGACCTTCTTGACGGTGCTCGACGAGTTCGGCGCCTACCCTGCGGTGATCCAGCGCGAGTTGGACCGCTATTTGCCTTTTCTGGCTACCACGAAGGTTCTCATGGCAGCGGTGCGCGCCGGTATGGGGCGTGAGTCCGCGCACCACGTCATCCGGGAACATGCGGTGGCCACGGCGCTGGCCATGCGCGAACAGGGCGCCGAACCCGACCTGCTGGACCGGTTGGCCGCGGATCCGCGACTGCCGCTGGACCGCGCCGCTTTGGCCGCGGCACTCGCCGACAAAAGAGCGTTCATCGGGGCCGCCGCCGATCAGGTCGACGAGGTTGCCGCCGAGGTAGACGCGCTGGTAGGCCGCTACCCGGACGCGGCCAAATACACGGCGGGCGCGATCCTGTGACGCTGGCCGGCACGCTGCCGGGGATCGACTTCACCGATCTGGACAACTTCGCCAACGGATTCCCGCATGAGTTGTTCGCGCTGCATCGGCAAGACGCGCCGGTGTACTGGCACGAACCGACCGACAACACCCCCGATGGAGAGGGCTTCTGGTCGGTGGCCACGCATGCCGAAACCATTGAGGTACTGCGGGATCCGGTCAGCTATTCATCGGTTACCGGAGGCTCACGACCATTCGGCGGAACGCTGTTGCAGGATCTGGCCATCTCGGGCCAGGTGCTCAATATGATGGATGACCCACGGCATTCGCAGATTCGGCGACTCGTCAGCTCCGGGCTGACGCCGCGAATGATCCGTCGTGTTGAGGACGACCTGCGGACCCGGGCGCGCCGGCTGCTGGATGCCGTGGTACCTGGCGAACCATTCGACTTCGTGGTGGGCATCGCCGCCGAACTGCCGATGCAGATGATTTGCATTCTGCTGGGAGTGCCGGAATCCGAACGGCATTGGCTCTTCGAGGCCATCGAGCCGCAGTTCGACTTCGGTGGCTCGCGCAAGGCGGCCCTTTCGCAGATTTCGGTCGACGATGCCGGGTCGCGGATGTACGCCTACGGCCAGGAGCTGATTGCATCCAAGCGTGCTGAGCCCACCGACGACATGCTGTCGGTGGTCGCGAACGCCAACCACGACGACGTGGAGGCGCCCGCCATGTCAGATATGGAGCTGTACCTGTTCTTCAGTCTGCTGTTCAGCGCGGGCGCGGAGACGACACGCAACGCGGTCGCGGGCGGGATGCTGGCACTCGCCGAGCACCCGCAGCAATGGCACGCGCTGCGTGAGAATCTCGATCTGCTGCCGACGGCGGCCGAGGAGATAGTTCGGTGGACGTCACCGTCACCGTCCAAGCGGCGTACCGCCACCCGTGCGGTCAGGCTCGGCGGGCAGTCGATCGAGGCGGGGCAAAAGGTACAGATCTGGGAAGGATCGGCCAACCGCGACGGCAGCGTCTTCGACCGCGCCGACGAGTTCGATATAACCCGAAAGCCCAACCCGCATCTGGGCTTTGGGCAAGGTGTGCACTACTGCCTGGGTGCCAATCTGGCCCGGCTGGAATTGCGAGTGCTGTTCGAGGAGTTGCTGTTGCGCTTCGCTGCAGCACGTGTCGTCGAACCTGTCGAATGGACTCGCAGCAACCGGCATACCGGCATCCGGCATCTGGTCGTGCAACTGCGATGACTACGACGTCAGAGCGTCTACCCGGTAGCGGCCGGCAGTCCAGGGCGGAGAGTCTCCGGTCGGTGTCAGGGTGACCGTAATGAGATCCTTACCGGCGGTTAGGGAGTCAGGCACGAGGTAAGTGTCGTCAAGCCAGCGATGTGTTGTGTTGCTGCGTGGCTGTAGCCAGGTCCCGGCGGGCGCGCCGTCAATGGCGACGTCTGCTGATTGGTAGCCGTTTGATTGATCCGATGTGCGGCGCAACAGGATGCCTTGGTTATCCGGGGGGATCGAGACGCGGAATGTGATCGCGGCCGCAGTGGCGCGGACTAACCCGGCGACGATGTGGGTGTCGTCGTTCCCCTCATACTCGCTGATCAGGATTTGATCGGTAGCGCCCGCGTCGGAGTAGCCGTGCTGGAGCCGACTCGAAGGGTCGGTGGGGCTGACGTCGTCGCTGAAAGTTGTGGTGTCGTTCGGTTGGGTGTACAGAAATGCCGTTGAGCTGTAGTCGGCTTGGATCATGTTGCGCTTGCCGTGCTCAATGCCGAATCGGATTGCGGAGTGGTAGCCGACGGCGTCGGCGAGCATCAGGCGATAGACGGCGACGCAATAGTCCGCGCATCCGCCGGTGGCCGTGCGTTGATCGGGCTGGCCGGTGAGCGGGGCGCTATAGCGGGTGCCGTTTTTGAAGTACCAACCGCCCTCGTAGAAATCTTCCGTGCCGGTGCCGTACCACTGGGGCGACGGGGAGCCGTCTGTATATCCGCGTTCGGCTCCTTCAAGGAAAAATGGGGCGTCGTCGTTGGACGAATTCTTGACCCGAGAACCGCGGATGGTGTGGCTGACGCCGACGAATTTGCCATGGCCGGCCTCGTCGGCGAACAACCAATCCTGACCTGGAGTGGTAGGTCCGGCATGGGAGCGGGCGGTGAAGTAGCCGGCGCGGCCACTGTCCAGTGCGGGCGCCCACTGCGGATCGGGTGTTGTCACGACCGCGCTGTCGATTCCCGAGACAGGATGGTCGGTTGTGTTGACGAGGGTGATGTGGGCTGTGCGGGCGAAAGGCATCGGCCACCACTCCGATAACGACAACGCGCCTCCCGGTTGTGGGGTCGTGGCGAACATCAGCGATTGCACGGCGTTGGCGCCAAGTCCGGCGCCGAAGAACTCGCCAAGTGGAGAGTCGACCATGGTCCGGCCGTCGAACTCGATCTGGAGCCGTAACCCGGTCAGGAGTTGATCGGTCGGATCCGGTAGCTGCAGCCGCAACGCCGAGATGGTGCCCGACCCGGTCGACTCCGCGACCGTCAGCACACCGCCGGCCGGAAGATCGATGATCCGATCAGTATGCACCGCAGTAGGTTCCGTCGGCTTGGGATCGATGGTGCCTTCGGACCGAAGAGTCGCGAGCACGTCGAGTGCGGAATCGGAGGGCGAGAAACTCGGAACGCCGTCAGCGGTCGGAAACTGCCGGTAGTCGACGTGGTAATACTCCAAATTCGTTGCGACGCTGATACGCATTGACCGCCGATACGACATCGGTACCTTGATATAGACGCCCCCGGACGACTGCGCGGCGTTGGCTACCAGAGGCCAGACAAACGGCGCACCCAACGCACCATCGACCAACGATTGCAGCGGTGCGTCGATCACCGTATGTCCGTCCAGTTCTATGCGGATCGTCCCGAGAGCAGTCACATTGCCGCCATCGCGGGTGAACCAGATCGAATCGACCTCGCCGGCACCCTGATCCTGCGCAATGACGCACCCGGCTCCACCGGGCGCCAGACATCCACCGGTGCCGTTGCGGTTACCGGTGGAGATGTCGAAATCGCCGCCGCTTCGATCGAAGCTCGACACCTGCACGGTTCGTGTGTCGGCGCTCAGATACGGCAGCAGATCGAGTCGGCGGTAGGTGTCCCAACCCACCGCCCGCGCGCCGGGTCCGGTGCTAATGGGGTCGGCAGACGCTGTAGTCACGGCGCAAACACCAGCGATCCCCAATTGCAGCGATACCAACGCCGCGGACAGCGCCCGAAGGCCTGCCGTTGTGTTGTAGTTCAGCACTAGGGCACACCGATCCCTGCCGACCGCAGTTCGAGGGCGACCAGAGCCTGGATGGTGCCGGGATCCCCGCGGCGCCACGCGCCAACCGGATCCTCGCTCACGGCCACCAGTTTGCGTGGGGATCGGTTGGTCAGCGCGCGCAGTGCGAGCAGATCTCGGCCGGGCGGGGTGGCGGCCAGGCCGGTCGCCACCCATTTACGCCGGAAGAACCGGAGCCGCAGGAACAGCCATGGCAAGACCACTACCAGGATGGGGAGTGCGACCACCGCCACTGCGAGCAAAACCGCGAGCCAGCTCGCCGTGGTGTCGAGGTCGTGCACGGCGTTCGCAATATCCAGGGCAGCATGGCTGGCGGACGTGAGGGGCTTGCTCACGTTGTCACCCACCAGCGGAATCTGCTGCGCGCCGTGGCCCGCAGACGCCAGACTGCCGGCGACGCTGTTCGTGCCGCTCTCGATTTGGCGGCCGGCTTCGGCGATTGTCGAGATGGCGTCGTAAACCGCGAGACCGACGAGCCCCCAGATCGTGGTCCACACGCCGACGACGAAGTCGCTGAAGAGTTGGGCCAGCAGCCGGGCGGGTCTCGTGGAGTAGGGCAAAAACCGCGATGTCATAGCACAGATACCAGCACAACTCTGGGCGCGGTGCGGGCTTCGGCGGCGGTTTGATGGGTGGCCGATAGGCTGACCCGATGCGCCCTGCACTGACCGAGTATCAGCATCTGGCCAGCGGTAAGGTCCGTGAGCTGTACCGCGTCGATGATGAACATCTGCTACTGGTCGCGTCGGACCGGATCTCGGCGTACGACTACGTCCTGGATAGCGTGATTCCCGACAAGGGCCGCATCTTGACCGCGATGAGCGTGTTCTTCTTCGGCCTCGTCGAGGCGCCCAACCACCTCGCCGGGCCGCCGGACGACCCGCGCATCCCCGACGAGGTGCTTGGCCGCGCGCTGGTGGTGCGAAAGCTTGAGATGTTTGCGGTGGAATGTGTGGCGCGCGGCTACCTGACCGGCTCGGGCTTGTTGGACTACCAGGCGACCGGGAAGGTCTGCGGTATCGCGTTGCCGCCGGGACTGGTTGAGGCAAGCCGGTTCGACACGCCACTTTTCACCCCTGCAACGAAAGCCGCCCTCGGAGACCACGATGAGAACGTTTCGTTCGCCCGGGTTATCGAGATGGTGGGCGGGGTGCGCGCCAATCAGCTGCGCGACCGAACGCTGCAGATTTATGTGCAGGCTGCCGACCACGCCCTGAGGAAGGGAATCATCATCGCCGACACGAAATTCGAATTCGGTACCGACCGCGAAGGCAACCTGATCCTGGCCGACGAAATCTTCACACCGGACTCGTCGCGGTACTGGCCGGCCGAGGACTACCGGGCTGGCGTGGTCCAGAACAGCTTCGACAAGCAGTTTGTCCGGAACTGGCTTACCAGCTCCGAATCCGGCTGGGACCGCCACGGTTCACAACCCCCACCACCGCTTCCGGAGAACATCATCGATGCCACTCGCGACCGCTACATCAATGCCTATGAACGGATTTCCGGTCTGAGTTTCGGTGACTGGATCGGCCCGAGGGCATGACGGACGCACAAACGCCGCCTGTCGCCAAGCGGGTGGAGACCCGGCGGGAGTACCACGGGGACGTCTTCGTCGACCCGTACGAGTGGTTGCGGGACAAGGAAAGCCCGGAAGTCATCGCCTACCTCGAAGCTGAAAACGAGTACGTCGATCAACACACTGCCCACCTCGAGCCCTTGCGGCAACGGATTTTTGATGAGATCAAGGCGCGCACCAAGGAAACCGACCTGTCGGTGCCGTTGCGGCGAGGTGACTGGTGGTACTACGCGCGCACTTTCGAGGGAAAGCAGTACCGTGTCCAGTGCCGTTGCCCGGTCGCCAATCCTGATGACTGGGATCCGCCGACCTTAGATGAGAACACCGAAGTGCCCGGTGAGCAGGTTCTGCTCGACTCCAACGTTGAAGCTGAAGGACACGACTTCTTCGCGCTGGGCGCCGCCTTGGTCAGCCTGGATGCCAATCTACTTGCATACTCCGTTGATACCGTCGGCGACGAACGTTACACGCTGCGCTTCAGGGACTTACGCACCGACGAGCAGTACCCGGACGAGATCCCCGACATCGCGGCCGGGGTGACCTGGGCCGCTGACAACCGCACCGTGTACTACCTGACCTTGGACGAGGCCCACCGTCCCGACAAGGTGTGGCGGTATCGACTCGGCTCCGGCGAACCGTCGGAGCTGGTGTATCACGAAGCCGACGAACGTTTCTGGCTCGGGGCGGGGCTCACCCGAAGCGAAGCCTTTGTCCTTATCGCCTCAGGTTCATCTATCACCTCCGAGTTCCGCTACGCGGACTCCGCCGACTCGCACGCACAGTTCACCGTCGTGCTCCCGCGGCGCGAAGGTGTCGAGTACTCGGTGGAGCACGCGGTGGTCGGGGGGCAGGACCGCTTCTTGATCCTGCACAACGACGGGGCGGTGAACTTCACCCTCGCGGAGGCTCCGGTCGCCGATCCAACACAGCAGCGCACCCTGATCCCGCACCGCGACGACGTCCGACTCGAAGGTATGGACGCGTTCGCGGGTCATCTGGTGGTCAGTTACCGGCGCGCCGCATTGCCCCGGATCCAGCTGTGGCCCCTCGACTCCGACGGCGGCTATGGTGAGCCCGAGGAGATTTCGTTCGAGTCCGAGCTGATGTCGTCTGGCCTGGGCGGAAATCCGAACTGGGATTCACCCAAACTGCGGATCAGTGCGGGATCCCTGGTCACCCCATTGCGGGTCTACGACATCGACTTGGGTAGCGGGGAGCGCACCCTGCTGCGCGAGCAACCCGTCCTCGGCGATTACCGAAGCGATGATTACGTCGAGCGCCGCGAGTGGGCACAAGCGGGCGACGGCACCCGGATCCCGGTATCGATCGTGCACCGTGCGGGCGTCGAATTCCCGGCGCCAGCGCTGGTATATGGCTATGGCGCATACGAAATCTGCACGGATCCAAGCTTTTCCGTGGCGCGATTGTCGCTGCTGGATCGAGGCATGGTTTTCGTCATTGCCCACGTCCGCGGCGGCGGTGAGATGGGCCGACTGTGGTACGAGCACGGCAAGCTCTTGGAGAAGAAGAACTCCTTCACCGACTTCGTTGCGGTGGCAGAGCATCTGGTGGAGTCAGGGCTGACCCGACCGGAAGAACTGGTGGCGTTGGGAGGCAGTGCGGGCGGTCTTTTGGTGGGCGCGGTGGCCAACGTGGCGCCGCAGCTCTTTGCCGGGATCCTCGCGCAGGTCCCGTTCGTCGACCCACTGACCACCATCCTGGACCCATCGCTGCCACTGACCGTCACCGAGTGGGACGAGTGGGGAAACCCGTTGAGCGACAGCGGTGTTTACTCTTACATGAAGTCGTATTCGCCGTATGAGAACGTCGAGACCAAACGCTACCCGGCCATCCTGGCGATGACGTCGCTGAACGACACCAGGGTGTACTACGTGGAGCCGGCCAAGTGGGTCGCGGCGTTGCGGCACGCTAACCCTGACGGCAATCCGGTGCTGCTCAAGACTCAGATGGCGGCGGGTCATGGTGGCGTCAGTGGTCGTTACCGGGGATGGCAGGAAACTGCCTTCCAATACGCCTGGCTGCTAGCCGCAGCCAACTGCGACCACGATGGCGGCGGCTAGAAGGACAACCTCGGTGCCGTTGACGGCATCATCGAGCCACCCGATGGACACCGTCATGCGGATAGCGACGATGTTGTTCGAGGGGTGATCGCGCTAGTCGTCTGCGGCGGTTTGGGTGGCCGGCTTTTTCGGCAGGAACGACGCCGGGATGAAGGTGAACACGACCAACACGCAGGCAATGACGAATACCAGTGTGTAGGCATGCGAAAGGTCTTGTAGCACATTGCCCGAGAAGTTGGGGGCAAGTGCCTGCCGCGGTATTGCGGACTGGTCAACGGGCACTCCGCTGGTCTCGGCCTTCTGCCGCAGCGACGCGAGCTTATTTGCAGCGGTGATGTTTTCGCTGCGATTGAACTGGTGAGTCAGGATCACCGACATCAGCGCGGTTCCCATCGAGCCGCCTACCTGGTTGCTGACGCTCATCAGCGTCGTGCCTCGGGCGATCTGGTGCGGGGCCAAAGCCTGCACCGATGCAACGGAGAGTGGCACCATGGCGCAACCCATGCCGAGGCCCATGATCGCCAGCGCGACCAGCAGTGTGGGTTGGTACTGGGCGTGCCTGGCCACACCGAAGGCGAAGGTGCCCAGGCCGACAGTGATCAGCGCGATGCCGACCAGCACGATCTTGCCCGGCCCCTGTCTATCCACGAGCGGTCCGGTGAACCGCATGGTCAGCATGGCCCCTAGGCCCTGTGGGATCGCATGCACGCCGGCTTGCATCGGTGTCTGGTGCAGTACCTGCTGGAAGTAGCTCGGAATCAGCAGGCAGGCGCCGAAGAAGGCGGTGGCGAAAAGCAACATCGTCAGGTTGGCTTGGGTGAGCACGCGGTTCTCAAACAGCCGTAGATCGATGAGTGGGTGATCGGCGCGGTGCCAGGCGTGAAAGACGAACGCAACGATCAACGCCAGTCCTGCGGCCGCTGGTATTAACACGTGGCGGTCAGCCACGGTGCCGCGGGCCGGGATCGAAGACAGCGAGAACAGGAATGCCGCCAGGCCGGGGGACAGCAGCAGCGCGCCGATAACGTCGAAGGTTTCTGAGCGCGCCGGGTGATCTCGACGGAACACGACTGCCGCGAGGAGCAATGTGAGGAGCCCGATCGGCAGGTTGATCAGGAATATCCACCTCCAGCTGGAGGTGTCGATGAGCCAGCCGCCCAGGATCGGCCCACCGATCGGGGCGAGCAGCATGGGGATGCTCAGAATCGACATCAGGCGACCCAGCCGCCCGGGTCCCGCCTCGCGGGTCATGATCATGAATCCCAGGGGCCACAGCATGCCGCCGCCGATACCCTGCACCACCCGAAAGATGATGAGCTGGGCGATACTCGACGCCAATGC
>Ga0302319_10004401_pt1 | contig 28958 bp, 26 predicted proteins | sample Bog_T0_2_FD_203319 | JGI IMG/M metagenome (GOLD analysis project Ga0302319, IMG submission 203319) | Peat permafrost microbial communities from Stordalen Mire near Abisko, Sweden - Bog_T0_2 | ecosystem: Environmental > Terrestrial > Soil > Wetlands > Peat | place: Sweden: Abisko, Stordalen Mire... | reverse complement strand
GGCTGGCAAAGGACTGGGAGAACTTGACAGAGCGCGCGCTCGCCTTCCTGCGCCTCGCTTCCATTCGGCTAATGGTCAGGAAGCTCTGCAATAGCTGAAAAACTTTCCGGACGGACTCTAAGGGTGACGCAGAGGCTCACGCAATACAAGTCGAGCAGTCCAAGAAATCGCTCATAGTCCATATACAAATCCCGAGCTTTCGACTCGTTTTCGAGACAATCAAGCGCTAACAACAAGCCAAAGCCTTTGCGGATGCGCAATTCATCATATCTATTTTTGTCGACACAACCTTGCAGCATCAAGTGAAAGAAGATGGCGTTGAACATCTGAACCAACGCTACGCAGAACAGCCGTTCATCGATCCAATGACGGCCGACGCATAATCGGTATGCGGTCAATATGGCTGAGAAATCGCAGTAAAGTTCCTCGTTGAGGTGGGGAGAGAGCAGCAAGCCCTCTGGGCGAATTAGATCCAAAAAATACCCACCACCGCGATGTTTGGTGGGCAGTCCATCGACGAATTCAAAAACAGCGGTCTTATCGTCGCTTGTTGCACGGCCGTACTCGAAATGAGCGATTTCGTGAGCGATCGCGAAAGCCGGAATGATCTCGAAGGCTGCTTGGAAACCCTCCAGCTTGCAAAACGGCTCGAGGAGCGCCGACTCTGATAGCTTCTGGAAAAGGGGGGAGCGATGAGCTAAGCGGAGCTTGTCCGTAGTAAGAATAGATAGCCGCGTCGGTTTGCCGTCCCCGACGTCCATCTGCCCGATAAACTCATATTGCTGATGATGTTCGATCCACAAGGCGTGAAAGTGTGAGATAGGGACGTCTAGATCAATTTCATGGAGGGCAAAATATTCCATAACCTGACTTATGCGTTGTATCTCCTGCATTTCTAGGACAATATACGGTGAATCCGTCATAATGAACTGGGTGCTGAACTCCGAACGTGACTGAGTCAGCACGAGATTAAGTGGGTTTTCAAGTTCAAGATCATAGTGATAGAGCATATCATCGTAAAGTCTGAACACGCAGTCGAGTTCAGGTGGTCGCGATTCTGTAGTGAAAATCGCGTAGGGGCTGCGGACCCAATGCAGATACTCTCGCACATCCATGGGATTGATCCCTCCAATGCTGGGCTAAACGGTGTTGCCATCCGTCGTTACTGATGAAGTACAATTCCCCTGGACCGTGCGCGAAATAAGCCTGAAGGTCATGTGCCTCCCGCCAGGCTGGCCTCCGATAGGAATCCTAGGTAGGGCTCCTGCTGGAGTCAAAGCAATACGCGCACCTTTGCGGCCTACACAGGTCTGCGTCTCGTGGGTGACCGCTGCAAAGCTGCTGGACGTTCATCCCGGAACCACGTAGCCCTAGCCAGCCTCCGCGCCCAAAGCGTCTTGCATCAAGCGCTTGCGCCGTGTTTGCTGGGCACGGACGGTTCGATAGGGAGACGGAGTGGCCTACGCCCTGCAGCAGCTCATCAACGGCGTCACGCTCGGCATGATCTACGGGCTGATCGCCGTCGGCTACACCATGGTCTACGGCATCATCGGCATGATCAATTTCGCCCATGGCGACGTGTTCATGGTCGGCGCCTTCCTGTCCCTGATCTCCCTGCTCGGCCTTGGCGCGCTCGGCATCACCTGGGTGCCGCTGTCGCTTGCGATCACCCTGCTGTTCGCCGCCGCGATCGCCGCGCTGTACGGCTGGACGGTGGAGCGCGTCGCCTACCGCCCGCTGCGCGGCTCCTTCCGCCTCGCCCCGCTGATCAGCGCCATCGGCATGTCGATCACGCTGCAGAACTTCGTGCAGGTCAGCCAGGGCGCGCGGGTGAAGCCGATGCCGGCGATGCTCCCCGGCGGCCTGACGATCTGGGATGCCGAGGGCTTCGCGGTGCAGCTCTCCTGGATGCAGATCGCCATCGTCGTCACCACGCTGTCGGTGCTCGCCATCTTCACCTGGCTGGTGACGAAGACCCCGCTCGGGCGGTCGATGCGGGCGTGCGAACAGGACCTCAAGATGGCCGGGCTGCTCGGCATCGACACCGACCAGACGATCAGCCTGACCTTCGTCATCGGCGCGGCGCTGGCCGCCGTCGCGGGCCTGATGTTCCTGCTCTATTACGGCGTGATCGACTTCTATATCGGCTTCATCGCCGGGATAAAGGCGTTCACCGCTGCGGTGCTGGGCGGCATCGGCAGCCTGCCGGGCGCGGTGCTGGGCGGCCTGCTGATCGGGCTGATCGAGGTGTTCTGGTCGGCCTATTTCAGCGTTGAATACAAGGATGTGGCGGCGTTCTCGATCCTCGCGGTGGCGCTGATCTTCCTGCCGACGGGCATCCTGGGCCGGGCCGATGTCGAAAAGGTCTGAGCCCGGCGCCGGCGACCAGCCCTTGCTGGCTCGCCTGGCCGGCGGGTTCCGCGACGCCGGCCTGTCCGCCCTGGTGGCGGCCGGGCTGTTCGTGCCGATGGTCGGCATCGTCACCGAGATGGGTCCCAACGGGCTCCGGCTCCGCTTCCGCCTGGGCGCGGCGCTGGTGGTCGTCGCGCTGGTGTTCGTCGGCCGCCTGGTCATGCTGGCGTGGCGCGCGCGCCGCCGCGACGAGGCGGTGCGCGACAACCGCGCCCTCGCCGAGCGGGTCAGCCGCGCCGGCAAATATGTCGCGCCGGTGCTGCTGGTGCTGGCCGCACTGCTGCCGTTCACCGACTCGCGCTACTACGTCGATCTCGGCACGCTGGTGCTGACCTATGTGATGCTCGGCTGGGGGCTGAACATCGTGGTCGGCCTCGCCGGGCTGCTCGACCTTGGTTACGTCGCGTTCTACGCCGTCGGCGCCTATTCCTACGCGCTGATCGCGCAGACCTTCGGCCTCGGCTTCTGGGTCTGCCTGCCGCTGGCCGGACTGCTGGCGGCGTGCTGGGGCGTGATGCTCGGCTTCCCGGTGCTGCGGCTGCGCGGCGACTACCTCGCCATCGTGACGCTGGCGTTCGGCGAGATCATCCGCGTGGTGATCACCAACTGGGTGTCCCTCACCAACGGTCCGAACGGCATCTCCGACATCCCGCGCCCCACGCTGTTCGGCCTGACCTTTTCGATGGAAGGCGGGCCGGGCACCTTCGCTGGCTTCTTCGGCATCGAGCCGACGACGACCCAGCGGGTTATCTTTCTGTATTACGTGATCTTCGGCCTGGCTCTGCTGACCAACTGGGTGACGCTGCGGCTGCGCCGCCTGCCGCAGGGCCGCGCGTGGGAGGCGTTGCGGGAGGACGAGGTCGCTTGCCGCTCGCTCGGCATCAACGTCACCACGACCAAGCTGACCGCCTTCGCCACCGGCGCGCTGTTTGGCGGTTTCGCCGGCGCGTTCTTCGCCACGCGGCAGGCGTTCATCAGCCCGGAAAGCTTCACCTTCATCGAGAGCGCCACGGTGCTGGCGATCGTCGTGCTGGGCGGGCTCGGCAGCCAGTTGGGCGTCGCGCTGGCGGCCCTGATCATGGTCGGCGGGCTGGAAATGCTGCGCGGCCTGCTGAGTTGGCTGGGCGACCAGATGCACAACCCGGTGTTCCTGGGCATCGCCAGCGAGCTGCCGCTGTACCGGATGCTGATCTTCGGGCTCGCGCTGGTCATCATGATGGTGTTGCGACCACGCGGGCTGGTCTCGGGGCGGACGCCGAGCGTCGCGCTCGGCAAGCCGCGGGAGATCGCGGCTGAGCTGGTGGCGCAGGGCCGTGGCGTCTGAGATGGCGGACGCGCTGCTCACCGTCACCGATCTCACCATGCGCTTCGGCGGGCTGAAGGCGGTGGACGAGTTGTGCTTCGAGGCCCGGCGCGGCGACATCACCGCGGTGATCGGGCCGAACGGCGCCGGCAAGACCACGGTGTTCAACTGCATCACTGGCTTTTATCGGCCGACCTCGGGCAGCCTGTCGCTGGCGCACACCGATGGGCGGCGCTTCCCGCTGGAGCGCATGCCGGGCCACCGCATCGCCAGCCGCGCCAAGGTGGCCCGCACCTTCCAGAACATCCGCCTGTTCGCCGGCATGACGGTGCTGGAGAACCTGTTGGTCGCGCAGCACAACACGCTGATGGCGGCGACCGGGTTTGGCGTGCTGGCGGTGCTGGGGATCGGCCGTTACCGCGCGGCGGAGCGTGCGGCGATCGACAAGGCGCGGTTCTGGCTGGACGCCACGGGCCTGATCGGGCGCGCCGACGAGCCCGCCGGCGCCCTGCCCTATGGCGCGCAGCGGCGGCTGGAGGTCGCCCGCGCCATGTGCATCGATCCGGTGCTGCTGTGCCTCGATGAGCCGGCCGCCGGGCTGAACCCGCGGGAGAGCGAGGAACTGAACAAGCTGCTGCTGCGCATCCGTGGCGACGGCTGCTCGCTGCTGCTGATCGAGCATGACATGGGCGTGGTGATGCGGATTTCCGACCACATCGTGGTCCTGGACCACGGCAAGAAGATCAGCGACGGCACCCCGGCCGAGGTGCGCGCCGATCCGGCAGTGATCGCGGCGTATCTGGGCGAGGGCGACGAGGACGAGGTTCCGGCGGAGGCGGTGGCGTCATGATTGGCGTCAGGCGTTCGTTTCCTTGGGCGGTGGGTCACGGCGAGGCGGGGCGCCTGGTTTGCGCGACATTCTGGGCCCGGGAAGTGGTTCGGGCGGCGGGTCACGGCGAGGGGGGCGTGCCATGACCACGCCGCTGCTGCAACTGTCGGGCGTGACGGCGTTCTATGGCGCGATCCAGGCGCTGCGGGGCGTCGATCTGGCGGTTAACCAGGGCGAGATCGTCACGCTGATCGGCGCCAATGGTGCGGGCAAGTCCACCCTGATGATGACGGTGTGCGGCAACCCGCACGCGCGGTCGGGCGAGATCATCTACGCCGGGCACGACATCACCCGCTTGCCGACGCACTTGATCATGCGCCGGCAGATCGCGCAGGCGCCGGAGGGACGGCGCATCTTCGCCCGCATGACGGTCTACGAAAACCTGTTGATGGGCGCCGAGGTCAGCGGCAACCGGGAGAAAGAGACCTCACTGGAGCAGGTGTTCACCCTGTTCCCGCGGTTGAAGGAGCGAATGGCGCAGCGCGGCGGCACGCTGTCCGGCGGCGAGCAACAGATGCTGGCGATCGGCAGGGCGCTGATGGCGCGGCCTCGATTGTTGCTGCTGGACGAACCCTCGCTGGGCCTGGCGCCCTTGGTGGTGCGGCAGATTTTCGGCGCGATCCGCGACCTGAACCGCATGACCGGGCTGACCGTGCTGCTGGTGGAGCAGAACGCGTTCCAGGCGCTGCGGCTGGCTCATCGCGGCTACGTGCTGGTGAACGGCGCTATCACCATGGCCGGGACCGGGGCGGAGCTGTTGGCCAGGCCGGAGATCCGGGCGGCGTATCTGGAAGGCGGCGGCCACTAACCGGCGTTACCGCCCTTCACCGGGCGGCGAGCCGGCGCGCGGTGCGCAGCAGAAGCTGCCGGTCCTCCGGCGCGCATTCCCGGTACAGCCTGAGCATCGCCAATTCGTCGCCGGTGCCGGCCTTGGTTGGGGCATGCTTGTCCTCGCCGTGCATCAGGTAATCCACGCCGACGCCGAGCACGGAGGCGATGCGGGTGAGGTTGGCGGTCACCTGGCCGGCCCGCCCGGTCTCCCACTGCGCCACCGCGCTGCGCGACACGCCGACGGCGCCCGCGAGCTGATCCTGGGTGAGTTGCTGGTCTTGGCGGGCCTCGCGAATCCGGGCGCCGATCTGCTGGGCATCGTTCATCGCGGCAGCGTACGTCAGGAAGACTAACGGAATCTACCCCGGCGGAGACAAGCCGTGGCCGTTAACGTTAGCTTAGTTGACGGATACTGATAGCAAGACTAACGTTCGGCATCGTTCATGTTCCGTTCGAGAGAGGGTGCGATGCCGAAGAAACTCGCCTGGACCGAAGCGCAGGACCTGCAGCTCAAGCGCCTGCGGGCGGAGGGGGCGTCGTGGGAAGCGATCAGCGCCGCGCTGGACGTGTCGCGCTGGGCCGCGATCGAGCGCGCCCGCCGCATCGGTGCCCGCCGGCCGCCGCCGGAATTCGTCCCCCCGCCGGAGGACCCCGCGCGCGACCCGCTGCCGGCCGGGCATCCGCGGAGCTGGGGGATGCTGACGTCGGGGACCCTGCTGGAAGGCTGCCCGTACCCGCTGCCGGTCTTCGCCCGCTGATGGCTTCGTTCCCGGAAGGATTGACGCTAATGACCCATTTGCAAAGCCCGGGCGCCGGGGTCAACGCCAGCCGCCGCGCGCCGGCGATGGGGCCGGACGGGCGCCCGATCGACGCGGATTACGTTGTCTACCGGCTGGAGGAAGCCGGCACCGCGCTGCTGGCTCTGCCGGGCACCGGGTGGTCGACGCGCATGCGCACGTCTTCACTGGAGATCGTGCGCGACGCGCTGGAGAATTACGGCTGGACCGCGTCGCGGATCAAACCGCCGGTGCCGTCGGCCGAGACCATCTCCCGGATGGACGAGGCGCTGGCGTGGATTCCGCTGATTCCGCTGGACCGCTACGTGCTGCGGCGGATCGTGGGGGCGCGCAGCCTGGTGCATCCGATCACCGAGCGGCACCTGTTTCCCTGGCGGCGCCTGGCGAGCGCGCTTGGCGCCGACCACAAGGCGGTGCAGCGTTGGCACGCGCAGGGAATTGCGCTGATCGTGGCGGCGTTGAATCGCGGGGCGTAGGTGTTGGCGCTTCCTGTTCCCCGGTGTGTTCGTTGGGGGACAGGAGGCGGCACCGGTTGGTGCAATGGTGCTACAGGGTGCCCGCGTTGCTGGCGCGTGGCGTGAATCTTGGCCGCAGCCGAAGCTAAACCCCACAGCAGCGGAAGGAGGGGCAGGCCGAGTTGGTGCGGGATCGCGCGCACGTGTCCATACGGACGCCTTGCCAGAGAACTGCGAGCCCATGCTAAACTGTAGCAACAGATAAGCAATCGTGACGCGTTACCAAAACGACCCCGTAATAGCGCGGTTTAGACGGGCTGTAGATGAAATCTAAGGTGACAAAGTCGAGCGATCCAACAAAACGACGCGCGTGCGCGGCGGCGAGAGATGTCGCAGTCTTCCTTCGTGCCATCCGATGGCCAGACTGAGACTCTCTCGTTTTCTGGCACCCAAGCCGGTACCTAAATCGGCCGGCACAAGCGCCAATGCAACGATGGCATGGCGGCTGCTCGCCAAATCCGGATAGCCGGCACGGGTCCGTTGCTATAAGCGATGTGGTCCGGTCTGGACGGACCTTGGGTCCGTTCCAGCCGAGTCGCTTGCCCATCGCCCACCCCCGCCAAAATTCGTTAGGCACGGAGAGTCCGATGAAAATCCAAACGCATCTTCCCAGACTTGTCGCCGCCGGCCTGCTTGGTCTGACCGCCGCCGCCCTTTTGGTGCCGGGCGCATCCCCGGCCTGGGCGCAGGCCAACCGCATGTCCGGGATCGGCCTGCGGGATACGGTCACCACGCGTGCCACCGTGAAGGAGATCGACCAAGCGACCCGCACGGTCACCCTGGTCAATCAGCAGGGCGAGACCACCACCCTGAAGGTTGGCGACGAAGTCAGGAACCTGGCGCAGGTGAAGGTTGGCGATACCGTGGTCGCCCGCTACTTTGCGTCGATCGCCTTCGTCCTCGCGCCCCCCGGCACGAAACTGCCGGACAACTCGCTGACCGTCGCCGGCGGCCATGCCCGGCCGGGCTCGCTGCCCGCCGGCGTGCTGGGGACCAAGGCCATTCTCACCGGCCTCGTCGTCGGCGTGGACCCGCTGGCGCACACGCTGTCGCTGGTCGATCCCAGCGGCGGGCGGGTCCGCACGCTGCATGTCACCGACCCGCGGGCGCTGCGCGCCCTGGGGCGGATCAAGGTCGGCGACACCATCACCGCTGTGGCCTCCGAGGCCGTTGCCGTGGCGGTCGATCCGGCCTGACGCGCCGCTGAACGCCGGAGCGGCCTGCAGCGCTTGCGCATGCAGGCCGCTCGACGCCCCGCGAGAGCCGCTGCCGGCAGGCGGCGGATTGCTTGCGTGAAATCACGTCTGCATGTCAGCCGTGCTGTACCTCGCGACGGGTAGGGTGGACAAGCTTTGCGCCGTCCACCAATGCCGCAAGCCGCACCGCAGGAGGTGGACGGCGCAAGCGCTTGCCCATCCTACCTCCGAAGATGGCTCCGGAGGTGCGCCGTGGCTGCATCGTCCAGCGTGCCGTTCGCGCTGACCGCGACCTTGTAGAGCGCGCGGGCTTCTTCCACCGACACCAGCCCGTCGCGCACGTCGCTTGCGACCAGCGCAGGGTCGCGCGTCGCCGGATCGCCCATGCCGCCGCCCCCCGGCAGGTGCAGCATCAGCCGGTCGCCGTCGGGGATGGGCTGCAGGCCCTTGGGGCGCAGCGTCGTCCCGGATTTCAACGCCACCACGCCGGGCGCGCCGGCCAGCCCGCCCTCGCGGCCCAGCGGCGGGTTGGCGACGCGGTCGAACACCGCGTTCACCGCGAATTCCAGGTCGCCCTGTGCGCCGATCTCCATGATCTGCCCCATCCCGCCCCGCGTGCGGCCGGCGCCGCCGGACCCCGGCCGCAACTCCTTCCGCCAGATCACCACCGGCGCCGCGGTCTCGGTCGCCTCCACCGGCATGGTCCGCACCCCGGAGGGAAACGCGGTGGCGTCCAGCCCGTCCTGCGTCGGCCGTGCGCCGGTGCCGCCGGAGTTGAACGTGATCATCTCGAAATCCGGCAGGGCAGGGCGGTTGCCACGCGGCTGTCCGGACACCGAGGCGCCGCCGCGCAACGGTGGGTTCCACAGCGCCGACGCGCCCTCGGCGGTGACGCGCGCCGGCGCCGCCTGGTGCAGGCACCCCATCATCAGGTCCGGCAGCAGATGGCCGATCACGTGGCGGACCGACACCGGGTAGGGGTGCGGCGCGTTCAGGATGCAGCCTTCGGGGATGGTCATGCGGAACGGCGCGAGGCTCGCCCAGTTGTTCGGCGCCTCCGGCGCGACGACGCATTTGATGCCGAAGCAGGAATAGGCGCGGGTGTAGGCCGGCGGCACGTTGATGCCGCGTGACGACAGGCCCGAGGTGCCGGCGAAGTCCACCGCGATCGCCTCATCCAGCACGGTCATCGCCGCACACAGCGTGACCGGTTCGTCGTAGCCGTCGGAGCGGATCTCCGCGCGATAGGTGCCCGTGGGGAGCTGGGCGATCGCCGCCAGCGTGGCGCGCAGCGAGTTCTCGAAGATGAACGCGGCCAGTGGTTCCAGGCTGTCCAGCGCGAACTCGTCCATCATCTCGGCGAGCCGCCGCGCGCCGGTATCGTTGCAGGCGCACAGGGAGTAGATGTCGCCCTCCAGCTCGACCGGCCGCCGCGAGCCGGCGCGGATGAAGTCGAAGAAGGTGGCGTTGGGCCAGCCCTGGTCGAAGCATTTGACGATCGGGATGTACAGGCCTTCCTCGAACACTGAGCGTCCGTCGGGTCCCATGCCCAGCCCGCCGACATCGATGACATGTGCGGTGTTGGCGAACAGGCCGACGATGCGGCCGCGGTGGAAGGCGGGCGTCACGACGGTCAGGTCGTGCAGGTGGCCGGTGCCGAGCCAGGGGTCGTTGGTAATGTAATGATCGCCCGGCCGCATGGTTTCAGGCGGAAACTTCCTCATGAAGTGGCCGACGCTTTCGGCCATGGAGTTGACGTGGCCCGGCGTGCCGGTGACTGCCTGCGCCATCATGCGGCCGTGCAGGTCGAAGATGCCGGCGGACAGGTCGCCGGCCTCGCGCACCGTGGTGGAGAACGCGGTGCGGATCATGGTTTGCGCCTGCTCCTCCACCACCGCGATCAGGCGATTCCACATGACCTGGCGATGGATCTGCGCCAGGGCGTCCGGTTGGTCGGCGATCATGATCGGGACCCCCGCGTCAACTCGATGGTACCAAGCCGGTTGATCGTGCCGTGCCAGCCGCCGCCGACCAGGGTTGATGTCTCATTCTCCGCGATGATCGCTGGACCTTCGATGCGGGCGCCGGGCGACAGTGCGGCGCGCTCGAACACGGACCAGGGCGAGACATCGCCGCTGACGGTGTCGCGCACGAACTGGCTGCGTGCCGGCGTCGCGGACGACACGGTCGCTGCTTCGTTTTGCGTCACGACCGGCTCGCCCGACTCCGCCTCCACCGTCGCGACCAGCACCGCGAAACTCATGATCTCGACATCGGAGCCGGGCACCGGGCGGTCGTAGAACCGGGCGTAAGCTTCGTCGTAGCCGTCGCGGAGTCCGGCGATGTCGGCTTGCGTCAGCGCCCGCGCCGGCAATGGCACCGGGATTTCGTGGCCCTGGCCGACATAGCGCATGAATGCGACGCGCGTTTCCGTTGTTGGCGCTCCGAAACTACCCTGCGCGACGACCGCCATCGCCTCCTGCTGCATGTCGGCGAGCAGCGCATTCACCGCCCTCACGTCGAACCGGGACAGCGCCTGGTGCAGGCTGCGAACCACCTCGTACCCCACCGGCGCGCGCAGGAAGCCTATCGCGCTGCCCACGCCGGCGCCTGACGGCACGACAACCCGGCTGATCCCCAGCTTCTCGGCAATGCGGCAGGCATGCACCGGACCGCCGCCGCCGAAGGCGATCAGCGCCCGGCCTTCGTAGCTTTTCCCGGACTCGATCGCATGCACGCGGGCGGCGTTCGCCATGGTCTCATCCACCATTTCGACCACGCCGAGCGCCGCCATCTCGGCGGCCAGCCCCAGCGGATCGCCGATATCCGTCGCCAGAGCCTGCCGAGCCGCGGCCGCATCCAGCGTCAGCGTTCCCCCAGCGAATCGCTCTGGATCGTAGCGGCCCAACGTCAGATTGGCGTCCGTCACCGCCGGCCGCGTGCCGCCACGGGCATAGCAGGCCGGCCCGGGATCGGCGCCCGCGCTCTCCGGCCCGACCGCGATGCGGCCCAGCGCGTCCAGATGCGCGATCGAGCCTCCGCCGGCGCCGATCTCCACCATCTCGATCACCGGAATCCGCAGCGGCAGGCCGGAGCCTTTGCGGAACCGGCCGATGCGGGCGACCTCGAAGCTGCGTGCGGTCTGCGGCCGTCCGCCGTCGATCAGGCAGATCTTCGCCGTGGTGCCGCCCATGTCGAACGACAGCACCGAGTCCAGGCCGCACTGCCGGGCGATGTGGGCGGCGAAGATCGCCCCGCCGGCGGGACCGCTTTCAACCAGGCGGATCGGAAAGCGGCAGGCGGTCTCGATCGTCGTCAGCCCGCCGCCGGAGAGCATCAGGAACACCGGCGCGGCGATGCCGGCGTCGCGCAGCCCCTGTTCCAGCTTGCGCAGATACCGCGCCATCAGCGGCTGCACATAGGCATTCGCGACGGTGGTGGAGAAACGCTCCCATTCGCGCAGCTCCGGCGAAACCTCGCTGGATAGCGACACCGGGACGTCCGGCAGCGCGTCCGCCAGAATGGCGCGCACGCGGCGCTCATGCGCGGGGTTGGCGAACGCGTGCAGGAACCCGACGGCGATGCTCTCGACGGCCTCGCGTTGCAGCACTGGCACAAGCGCACGCACCGCGCCTTCGTCGAGCGGCAGCAATACGTTGCCGGCGTGGTCAAGCCGTTCCGGCACCGGCAGCCGCAAGTATCGCGGCACCAGGGGTTGCGGCAGCACGATGTTCAGGTCGTACTGGTCGTAACGACTCTCGTTGCCCATCGCCAGCACGTCGCGGAATCCCTGCGTGGTCAGCAATGCGGTGCGGGCACCCTTGCGCTCGATGACCGCGTTGGTGGCGAGCGTCGTGCCGTGGATGACCAGCGCAACGTCGCCGGCGCTGACACCCGACGCCGCGAGGATGGTGCGCACGCCCTCCATCACCCCGGCTTCCGGCGCGGCCGGCGTGGTCAGCACCTTCGCGGTGACGCGCCGGCCCGCGTGCTCCAGCGCGAGGTCCGTAAAGGTGCCGCCAATGTCGATCGCAAGCCGGGCGGAAGGCATCAGCCGCGCCTTTTTCCGGAGTCCGTGGTCAGGCGGGGTCAGTCAACGCCGCCAGGTCGGGCGTGACAAGCTGCCGAGGGGCGGGCGGCTGCCGGTCCGCGCTCAACGCGCATCGCGGGTCGTGGAACTCGCCTGCTCGCCGGCTCCCCCGCCGCCGGGATGGGGGACATCGGCCGGCGTCAGACGGCAGCCCGCGCGGAGTGGGCCGGGATAGCGCGTCCAGATCTGGGTCTGGCCGAGCAACGGAACGCCAAGATAGCCGCGGAGCAGCAGCCGGTCCTGGCCTGCCAGCCTGAGTTGCGCGCCATAGACGGTACCGTTGCGCGGGTCCGTGATGCGACCCCGCCAGACGCCTTCGCCGTCGCTGGCCGCGTGGTCGACGATCGTCAGCCCGCATTGCGGCTGGCCGCGATAGTCCAGCGGCATGGCATCGCTCGGATGGTCGAACACGATGCCGGCGATCTTGCCGCACAGGGCGTTGTCGCAGCGGTCGATCTGGATGACCCCGCCCTGGTTCTCCGTCAGCCACAGGCCGATCGGACTTGGCGGCTCCTGCGCGCGGGTGCCCAAGCCGAGGCAGGTCAAGGCTACGGCCAAGCCGACGGCTTTCATGGTTTGGTGGTCCACGTCATGTCTCTCGTGTTGACTTGGTTGCGACAGGCAACGCGGCACGAATGTCGGTGTGGGCGAAGTCGTCGCCCTTGAACAGCAACGGCAGATCAACCGCTTTGGCCAGCGCATAGGCGAAGCAGTCGCCGATGTTCAGTCCAGCACGATGGCGCCCTTTCCCGAAGCGACGGAAAGCGGCGATGGCCAGATCGGCGTGTTGTGCGGTCACCGCGACGATCTGCGGATCGACCAATGCAAGGAACCGGTCGAGCATGGCACGTCCCGAATCCTGCTTGCGGCCTTCCACCACGCAACTGGCTTCAACGCGCGTGACGGCGGAGATCAGTCGGACCGGGGCGGCTTCGATCGCCTCGCCGAAGCGGCGTTGGTCCGGCTCATCGAACAGGATCGCGGCGATGGCGGAGGTGTCGATCACCATCACCACATGCCCGTCTCGTCATATCCCACGATCTCGTCGGGCGAGCGCGTATCATGGTCGGGCAGGGCAGCGCATTCCCTGCCAAGGGCGGCCAGCCGTTCCGCCAGGCTCGGCGTGCGCCCGCGCCGCAGCCGCTCGCGCGCCAATCGCTCGGCCAGCGCGGTCCGGACAGCATCGGTGAGCGTCTCGCCGGTCAGCGCGGCCACCGCGCGGGCAAGCCGGTCCGTTTCCGGATCTTTCAGGCTAAGAGCCATGATGACCCCATTGGTCTAGAAATCACACATAAATATAGAAACGCCGGCAGGCGCTGTCGAGCGGCCCTTCCGCAACGCGTTTGGCCTGCGCCATAAATACCCGCCGGGAGCTGCCGGGAGGGAACACACAATGGCCAAGCCCGTCTTGCTGGTAACACGCCGGCTGCCGCCCGCCGTCGAAGCACGCGCGGCGCGCGACTTCGACGCCCGGCTGAACGCCGACGACACCCCGCGCGCGCCCGTCGAGATCGTGCGGCTCGCCGAGGGCGCCGACGCGGTGCTGTGCTGTCCGGCCGACCGGCTGGATGCCGCCGCCATCGCCGCTCTCCCGCCCAGCGTCAGGGTGATCGCCACCTTCAGTGTCGGCTTCGACCATATCGACGTGGCGGCCGCCCGGGCGCGCGGCATCGCCATCTGCAACACCCCCGACGTGCTCAGCGTCGCGACGGCGGAGTGCACCATGCTGCTGATGCTCGCCTGCGCCCGCCGCGCTGGGGAGGGCGAGCGTCTGGTACGCGCCGGGCGCTGGACCGGCTGGACGCCGACGCAATTGCTCGGCACCCAGCTCTCCGGCCGCCGGCTGGGCATCTTCGGCATGGGCCGCATTGGCCGGGAACTGGCGCGGATGGCACGCGGCTTCGACATGCAGGTGCACTATCGTGGCACCGCGCGGCTGCCGCCGGAGTTGGAACAGGGCGCCGTGTTCCACGCCAGCGACGACGCGTTTCTGCCGGTCTGCGACGTCCTGTCGCTCAACGCGCCCGGCGGCGACGCCACGCGGAAATGGCTGAATGCGCAGCGGATCGCGCAACTGCCAAGCGGCGCTGTGGTGGTGAACGCGTCGCGCGGTTCGCTTGTCGACGACGAGGCGTTGATCGCCGCGTTGCGCAGCGGCCACGTCGCCTTCGCCGGGCTGGACGTGTACGACGGCGAGCCCCGCGTGCATCCAGGTTATCTGGCGCTGGAGAGCGTGGTCCTCCTGCCGCACCTCGGCAGCGCGACAGCCGAGACCCGAGATGCGATGGGGTTCCTCGCGCTGGACGGGGTTGCCGCGGTGCTGGCGGGGCAAACGCCGAAGAACCTCGTGGCGTGAAGCGATCGCCGCGAGGCTATCGCGGGTTCTACCGTTCGCGGCATCGCCGCTGTGCCGTCCGGACAGGACGCGGAGCACGAAGCACGGGCTCGCGGGCTGGCCGGGCGAACTCCGGGTTGGCGCGATCCGCATTGGCCCCCTATAAGCGCCACACCACCCATCCCATCACGAGCCCGCAATGGACATCGCTGCCGCCGCCCCCTTCGCCGAAGCCCGCGACTGCATGGTGGATAGCCAGATCCGGCCCAACCGGGTCACGGATCCGCGCATCCTGGCCGCCATGCGCCGCCTGCCGCGCGAGCGCTTCCTGCCACCGCGCCTCGCCGCGCTGGCCTATGCCGATGAGGACGTGCCGCTCGGCCACGGGCGGGTGCTGATCGAGCCGCTGGTGATCGCGCGGCTGGTTCAGCTCGCCGCCATTGTCGAGGGCGAACGCGCCCTGGTCGTGGCCGCCGGCGTCGGTTACGGCGCGGCGCTGGTTGCCGCCTGCGGCGCGACCGTCACGGCGTTGGAGGAGGACCAGGGCCTGCTCGCGCTGGCCCGCTCCGCGCTCGACGAGATTTCGCCATCCATATCCCTGGTGTCCGGGTCGCTCGCCGTGGGCTGGCCGGCCGGCGCGCCCTACGACGTGATCCTGATCGAAGGCGCGGTGCCCGAGATTCCCGCGGCGTTCGACGCGCAAGTGCGGCGGGACGGCGGCCGGCTGGTCACGGTGATCGCCACCCCCGGACAGGCGAGCCGCGCGGTGCTCGCCGAGCCGAGCGGCCCCAGCCTGCGCGCCCAGCCGATGTTCGATTGCGCCACGCCGGCCCTGCCGTCGCTGCGGCGGGCGCCGGGCTTTCATTTCTAGCCGCCGGCTCGTTTCGCTCCGCGCGGTCCGATCCCCCGGGGAATGGGGTGCGACGCCAAAGCATTGGCGCCATGCCGATGCCTGTGGCACATGATCGGTGAGCGTTTCGACCAGCGAGGTTTTGCCATGGATGTGCGGCATCGGCTTGGCGTCAGCATCGGTGCGATGATGGCGGCGTGCGCCTTGAGCCTGCCCGCGCTGGCACAAGTCTCACTGCAACCTCCAGTGCAAGCATCCGGGGGGCAGGCGCCCGCGGGACAGTCAGCGGGTCAGACCCCTGGGCAGCCCACGGGCCAGCCTGTGGGTCCAGGGCTGGTGGCGCCGCGGCAGCCATCGCCGGGGGGATCGTCTTTCGCGCAGCCGCCGGGTGGTCGGAGCGCGTACACGCCACCGCGCCAGGCCGGGGGCCAAGCCCCGAACACCGCGGCGCTCAAGGTCACGAACGCAGGCCTGCAGCCCGCCGGCCAAAAGGATCGCGTCCCGCGCACGCTCGCCGAAGCGCTGGCCGCCACCTACCTGGGCCAGCCCGCGCTGCAAGCCGAGCGCGCCAAGCTGCGGGCCACCGATGAAAACGTGCCGCAGGCGCTGGCGGGCTGGCGGCCAACGGTGATCATGCAGGGCGCCGCCGGCTATGCCGACGGTGTGACCCGAGCCTACACGAATGGTGCGCAACTGTTCGGCGGCGGCTTCGGCGGGGGCAGTTGGTCGAAAACGATCGACCCGCGCCAGATCGCCACCGGGCAGGCCACGCTCACCCAGCCGATCTACAATGGCGGCAAGACCCCGGCCGCGATCAACCAGGCGAGGAACCAGGTCATGGCCGAGCGCGCCAATCTGCTCCAGCAGGAGCAGACCAGCTTCGGCAACGCGATCACTGCCTACGTCAACGTCATTCAGTATCGGCAGCTTCTTGCGCTGAACAAGAACAACGTTCAGGTACTCGCCCGCCAGCTTCAGGCCACCAACGACCGGTTCCGCGTTGGCGAGATCACCCAGACCGACGTCGCCCAGGCCGAAGCGGCGCTGGCCGGTGCCCAGGCACAGCTGGAGACGGCACAGGGCACCCTGCTGACGGCGAACGGTACATTTGTCCAGGTTATCGGGTTCTATCCGCCCGACGACCTGGTGGAGCCGCAACCGGTTGCCTTGCCGGTGCGCACCGAACAGGACGCGACCAAGCTGGCTGCCAGCAACAACCCGCAGGTGGTGAGCGCGCTGTTCAACGACGCCGCCGCGCGGGACGCGGTGGACGCCGCCTTCGCCCAATTGCTGCCGCAGGTCAGCGTTCAGGCGCAGGCGTTCACCCTGCAGAATCAACAATTTCGTTCCTACAACACCAACGGCTACCAGGTGCTGGCGAACTTGTCGGTGCCGCTCTACCAGGGCGGTGCCGAATATTCGGCGGTGCGGCAGGCCAAGCAGACCGAGCAGCAGACGCGCAAGACGGTGGACGACGTCCGGCGTACCGTGGTGCAGAATGCCGTGCAGGCCTGGGAAGCACTGGTCGCGGACCGCGCCGCCGCCGAAAGCACACGGGTGCAGATCCGTGCCAACGAGGTGGCCTTGCAGGGGGTGGAGCGCGAGGCGATCGTCGGCAGCCGCACCACGCTCGACGTGCTCAACGCGCAGCAGGCCCTGCTGAACTCGCAGGAGACGCTGGTGCAAAACCTCGCCCAGCTCGTCAGCGCGTCCTATGGCGTCGCCGCGGCGATCGGCAGGCTGACCGCGAACGATCTGCACCTGCCGGTGCCGCTGTACGACGATACCGCATATTACCGGGCGGTGAAGGACAAGTGGGTCGGGCTCGGCGACTCCGCCACCGACCAGCCGGGGCGCTGACGCGCCATGACCGAATCGCAGACCAGCGGGGCGCAAGGCGCGCAAAGCCAGCCAGCTGCGCCCGCCGCCGATCCGTCGATGGAAGACATCCTGGCCTCGATCCGGCGCATCCTGAGCGAGGACGAGGCCCAGGTCGCCGCGGCGCCGCCGGCGGGGCAAGGCGCTCCGGCGAGCGGGGAGATCGATGGCGATGACGTGCTGGTGCTGGACGAGTCGATGATGGCTCCGGACGAGGTCGCGTCGTTTCCGGCGCCGCCAGCGCAGCCCCTGGCGGCGGCGTTACCGCAAACCGCCCCGCCGCCGCTCGCGCCTGCTGTGCCGCTGCCGGCCGGACCAGCCGGCGGCCCGTCGGCGCTGCTCGGGCCGGAGGCCGCGGACGCGGCCGCTTCGGCGATGGGGACGCTGATCCGCACGCTCGCCGACCATCCCACAGGCGATCCGCTGACGCCGCTGCAGGTGCGCGGCGGCGGACCGACGATCGAAGATATCGTGCGCGAGGAGATCCGCCCGCTGCTCAAGGCATGGCTGGACGCGAACCTTCCGACCCTGACGGAGCGGCTGGTCCGTGAAGAAATCCAGCGGCTCGCCGACCGAGCCGCGCACTGACCGGAGCAGCGCGGGTCCACAAACTGCCGCAAGCCCCACCGCAACGGCGGGTGGCGCCATGCGGGTCACCCAACGCACACGCACAGCCGCTGCGATAAGCCGCGAACTTGCCACCGCCGGGCTTCTCCGGCATCCCCCTCGCCGGGAGCCGAGTGATGCTGGACAAGACCTACAACCCATCTGAGATCGAACCGCGCCTGTACGACGGCTGGGAGAAGGCGGGCGCGTTCGCCTGCGACCCCAGCTCGGACGCGCAGCCGTTCACCATCATGATCCCGCCGCCGAACGTCACCGGCAGCCTGCACATGGGCCACGCGCTGACCTTCACCGTGCAGGACGTGCTGGTGCGCTGGCGGCGCATGCAGGGCCGCGACGTGCTGTGGCAGCCCGGCACCGACCACGCCGGCATCGCCACCCAGATGGTGGTGGAGCGGTTGCTCGCGGAGCAGGGGACGTCCCGCCAGGCCCTGGGGCGGGAGGCGTTCGTCGAGCGCGTCTGGCAGTGGAAGCACGAATCCGGCGGCACGATCACGCGCCAGCTCCGGCGGCTCGGCGCCTCGCTGGACTGGCCGCGCGAGCGCTTCACCATGGATGGCGGCCTCTCTGCCGCGGTGCGCGAGGTGTTCGTCACGCTGTACCGTCAGGGGCTGATCTATCGCGACCGGCGGCTGGTGAATTGGGACCCGCAGTTCCAGTCCGCGATCTCCGACCTCGAGGTGGAGAACCGCGAGGTCAAGGGGCACCTCTGGTACATCCGCTATCCGATTGCCGGCCAGCCGGACCGCTTCATCACCGTGGCGACCACGCGCCCTGAGACGATGCTGGGCGACACCGCCGTCGCGGTGCACCCGGAGGATGAGCGCTATCGCGACCTCGTGGGCAAGCACGCGATCCTGCCGCTGGTCGGGCGCCTGCTGCCGATCGTCGCCGACGAATACTCCGACCCGGAGAAGGGCACCGGCGCGGTGAAGATCACCCCGGCGCATGATTTCAACGACTTCGCCGTCGGCAAGCGCCATGACCTGCCGATGCCTTCGGTGCTGGATCGAGAGGCGCTGGTCACCCTGGCGGAGATCGCGGACTCGCTGGCGCCGGTGGAAGGGATCGCCGATCCGGGCTTTGTCCGCTCGCTGGAAGGCCGCAGCCGCGAGCAGGCGCGCACCGCCATCGTTGTCGAGCTGGAACGGCTCGGCCTGCTGGACAAGATCGACCCGCACACCCACCAGGTGCCGCATGGCGACCGCTCCGGCGTGCCGATCGAGCCGCTGCTGACCACGCAGTGGTTCTGCAAGGCCGACGTGCTGGCCAAGCCGGCGATCGACGCGGTGGAGACCGGGCGCACGAAATTCGTCCCGAAACAGTGGGAGAACACGTTCTTCGCCTGGCTGCGCGACATCCAGCCCTGGTGCATCAGCCGCCAGCTCTGGTGGGGGCACCGCATTCCCGCCTGGTATGGTCCGGACGGCGCCGTGTTCGTCGCCAAGGATCTCCACGAGGCGCAGGCCCTGGCCGATGCCCAGTACGGCCATGCCGGCGAGGCGCTGACCCGCGACGAGGACGTGCTCGACACCTGGTTCAGTTCGGCGCTGTGGCCGTTCTCAACGCTGGGCTGGCCGGAGCCGAAACCTGAGGTCGCGCGCTACTACCCGGGGGATGTGCTGGTCACCGGGTTCGACATCATCTTCTTCTGGGTCGCCCGGATGATGATGATGGGCATCCATTTCATGGACGATGTGCCGTTCCGCACTGTCTACATCCATGGTCTGGTCCGTGACGAGCGCGGCCAGAAGATGTCGAAGTCCAAGGGCAACATCATCGACCCGCTGGAACTGATCGACAGCTTCGGGGCGGATGCGCTGCGCTTCACCATCTGCGCGCTGACCGGCCCGGGCCGCGACGTGAAGCTGAGCGCCAGCCGCGTGCAGGACCATCGCAGCTTCGTCACCAAGCTGTGGAACGCCGCGCGGTTCTGCGAGATGAACGGCATCCGGCCGGACCCCGGCTTCGATCCCGCCGGCGCCATCGCACCGCTGTCGCGCTGGGTGCTGGACGCGCTGAACGCGGCAATCGCGGAGGCGACGGCGGCGCTGGAGGTGTATCGCTACGACGACTACGCCGCCGCACTCTACCGGTTCACCTGGAATACGTTCTGCGACTGGTTCCTGGAGCTGGCCAAGCCGGTGCTGGCCGAAGGCGACACGGCGGCGGGTCAGGAGGTGCGCGGTACGGCGGGCCACGTGCTTGGCGTGCTGCTGCGGCTGCTGCACCCGGCGATTCCGTTCGTCACCGAGGAGCTGTGGGACCGCTTCGGCTACGGGGCGCCGTGCAGCCTGATCCGCGCCCAATGGCCGGAGTCCGTGCCGGTGGCCGATCCGGCGCAGGCGCGGGCGGAGTTGGGCTGGCTGACGCGGTTCATCGGCGAGGTCCGTGCCGTGCGCAACGAGATGAACGTGCCGCCCGGCACGCCCACGCCAGTGCTGCTGCGCGATGCGTCGCCGGAGACACTGGCGCGCGCCGAGCGCTGGTCTGACGCGATCCGCCGGCTGGCGCGGGCCGCCTCGGTTGCCCCGCTGGCGGGCGAGATGCCGAAGGGCTCGGCGCAGGCCATGGTGGACGAGGCGACGGTGATCCTGCCGCTCGCGGACGTGATCGACCTGGCGGCCGAGCGTGCGCGGCTGGTCAAGGAGCGGGGCAAGGCCACGAGCGAGGCGGAAAAGATCGCGAAGAAACTGGCCAACGAGGACTTCGTCAGCCGCGCGCCGGAAGAGGTGGTGGAGGAGAATCGGGGGCGGCTGGCCGCAGCAGAGGCGGAGGTGGCGCGGCTGGACGCAGCGTTGCGGCGGATCGGTTGACCCGGGTGGACGCACGCGCGGGATGTAGGGCGGATAAGCGAAGCGCCATCCGTCATTGCCACACGAGGCACCGCAGCGGCGGATGGCGCTGCGCTTATCCACCTACACGTGCTTCCGCCGATCTTGACAAATGAGGCCGAATCGCGCGAGCAGCATGATTGTCGCCGGAAAGCATTGATCCAGGTCAAGGCTGCCAGCGCTGTCACGGCCTAATGGCGTACAGTGATTTAACATTATCCGATTCGGGCGCTCTCGCCCGAGCTTGTCGATTCCCTTGATCTGTTCCGCAGGAGAGTTGTTTGCCGATGCTGCTGGTCGACGGTTGTGCGACGCGGTCTTTCCGGGGAGCAACGGGCGGGGCCGAGCACTACATCACCGTTGAAGCGCTCCCGGGCTACGGCCTGGCCGAGCAGATCCACCAGGTGGAGCGCCGCTATGCGGAGGCGCTGGATTCGCTCGGGCTGGCCCCCGATACCGCTGTGTTCCGGCGCATCTATCTCAGCGACGTGCCGAACCAGATCGACCTGGTCAACCAAAGCACCCTGTTCAGCGATCCGGAGGCCGGAGCGGTGGCCGTCGCGGTCGTGCAGCAGCCGCCGCTGGTCGGCGCCAAGGTGGCCCTGCTCGCCTACCATATCGAGACGCCGGAACCGCTCACCAAGCTGGCTCTCACGCCCAACCATACGCTGATCGAGAAGAACGGCCTCGGCCATCTCTGGAGCACGCAGCTCTGCGCCGGCACGATCCTGCCGCCGGTGTCGGCGGGCGACCAGACCCGCGCCGTGTTCGAAGATCTGATCAAGGCGTTGGCCGCGCACGGCGGGACGCTGCGCGAAAACTGTGTGCGCACCTGGCTGTACGTCAGGGACGTCGACGTGTTCTATCAGGACCTGGTGGACGCCCGGATTGCGGTGTACGACCAGCAGGGCCTGACCGCGGACACGCATTACATCGCCAGCACTGGCATCGAGGGCGCCTGTCCGCATCGCTACGACACGGTGCTGATGGACGCGTATTCCATCCTCGGCCTCGATCCGGCACAGATGTCGTACCTCAACGATTTCAGCCGGCTGTGCCCGACCAAGGAATACGAGGTCACCTTCGAGCGCGGCACCCGCATCGCTTATGCCGACCGGGCGCACCACTTCATCTCCGGCACCGCGAGCATCGACCGCTTCGGCCGCGTCGTTCATGTCGGCCAGGTGCTGCGCCAGCTCGATCGGACGTTCGAGAACGTCGATGCGCTGCTGCGCTCCGGCGGCGCCCGGCTCGACGACATGTCGCATCTGCTGGTCTATCTGCGTGATCCGGCGGATTTCGCCCGGGTGGATGCCTACATCGCCGAGCGCTTTCCCCGATTGCCGGTGCTGCTGCTGCGCGGCGCGGTCTGTCGTCCGGAATGGCTGATCGAGGTCGAAGGGATCGCCGTGGTCGCCAATGACGCGCCGGATCTTCCCGCCTTTTGATAACCGCAGGGGGCTGACCCATGTCAGACGCCACACCGTTCACCACCATCAACGACGCGGCGGTGGCCGCCGCAGAGCTGCGTCGCGAGCCCTATGAATGGACCTTCATCGACAATGCGCTCGATCCGGCGCTGCGCGAGAAGGTGCTGGACGATGCGCCGCGCATCCCGGACCGCGGCAGCTACGCCCTGCCGGACCTGAAATACGGGCCGGCTTTCGGCGCGGTGCTACAGGACCTGCTGAGCGACCGCTTCCGCAGCATGGTCGGCCAGAAGTTCAACATGGACCTCAGCAAGTGTCCCCCGTGCATCGTGATGATGGGCAACACCAGCGGGAACTACAACGAAGGCTACGCGCACCCGGATTCGAAGCACAAGATCGTCACGGTGATCGTGGGCTTCAGCCGCGAGTGGCCGTACGAGCGCGGCAAGCTGCGCGTCTTGAACAGCAATGACCGTGATGACTATGCGTTCGAGTTCTCGCCGACCTACGGCAACATCCTGATGTTCCGCGTATCCGACAAATCCTGGCACGGCTTCCTGCCGCAAAAGGGCCAGCGAATGAGCCTGCAGCTCTGCTACGTCGATTCCGAGTCCTACGTGAAGCGGGAATACTGGCGGCACACCTGGAGCGCCTACGCCAAGTCGGTGCCGATGATCCGCAGCCTGATCAACTGGGCGCCGCGGCGGCTTTAGGAGACCAGGTGATGGAGTACCCGCCCGTTCCGACCGTCGATCAGATCGCCCAGCATTTCCGCCGCGCGCTGCTCGACTGTGACATCGTCGAGTGGCCGTATCGCCGCTGGCGGATGGAGAACGTGCTGCCGTTGGACTTGTGCACCGGCATCCTGACCCTGCCGATCGCGCCGCCGCTGCTGGGCAGCACCGACGGCACCCGCGGGAGCTACAACGAAAAGCGCACGTTCTTCACGCCGGAACTGCGCGCGCAGTTTCCGACCGTGCAAGCTGCGTGCGAGGCGCTGCAGCGGCCCGACGTGGCGGGAGTCCTGGCACGCACGCTCAACATCGATGTCGTCGGCGGCTACCTCCGCATGGAGTACATGCAGGACATCGATGGCATGTGGCTGGAGCCGCATCGCGACATCCCCGAGAAGCTGTTCTCCATGGTGATCTATCTGTTCACCGGGCCGGAGGCGAAGGACTGGGGTACCGACATTTATGATGCGGACCGCCGCCGGGTTGACCGCGCGCAGCCGGAGTTCAACTCGGGCGCGATCTTCATCGCCGGCCCCAACACGTGGCATGGCTTCGACCAGCGGCCGATCATCGGCGTGCGCCGGCTGATGGAGATCAACTATGTCCGCTCCGACTGGCGCAGTCGCGACCAGTTGTCGTTCCCCGACCGGCCGATCACGCTGGGGTAGGGCGGCGCCCTGGCCCTACCAGGGGCCAGACGCCGCCTGGGGCCCCGGTTGACTGACCGCGGACAACCGGCCACGGCCTCCGCCGCAGGCTTACGCGTTCGCGGCGAGGGCCGGATCGCCCCGCTCCGCTAGGAAGCGGCCGAAATAGTCGATCGTGCGACGCAACCCGTCGTCGAGCGCGACCGCCGGCTCCCACCCCAGCACCGAACGGGCCAGCGTGATGTCTGGGCAGCGTTGCGTCGGATCGTCCTGCGGCAGCGGGTGATGGATGATGGCGGAGCGGGACCCGGTCAGCCGGATGACGCGCTCGGCCAGCTCCCGCACCGGGATCTCGTGTGGGTTGCCGACGTTGACCGGTCCGGTGAAGCCGTCCTCGGTGGCCATCAGCCGCATCAACCCGCCGACCAGGTCGTCGACGAAGCAGAAGGCTCGGGTCTGGCTGCCGTCGCCATACAGTGTGATGTCCTCGCCCCGCAGCGCCTGGACGATGAAGTTCGACACCACGCGCCCGTCGTTCGGGTGCATCCGCGGACCATAGGTGTTGAAGATGCGGGCAACCTTGATCTTCACCCGGTGCTGGCGCAGGTAGTCGAAGAACAGCGTCTCGGCGCAGCGCTTGCCTTCGTCGTAGCAGGCGCGAGGTCCCATCGGGTTTACGTTGCCCCGGTAGTCTTCCTTTTGCGGGTGCACCGTCGGATCGCCGTAGACCTCGCTGGTGGAGGCCTGCAGGATTTTGGCCCCGATGCGTTTGGCGAGGCCGAGCATATTGATCGCGCCGATCACGCTGGTCTTCGTGGTCTGCACCGGATCATACTGATAGTGCACCGGCGAGGCCGGGCAGGCGAGGTTGTAGATCTCGTCCACCTCCACGTACAGCGGGAAGGTGACGTCGTGTCGCATCGCCTCGAAATGCGGATTGCCGATCAGATGCGCAATGTTGTCCTTGCGGCCGGTGAAATAATTGTCAACGCACAGGACATCGTGGCCCTGGTCCAGCAACCGTTCGCACAGATGAGACCCGAGGAAGCCCGCGCCCCCGGTGACCAAAATACGTTTGCGGGTCAGATTCATCCCGAAGGCTCCGATGCATATCGGTGAAATATGGCTCATGGCGGCATTGGGCGCAACCAAGCAGCGATCGGCTGTTCCAACGGCGGCGGGGGCCGATCCAGCAGCCCGAAGGACGCGAGAGAATTTGAATTGTAATATCGTCAGGTTCTTGCGGATTGGCGATCGGAGGATGCGAACGTACCATTGACAACGTTACGACATATGATAAGCAAATATCCGCGTTACCGGCGCCTGAGCGTGCCAGTTCCTGTTCAGCCAACTCGATGCCGTGGTCGGCATCACGTCGATATATCGCGGAATCGCTGTGCTCCCCGACGCCGCCGGGGTTGCGTCTCCCCTGTTGTAAACGCGTTGACCGAGGCAGGCCGAAGACGGGCTCGTTGCAGGAATTGGCGAGCCGGGCCGGTTTCGTGTATGGCGATGCGGTGGCGGGGAGCCGCAAAGCCGTCCAATCGTGACACGATCGCGGTATGAGGCGCGGGCGGGGAAAACCATATGTCGAAAACCGAGGCTTTTTTCCCGGCGGTTCATTTCGCCTCTGCCCCGCGGCCGACCGGCTGCGTGATCATCGATGCCGAGGAAGACTTCGACTGGATGCGTCCGGTGCAAGGCGTCCCGCACAATGTCCGCGGCATGCAGCACCTGTCCGACCTGCAGCACATCCTCGGGGCCTACGGTGCCGTGCCGATCTACCTGGTGACCTATCCGGTCCTGCAGGACGACGCCGTCGTCGCGGCAATCAGACTCAGGATGGAACGGGGCGATTGCGAAGTCGGCATCCAGCTCCATACCTGGGTGACGCCGCCGTTCAACGAATCGGCGGACCTGCGCAACTCGTTCGGCGGCAATCTGGATGCAGGGCTGGAGGAGCGTAAGCTGCTGGAGTTGATGCGGCTGTTCCGCGCGCGCTTCGGCCATGACCCCGTGGTGTTCAAGGCGGGCCGCTACGGGCTCGGCCCCCATACGTCGTCGCTGTTGGAGAAGCACGGGTTCATGGTGGATACCAGCCTCGCGCCGCGGACATCGTTCGCCGCGGAGTCGGGGCCGGACTTCAGCGCGGACGAATTCCGCACCTTCTGGTTCGGCCGCGGCCGCCGGCTGCTCGAAGTGCCGCTTTGCCGCAGCATCGTCGGCTGGGGCGGCCGTTCCTCGGCGCGCGCCTACCAGATTCTGGCGGACCTTCATTTGTCCCGTCTCCACCTGCCGGGGGTGCTGGCCTGGCTGCGCTGCGCCGAGCGAATCACGCTGTCGCCGGAGGGCAACGATCCCGCCGCCATGGGCCGCCTGGTGCGCGGCCTGCTGTCGCGGGGCCAGAACGTGCTGCCGATCAGCCTGCACAGCTCGTCCCTGAGCATCGGCCACAATCCCTATGTCCGGTCCAGGGCGGACCTGCATCATTTCTACGACCGGCTGTCGGCCAGCCTCGATCGGCTTGCCGGCCACTTCGCGGTGCGCTTCGTCCGGTGCACGGAGCTTGCGGGGATGCTGGCCGATGGCTAGCGCGGCCAGCTTGCGACCGCCGGCCAGCAAGGTTCTGCTGCTGACGAACAACCTGCCACCGGTCCGCGGCGGCTCGGCGATCGTCTACGACAACCTCGCGCGCCATGCGGCGGGACGGATCATCGTGGTGGCGCCGCGGCGCAGCTACCAGGACGGGCTGCCCTTCATCGGCTGGCGGGAGCATGACCGCATGGCCCCCTACCAAGTGGTCAGGCGCGACCTGCTGCGGACCGTGATGCGCGAGGAAGGCGCGAGCGGCTTGTCCAGGCTGTTCTTCCTGGCGGCGGACATCGCCATCCGGTTTCGGCTGGTGACGACGATCGCCCGCTACGCCCTGCGGCGCGAGATTGCTGCGGTCTGCGTCGGCGAACTTATGGCGAGCGCCTGGGTGCTGACCTTGATGCGCGCGTTCCCCTGGGTGGCGCGTGCCGTCTACATTCATGGCGAGGAGATCACCACGCAGGACGACTACGATCCGGGGCTTGGCCGCCGCCGCCGCGCATTGTTGCAGGCCCACCACATCGTCGTGGTCAGCCGCTTCACGGCGGCGGCGGTTGAATCGTTGCTGGGGGAGGCCGGGCGGTCGCGAATCCGGCTGATCGAGAACGGGGTGGACACGACCCGTTTCCGGCCGGTGCCCAAACGAGCGGGCCTGGCGGCGCTGTACGGCCTGGAAGGCTGCTTCGTGTTCGTGTCGGTTTGCCGCCTGCTGGAGAAGAAGGGCGTGGACAATGCGATTCGCGCCTTCGCGCGGGTCGTCGCGGACCATCCCGACAGCCGTTTCCTGGTCGTGGGCGATGGCCCGTTCCGAGCGGATCTGGACCGCATCGCCGCGGACTGCCTGGTGGCGGACAAGGTGGTGTTTTGCGGCGCCGTGGCCGATGACGAGCTGATCGACCACTATGCTCTCGGCGACAGCTTCGTGATGCCCAACCGGTGCCTGCCGAACGGCGACACGGAAGGGTTCGGCTTGGTGTTCCTGGAGGCCAACGCCTGCGGTCTGCCGGTGATCGCCGGTACCGACGGCGGCAGCACCGACGCCGTGCAGGACGGTGTGAACGGCCTGCTGGTGAATGGTCATTCGGTGGCGTCGATCGCCGAGGCGATGCTGTCGCTGCGGCGGGATGCGGCGCTGCGCGAACGGCTGCGCGCGGCCGGCCTGCGGGCGGCGGCCGTGGCTGGCTGGCAGCACAAGGCGCAGGCATTCCTGGAGATGTTCGCCGCGGCGGCCAACCAGGGCCCGGACGATTCGAGGCCGGTGCAAGCGGGTTCGGCCCAGGATGCGCCGATTGATCGGCCCAATTCGGACTCGGCTGATGAGGTGAACATTGTCTGACTTTTTCGTCCGCGCCGCACCGTTGGCGCGCAGGGGCCGTGTCGCGCCTTCAATCAAGCGGCTTTGGCCGGTCGCCGCCCTTGTTATCGCCGCTGCCGGGCTGGTCTTCGCCGATATCGGCGGCAAGTCGTTGTGGAACGACGAAGCGTTCAGCTTCTTCGTGGCGCATAGCGGCCCGCTGGCAACCCTGCGCGGCATCAGCCAGGACACGCAGCCTCCCCTGTATTACCTGTCGCTGACGGTCTGGCTTGGTCTCGGGCACGGAGTCTTCGTGCTTCGCAGCTTGTCCGCCTTCGCCATCGTCCTGGCGGTGGTGCCGCTTTACGATGCGGCCAGGCGTCTGGTCGGTGCCCCGACCGCGTGGCTCGCGACGCTGCTGTTCATCATCGATCCCAACGTGGTGTTCTGGGCACAGAAGGCGCGGCCATACGCGTTGCAGACGCTGTTTGTCGCGATCGCGTTCTGGGGGTTCGTGCGCATTCTGCTCGCCCCCGAAGCCCGGCAACTCTATGTCGGCCGCGGGTTGCTGGGCCGGGCTGGGCGTGCGGCGGTCTCGGTCGACCTGGGCTGGCTCGCCTACGCCATCGGCGGCGCGCTGGCGATGCTGACGCAGCAGCCGGCTGGCTTCTTTGTGCTCGGTTGCAATTGCGCCATGGCGATCGCGGTGCTGCCGCGGCTGCGGTCCAACCGAATCCTGCTGGTGAACTGGGTCCTGGCGCAACTGCTGTTGATCGCCATCTGGTCGCTGTGGCTGCCGGTCTTCGTAGAGCAGGCCGCCGCGCACCTGACGCCGGAGCAGATCAGCGCCAAACATGCGATCTTTCTGATCGACGCCGCGACATTCTGGGGCAATCTGCGCAATCTGTTGAGCATACCGTCGCTGTGGCGGGCGCAGCCGCCGTTTGTCGCGCTTTATGCCGTGCTGGCGTGCCTGGGTGCTGTCGCGTTGATCCGGAGCGGGAAAGCCGCGCTGGCGATTCTGGGTGCGTTGGTGATCCCCCTGCTGGCCTGTGTCGCGGGGTTTTTTCTGATCCACCCGGTGTTCGGCTACGTGACTTACAGTTTCGTGTGGGTCCTGCTGCCCTACGCGATCCTGATCGCGAGCGGCATCGCCCTGCTGCGTCCGCTGCCGCTGCGGATTGCGGTGCTGGCGCTGGTTCTGTTCGGCAACGTCTGGGGCCTGCGAAACTACTACGCCACATCGGCGCCGCCGATCGATCAGGCGGCCGCCATGATGGCGCCGAAGATCGTGCCCGGCGACGGGCTCGTACTCGGCAAGACCGCGGCGGCGGCCTGGGGGCTCGCGTACTATTTGGGACCGCCCTACGACGGTCGCCTGGTCGGTCTCGACGCGACGCGGTTGCAGGAACGGCTGATCACCACCGCGAGGCAGGCGCTTGTGCTGCCGCGCGTCTGGGTCGTCCTGCCGGACGGCGAGACGTCCGCGGTGGATCTGGATGTGCTGGCGCAACGGATGGTGCCCGCCATCGACCAGCGCATCGGCACGCTGACCGTCAGGCGATTCGACGGCCCGGTTCGCTGACCGCTTGGGGGTTCGGGTAGGGTGAGACAAGCGCTTGCGCCGTCCACCGTTGCCGCAAGCCGCACCGCAGGCGGCGCAGGAAGCCGCCTATACCGGCCGAGCCTTGCCGTCAGTCCTGACGC
>Ga0302319_10004399_pt1 | contig 28969 bp, 23 predicted proteins | sample Bog_T0_2_FD_203319 | JGI IMG/M metagenome (GOLD analysis project Ga0302319, IMG submission 203319) | Peat permafrost microbial communities from Stordalen Mire near Abisko, Sweden - Bog_T0_2 | ecosystem: Environmental > Terrestrial > Soil > Wetlands > Peat | place: Sweden: Abisko, Stordalen Mire... | reverse complement strand
GTGTGCCGTCGAGCGTGTAGCGGATGACCGCTCCTGGTTTCGGACTGCTGAGAGTCACCACGGTCGCATCCTTGTATTCGCCTTCGGCCGGGCTGGCGGCGGGGCTGGGACCGGTAGCCAGCACTCCGATATCGAGGCCGGAGAACTGATTGTCCGCAAACTCGCCATCGTAGTAAGTGTTGGTTTTCCCATCGGTGGCATATCTCGAAACGTGCTCGGGCGACCACGCGTTGAAGGCTTGCCCGAGCAGCTTCCTGGTCCCCGAATAGAATTCGATCTCCGCGATCCGGCCGTGGGACCCGGGAGGCGCCGCGTAGGCGATCCAGCGATAAGGCGTGGCATTGTTTTCGATCGGCAACTCGCCCCATTCACCGGGAGCGGGGGCGGTTTTGATTTCGCCCAGCACGACGAATTTGTCGATCGCGATGGGAATTCCGTTGGATTCCTCGTTAGGCAGCTTCGGATCGTTCGAAGCGACAATCGTCCCGCCGACCAGATCCTGTTCGTGCCCCGGCATGCCGAAAAATCTTACGCCGGTTAGTGCGCCTGGTCTCGGTGGCGCGCCGATGGGATTCGCCTGTCCCCATGAAATGAAGGGGCAAAGAAAAAGTCCGGCGATAAGGGTTTTGAAACTGTTTTCCATGGGGTGAAGGATTTTGCTGTGCCCGCGCCGAACGAGGGCACTTTTTGATTACACCTTCAAAGGAAATGGCCTTCAAAGATGTTTTCTTAGGAAGTGAAACTAAACGACAGCTTGATTGGAATATGTATGGCCATCGGCCTTCTGGCGATGGATCCTGCGCTGCGGGCAGAAAATACGCCTGCCACAACCCCGGCGCCCGGGCCGGTCGTCGCTTCGGCCAACTCGTCCCCCGGAGAGAGAAGGGGACTCCTTTGCATGAGCGACCGGCCTTTCTCCGTCCCTGCGGGAAGCGAGGCGATCCCGATGCCGGGTGGTGATTTCGAGACCGCCGGCGCGATGCCTCCCGGTTGGTCGGGCGGCAACGGGCGGGTGGTCACGGCGGCTGATGCGCCCCAGGGCAATGCCTATTACCAAATGGAAACGGTCACGGGCATGGCTCTGCGCGGTCCGCTTCTGGATGCTGCGCCGGGGCGGCCTTATTTCATTTCGTTTTGGCTGAAGAGCCGCTCGAGGCGTTGGTCGGCGATTAACTTCACCTCGACAGAGCGGTTGCGGAGTTCCACCGGCAATGTCACCTATCTTCCTGACACCGATGGCCAGTGGAAACGAGTCGGCATCTATTTCTGGATGCCGATCCCCAACAATACGATCCAGTTCCATATCGTTACCCGCCGTGAAAAAAGCCAGCCGGGACAATACCTTTGCGTTGACGATGTCCAGTTGCGCACGGCCAGTGAGGCTGAGATGGCTGAAGCCTACGCAGCCGAACGCGCGCAGTTACCGCCTTACGACACGACGCCTCGGCCCGGTGATGGGTCAAATCTCGCGCTCTCTGTCGCCAAATGGGAGGGTCGGTCGGGAATTCCCGGCAAGCCTTTTGTCATTTGGGCCATCGGTTCAAGTTGGACCGAAGCGCAAAAGGATGGTTATGGGCTTATCCAGGCTATTCGAAAGAATTTTCCGGGTGCGCCACCGATTGTCTATAAGGAGCACGACGGCGCCGGCACGCCGTGGGATTTCGCCGCGTGCTGGGTAAAGCAGTTCGTGGCCGCGGAGCAACCCGACATGATCTTTACTTATACAGTCGGCACTCCGGAGGGGCTTGACGCCATGCTCACAGAGATCCGCCGCCACACCACCGCTGACATCATAGTGCCCAGTGTCCACTTCAATCCGACCAGCCCCCTGACGCCCGATGATATTGAAAACGGATACACTTCGTGGGCCAGGATTCGGGAGATATGCAAGAGGCATCACGCCGAATTCGTCGAGCATCGGCGTGACATCGCGGCTTACCTGAAAAGCGCCGGCCTGAAGGCCGACGATCTCCTCTGGGATCATGTGCACCAGAACTTGCACGGAAACATTCGTGTCTGGGACAGTGTCGAGCGGCACATTACCGATCCAAAGCAATTTAGTTATGACCCCGGGGCGTTGGAGCGATTGATCGCCGTAAATCCGCCTGCCTCGACCGTCACGGAGAAAGTCACGCTTTCCGGCGAGTGGACCACGCATGAGGGAGGGATGCAGTGCAGCCAGTCGGGAGGCCGGCTCAAGGCGCGCTTCACTGGGAACCGCATCGACCTGATCGGTCGGAAGCTTCCCAGAGGCGGCACGGTGAAGGTCCTCATCGATGGCGCGCCCGCCGATCACGCGCCCGCTTTCTACAGCGATTATATCCGGGCTACCCCAAAGATTTATCCGAAGAAGAACGTAGGAGGCCAGCCTGGCGATGTGGCTCCGCAGGCTGTCGATCTTGGGACCAATCTCGTTCCACAAAGCTGGACCATCACCATGACCAGTGACAAAGGCGATTATGAACTGGTCGGGAGCGTCACCGGTCCTGACGGCGCGGGAAATGTCGCCCGCCCTTTCACGAGCAAATCGGGCCAGATCAGTATCGATCCGAAGGACTGGAGAAACGGCATTTTGAAGAACAAGGATAGGTCACAGACCGGGCCGCCCGTGTTCGGCAACGTGACGGGCGACGCATTTTCCTTCGACGTCCTCCATTGCGCTGAAGGCGAGGTCAGCTTCGCCGGGGATCGGTCGGGACCATTTTCTCTGCCGCTGGCGCAGAACCTCCCCAATCAGGAGCACACCCTGGAGATTGTAACCGCCGGCAATGGCGCCGTGGAGATCGACGGGCTCTACGTCTTTTCACCCATGGAGAACTAACGAGGCAAAAGAAGCGCAGAGTTCTTAAGATGGATCGTTATCGGGCCGCGGCTTGGTTTTCTCTTGTAGATGGCGATCCAATGGTCGGTTCGCGGTTGGACAATCCGGTCCGCCATGCCCCGATGAAATTCCGAATGGAAATCGGGAAAGGTTTCCACCAGGACGTCCAGTTCCATGTGCTCCTGGCAGTAGTGTTGACTCCACCCGAATATGGTGAGATCGGAATCCGTTCGCTGCATCCACGAGGAGGGCGCTGAAACGTAAATGAGATACTCCGGCGCGGCCTGCTCGATTTCGCGGATCATATCGCGCTGCATCTCCGTGGCAAACGCCTGCGCTTCCATAAGAGGGTAAGTGTAAATGTAGCCAGTGGCCGCGCGACGGTGGCTGTAAAAGTAAATCTGCGGTTCTGACCCGAGCACCGCGATGCGGGCTTCCGGTGAACTGTGCGCGGCAAGATAGCGCGCGATCTCCACCGATTCCGGAAAGGGGTTGGCGTTGTAGATCCTGCGACACACCTGTTCCGGCGTGAGCCGAAAGAAGATATCAGCCGAGATCGCCAGAGACTGCCCCACCGCCAGCAGGAACAATCCGCCGAACGTTCCCACGGCGGCTATCGCAAAACCGGGCTTCTTCGTCCATTCGACGAGCGGGGCATTTTTTATTCCCGCTTTCCGTGTGGCGAAGCCTAGGAACCGTCCCGCTGAGCGAGTCCACGCACACCATGCCGCGCCACAGAGCAAACTCGCGGCAGGAACCACCAGCAGAAAATAGTGGTTCCGGAAATAGAATCCCGGACACACACCAACGGTGGAAAACGCGGCCAACAGGACGAGAAAAAACCGCCACTGGCGCAGCGTTGGCTCGAACCACAGGAGCGCGAAGCCCAACGCCGCCAGGGACCACAGCCCCGGGGCCGCGGCCCAAAGCGCCTTCGCAGTCTCAAGCAGGTATCCAAGACCTTGGGAGAGTGTGAGAATGCCGGCGTAGGCTCGCGCATACTCCACCGTCCAGTGCCAGAAGTTCTCAAATACGCCGGCGGCCGCCAGCGCGCTGGCCATCGACACCAGCATCAAGGCTCCGCCGGCTGCGAGCCAGCCCAGTCGCCGCCAGACATCCCGCGCATTTCGCGCGCCTCGCCCTTGTTCGACCACGCCGCGCTAAGAGCAGGCCGAGATGGATGCCCGCGGCGGTCTCTCCGAACACGGCCATGATCACGGCATAGGCTACATAAGTCCCCGGCCATTTCATGTTTTAACATTCCTGGTAAGGCGGAGTCCCCTGGAGGATTAACTGGCCGGCGTAAGCGTATTCTCCTTCATCGCGCTCGAGGGGAAGATCGAGCAGCCGCAACCGGATGAAGCCGACGGTCAAAAGCGCGACCGCCAGCAAGCCCCAACACTAGAAGCGTTCCGTCCTCTCCCAATCTTCTCTTCTGACTAGCGACGACCCGAACGGTCTTGGGGGACTGGTTTCCACGCGCGACTTCTATGGGACCCGTTATGGCCTGTCCATGGGAAAGGATTTGCTGGGAAATGGCGAGATTGCGGCGGGAGGTGGTTCGCCGGAGCGGAATTCCCTTGAGACGTCCTCCTGGCCCGGGGCCGCCCCGCGGCTCAGACTCGCCGCTGCTGGCTGGCGGTAAGAGGGGGAAGAGCCAGCATTGCCGGGGAAACGCTCGCCTCGATATAGCGCCCGGCTGCATCCTTGAGTTCGCGCCAGCGCGCGAAGTCGTATCCGGGGGCCGCGAGGATGTGGCGAAGGAGGCTGCGCCACTCGATGAGCGCGCGTTCGATATCGCCCTGGCGCAGCGTTTCCGTGAGCAGCTTCGCGCGGGGGATGCCGTGCATGATGATCTCGCGAATCGCCTCGCTGGCGCCCGCTCCGTATTGTGGCGGCACGCCCATTTCCAGGTATCCCGGCAGATCCGCGCGATCGTAGGTTTGCTGGCACAGCGCCCCGAGCTTCCCGCCGAGCGGCGATTCATCTTCGGCAAAGCGAGGCCCCGCGCGAAGATTCGCCAGGTCGAAGACCAACTCCTCGATCGCGTAGCCCAGGTCTTCCAGCGCGGCGGCGACGGCGAGACCCTCGCCGTTGTGAAAGAAGCTGAAAAGAATGCCCCGGCGAGTCGGCGCGCCGTCGGGTCCAATGAGCCCGAGCCGGCGCCACGCGTAAGCCGGGGACATCGTGATTTCCGTCTTCTCGCAAAACACCGGCAGTTCCGGGCATCCGCGACAAGGCACAGGCAATTCCCGGCGTTCGGGCGGCGCGAGGAGCGCTCTTCCGTAATGATCGATCCAGGCGAGGATTTCCACCTGGGAGTAGTCCAGGCGAACAAAAAGGTGGTCGCCACGGGTCGCCACGCCGGCGACTGGCGCTATCGCTGCTTCCGCTTCTTGCACGCCAGTTTCTTTTGCGGCCACCGCCGACGGCGCACGCGGTGACGGCGCGCGCTTCTGCCGGGATTGTTTCAACAGCTCGGGAAGGCGAACGAGGATTTCCTGAACCAGCGCGTCACTATCCGGATTCGGCTGCTTGATGACGCGCCGCAGCCAGGGAGCAAGGGCGAGCCGGCCCTCCCGGCGAATACCCAGCGGCAGTTCGCGCCCGTAGCGTTTGCCGCGCGTGGATTCGAGTTTGCAAAGCGAGCCGGGCCCGAGGTCTTCGAGAATGCGTGGAAGCGAAAGCGCGGGCTTCCAGCGCTCCTTGTCGAAGGCAAGCGCGTCGCCATACTTCGCCTTCACCGCTTGCTCGGGGCGCGGCTCCCATTCGCCGCGGGAATTCAGCATCTCGATGATTCCACGCCGGGCGAAGCGGGCGCGTTCCATGTCGATGACGAGGCCGCAAGGCATCGGGCCGGTGGCCCTGGAGTGTTCGACGCCCAGCGGGATGGGGCTGGCGGTGAAGAGCCGGCTATTCAGATCGAGCGCGGCTGCAAATGGGTCCGCGCCGCGGTCGGACGCGGCGCGCATCACGGCGAGAAGCGCGGGCCAATCGACCTGCGCGGAACGCTTCAGGTGCAGCGGCCGGGCGTCGTGCAGGCGCGGCGGACGGTCGCTGATCAGCGCGAAACCCGCTTCGTCGAGGCCGCGCCGCCCCGCCCGGCCATACATTTGCAGCAACTCGTCGGGCCTCACCTGCACCTCGAAATTTCCCGCCTTGTATCGCGTGTCCGTGATGGCGACCGAACGCATCGAGAAATTGATGCCGGTGGCGAGCCCCATGGTGGCGACCACCGCGCGAAGCTGCCCCGCTTTCGCCAGAGGTTCGATCAGTCCCGCGCGCTGCGCATAGCTGAGTCCGCTGTGATGATAGGCCACCCTTTGGGCGAGGAGTTTTGCGAGCCGCGGGCCGGCGAGCGCCGTTTGCTCCGGCGTGAGACTCAGCGCGGCGTCGGGAGGCAGCGCGGAAGCAAGATGGCTCGCCAGTTCCTCGGCGGCCTGGCGGCGCGGGGCGAAGAGAAGCACCGGCCCGAGTTCGGCGCGCAGGGCGTTGTTGATGAATCGCGGCCAGCGCTCGCGGATTTGGGAGGAAGCCTTGTTGGGCAGCGCTTCCAGATCCACTTCATCCAGCGGGGTCGGCCGCTGATCGTGGGAGACGAGAACCGCGTCGCGCCCGATCCGGCGCAGCCATTCGACGATATCCTTGGGATTGCCGACGCTGCCGCTGAGCAGCAGCAGTTGCGTCTCCCCCGGGGCAAGGGCCAGGGCCAGCTCGTAGTTCACCCCGCGCACGGGGTCGCCGATCATTTGGTATTCGTCGATGACGAGCAGGCGCGGTCCGAGCCGTTGCAGGAATTTTCCCTTTTGGGTTTCGAGCGTCGCGACCAGGATCTTTGCCTCGGGGCGCAAGGCGAGATCCCCGGTCGCAATGCCCACATCCCATCCGCGGGCCTGCCATTCGGCCAGTTTGTCATTCGCCAGGGCGCGCGTGGGCACCGTGAAAACGGCCTGGCCGCGGAGCGATGGCAGGAAAAGCTCGAAGATATAAGTCTTGCCCGCGCCCGTGGGCGCGTGGACGACGACATCCCGGCCTTCCCGCAAAGCCCGCACGGCCTCCTGTTGCCACAGGTCTGGAATGATGAGGTTTTGAATCAGGGGATCAAGGGGTTGGTGAATGGTGAAAACCTTTTTTTTCCCGTCGCGTCGATGCCATACCCTACAACGAAACAAATTGAGAGTGGGGTCATTTCAGCAAGTAAGGCGGAAATGGTTGCTGCGAGAGAAGCTGTATCGGGAGTTGAGGTTTTATGGAGCAACCGGTATGCTTTTGGTATGAGCATGACCGTTGAACAGATCGCAGAAGAGGCGCTTGCCCTTCCAAGTGAGGCGCGGGCGCTTCTGGCTGACCGTCTCGTGGAAAGCCTCGATCCTGCTGAGGATGGCCGCATTCGCCAGCTTTGGGCCGCGGAGGCTTTGCGTCGCCGCGACGACGTTCGCAGCGGCTGCGTCAAAACCATTCCGAGCGACGAGGCTCTTGCTCGCGTCAGACGCGCTGTCGCGCGATGAGGTATGAGTTTCATCCGGAGGCCCTCGACGAGTATGAAGACGCGGCGCGTTACTACGCTAGTTGTCAGGTTGGTCTCGAGCTTCGGTTCATCGCTTGCGTGGAGTCGGCGTTTCGTCGCATCTCGGAGGCTCCTACGCGCTGGCGTCCCTTCGAGGAGGACGTGCCGCGATGTGTTGTCCGCGTCTTCCCAAACGCCGTGCTCTATTCCGTCGAGTCCGATTACGCACTGATCATTGCGGTTACGCACTGCAGCAGGGAGCCGGGCTATTGGCGGCATGGTATTTAACTCCCGGACTTCCTTCGCGATGTCCGATCTTGATAAACCCGATGAGCCGCTGATTGAAGCGGGGCGTTATCCACGGCTTGCGCAGGCTCGCTTGCGGGCGCTCGTCGTGGCAGCGGGGCAATGGGCGTATCGGATCGAGCGCCAGGGCCGGGAATGGGTGCTCCTCGTCGAGGCGCCGGCGCATGCCGCGGCGCTTCAGGAATTGGCCGCGTTCGAGGCGGAGGAACGGGAGCGGCCCAAGCCCGCGCCTGCTTCCCTTGACGGAAAATTTTCCCCCGTCTCCCTGTACGTGACGGCGTGGATTCTCAGCGCGTTTTTCATGGCGCAGAAGTTTGGACCGCCGCTTTGGGAGGAATGCGGCGTCGCGGAAAGCCGGGCGATTCTCCAGGGGGAATGGTGGCGGACCATCACCGCGCTGACCTTGCACGCCGATCCGCCGCACTTGATCGCAAATCTGGCGACGGGGCTGTTATTCGCGGGATTTTTGATTCCGAGGCTGGGCGCGGGTTTGACGTGGCTGGCCGTGGTGATGAGCGGCGCGCTCGGCAATGCCATCAACGCCTGGGGGTATCGCGGCGAAACGCACGATTCGATCGGCGCCTCGACCGCCTGCTTCGGCGCGCTCGGAATTCTCGTGGGCCTGGAATTGACCGCGCGCCTTCGGGACGCCCGTGGCCGCAGCCTTTGGCAGCTCGTGCTGCCGGTGGGCGCGGGCCTCGCCCTCCTCGCTTATCTGGGTGTGGGCGACGAAGGAAAGAACATCGATTACATGGCGCACTGCTGGGGTTTTCTGGCCGGCGGCGTGATGGGAGTCCTCGCCGCGGCATTTCGGGTGAGGGAACGCACCCCGCCGGCGGCGCAGCCAATGGCCGCCGCCCTGGCCTTCGTTCTCGTCGCGGGGTCGTGGCTGCTGGCTCTGCGCTGAGAAGCCGGAAAAAAATGCGGGAATCTGCCGGCGGGACCCTGTCCATCCCGTCCATGCCAGGATCCCTCAGTTCACGCGCGTCTTTGGCCGGGAACCCATCTTCGGGCGCGATCTCAACTCAACGCTTTTTGGATGGAATGTCCCATGCTCTGGAGATTGTACGGCTTGATCAGAAACTCGCAGAAACCAAGTTCGTGGGCGCGCGCCGCGTCGAGCGTGGCGCTGTAGCCGGTGACGAGAATGATCCGCGTGGCCGGGCGGATCTTCCAGATTCGCCGCGCCAGATCGATCCCGTTCGCCCGGGGCATCGTCAGGTCCGTGATGACGAGATCGAAAGGGTGGTCCTTGAACTGCGCGAGGGCCGCCAGGGCGTCGGTTTGCACCACCGGCGTGTAGCCGAGGCGCGCCAGGAACCGCTCGCCGAGAGTCGCGAGCACCGGTTCGTCATCGATGAAGAGGATGCGCTGTCCGTTTCCCAGCGGCGTTGGCGCGTCGGCGGTCGGCGCCCCGGCCGCATCGACGTCCAAAGCCGGAAAATAAACATGGAATGTCGCCCCGAGCCCCGGCTGGCTATAGACAGTGACGGCCCCGTCGGAGGCCTGGACGATGCCATGCACTACGGCGAGGCCCAGCCCGGCGCCTTTTCCCGGTTCCTTGGTGGTGAAAAAAGGCTCGAAAATGCGCTGGGCAACCGAGGGATCGATCCCATGGCCGTCATCGCTGACCGAGAGACGCACGTAGCGGCCGGGACGAAGATCGGGATGCGATTGAGAAAAATCCGAATCCACGCGAAAGACGCTGATCCGGACGTCGATCTTGCCTTGTCGATCGCCGATGGCATGCCACGCATTGGTCGCCAGATTAGTGACGATTTGATGCACCTGGCCGCCGTCGGCGAGGACCGCCGGAACCTGCGCATCGAAGGACGAGGTAATCTCGATGGATGTGGGCAGCGTGGCGCGGAGCAGAGTCAGCGCCTCCAGGACGGGAGGTTCGAGGTTGACCGCCTGGCGATGCTGATCCTGGTGGCGGCTGAATGAAAGAATTTGCCGGACAATATCGCGCCCGCGCCGCCCAGCCCGGATGATTTCTCCGAAATTGCGGGTGGTGGCGATGGGATCTTCGGCTTCCTGGAGGCCAAGGTCCGCGAAGCCCATGATGCCGGCCAGGATGTTGTTGAAGTCGTGCGCGATCCCGCCCGCGAGCGTCCCGATCGCCTCCAGCTTCTGCGCTTGCCGCAGCCTGTCCTCGAGCTTCGTTCGTTCGTGGGCGGCGCGCTCCCGCTCGGCGATGTCCTCGAGCAGAGCCCGGTTCGCGGTTTCGAGATCGAGCATCTTCTTTTCCAGCTTTGCGATCAGCCGGGCGTTGTACTCCTTCAGGTAAATCGCTTCGTCCTCCGGCGGCTCCTCCCGCGTCGTTTCCGCCGGCCTGGCCCGCTTTTCCGCGGTGACGGCATTGAGTTCGTGGAGGAAAAACTCCGGATCGAGCGGTTTGACCAGGAAGCGGTCCGCTCCCAGGCTGAGCGCGAATGCGGCGTCCCTGGAATCCGTGTAAGTGGCCGTGTAAAAGACGAACGGAATGTCCTTCAACCGGTCGTCTTTTTTGATTTCGCGGCAGAGCTGGAAGCCGTCCATCTTCGGCATGAGAATGTCCGAGATGATGAGGTCGTAGTGATTGCTCCCTGTGAGTTCCAGCGCCGCCACGCCGTTGCTCGCCGAATCCACCTCGTGCCCGTGCCCGCGCAGCAATGCTTCGAGCATATACAGATTTTCCGCCTTGTCATCGACGCTCAAAATTTTCATGGGGTGCCGCGTTTGCCGGGAAAGATTTGCGCAATTTTGACTCACGAATGGCTCGTTGGCTATCGGCTTCTCCATGTTTTTGTAGCAGAAACGCGGCCAGATCGCGATTGGCTTCGTCGGCTTCGAGGAGCCCTCGGAATGGGCGAATGCGGATTTCGCAGTTGTGCCTGGCGGCGAGTATGGGCAAAAGCACCCCGGTGCTTGCCTATTTTCTCCACGATTTCAGTCCCTTTCTTTTTGAGTTCCGGAATGGCGTTGGATTGCGCTGGTACGGCCTGGCTTACGTCCTGGCCTTTCTTTTGGGCGGCTGGCTTTACAAGTGGCTCGCCCGGCGCGGCTATACCGATCTGCCCCCGGAGCAGGTCAGCGATTTCATTACGTGGGCCGCGGTTTTCGGGGTCATGATCGGAGGACGCCTCGGATGGGTGATCTTTTATGGCTGGCGGGAGGTGCTCGATCACCCGCTCTCCATTTTCGAGGTCTGGAAAGGGGGCATGGCCAGCCATGGCGGCATCCTGGGCCTCGTGATCTTTACCTATTACTGGTCGTGGAAGCGCCGGGTCTCGTGGACGAGCATCGGCGATTGCCTGGTCGTGGTCGCCCCGGTGGGTTTGTTTCTGGTCCGCATCGCGAATTTCATTAATGGCGAACTTTACGGACGCCCCGCCGGGGAGCCGGGCGTGCCGGGCTCGGCGCCGTGGTGGGCGATGCTTTTCCCGAAGGAATTGGGCGACCATGAATTCCCCCTGGACCAGATCCAGCACAATGAAGCGGTTCGGCAACACTTGCGCGAGATCCTGGTCCCGCGCCACCCTTCGCAGCTCTACGAGGCCTTTCTCGAGGGGGTCGTTTTGTTCACCGTCCTATGGATTCTGCGGACGCGCTGCCGGGTTCCCCGGGGAGTTATCACGGGCGTCTTTTTCATCCTCTACGCCGTGCTGCGGATTATCGGCGAAATGTTCAGGGAGCCGGATCCCGCATGGCATGTGGGGCCGATCTCCGCCGGACAATTCCTCTCGATTTTTCTCGTCTTCATCGGCGCCGCTTTCGTCGTTTATGGGTTGCGCAAAGGGGAATACGAGCGCGCGTTCACCGGCGGCGCGATCGCCGACGCCTGATCAGCTTCCGGAAAAATTCCCCTTTCCATGATGCCGGGGCGGATTAGGTATGGGCAGTATGAAATATGGCTTCATCGGTTCAGGCAAAATGGCGTCCGCGCTTGTTCGCGGAGCCATCGATTCCGGCGTCATTGAATGCAAAGACATCGTCGTGTGCGACGCCATCCCCGCTGTGGCGCGGGCCTTGGCGTTTGCGACGGGCGCCGCGGCTGGCACGAATACCGAAGTGGCGGCCGAGGCCGATGTGCTCGTGCTCTGCGTCAAGCCCGCGGACGCCCTGGAAGCGCTGCACGGTTTTCACGAAGTCGCCCCGGGCAAACTCGTCATCTCCATCGTGGCGGGCCTGCCTTTGGCGGCCCTGGAGACTGCGGCGGGACCCGAAGTGCGAATAGTGCGGGTCATGCCCAACACGCCCGTCCTCATCCACAAGGGCGCCGCGGCTTATGCCCTCGGCTCCACCGCTACTTCCGAGGATGCGGAGATCACGGAGAAGATTTTCGGGGCGGTCGGACAGATTGTCATGGTCAAGGAGACGCTCCTCGATGTCGTCACCGGTCTCAGCGGCAGCGGCCCGGCATTTGTGTATCTGGTCATCGAAGCCCTCTCGGATGCCGGTGTGCTCATGGGCCTGCCACGCGATTTGTCCCTGAAACTCGCGGCCCAGACAGTCGCCGGGTCCGCGGAGATGGTTTTGCAAACAGGCCGGCATCCGGCGGTTCTGCGCGAAGAGGTGACCAGCCCCGGCGGCACCACCATCGCCGGTCTGGAAGCGCTGGAGGCGGGGGGCGTCCGATCGGCGTTTCTGACCGCCGTCCGGGTCGCCACGGAACGCGCTCGAGTTCTCGGTGGAGGCAAATGACCATTCTTCGCGCCCTCGGCTTGCTGATCTTCGCCGCGCTCGCGATTTCCGCGCGGGGCGAGCCGCCGGCGGCGCCGGGACTGACCCTCGGGCCATCTGCGGACTTGAACGCCCCCGGTGAGAAAAAAGCGCCCGATGAAGCGCAGAAGATCGCCAGGCGCGCCCTGGCCGCCCTCGCGAAAGGGGACACGGAATCCGCGAAGCGCGACTTTCTGAGAGTGCTGCAACTGGCCCCGGATAACGTGCCGACGACCATCAATTTGGGCCTCGTCGAATATCGGCAGAAGAACTACCAGGAAGCCGAGCGCCTCCTGACGCACGCGGTGAGGGTGCAGCCGCAGAATGGCCTGGGATGGTTGCTTCTGGGTGTGATCGAATATGATCAGGACAAGCTCGACGCCGCGCTCGCCGCCCTCTCGCAAGCGGCTTTGTGGGAGCCGAAAAACGCCATGGTTCACCATTATCTCGGCGTGACGGTGGGCAAGAAAGGCTGGTACTCCGGCGCCGAGGATGAGATGCGAAAGGCGATCGAGCTTCAGCCCAATTACGCGGAGGCGCATTTCAATCTCGCCGTATTCTATCTCCAGCGGAATCCGCCGGCCGTCGAACTCGCCCGGCGCCACTATCAGAAGGCGCGCGATCTCGGCGCCGCGCCCGATCCCGACGTCGAGAGGACTCTCAACGCGCCGAATCCCTAATCCTACTTTGCCTATTTTGCGAGCTCCGGGTGGGACCGGTAACGGATGACCTGCACTTTCTCCAGGGTGACCAGGCCGCCTTCCATCATTTCGTCGAGCACCGGGAGGAATGCCTCGATCTTTTCCTCCGCGTCCACGATTTCAATCACGAGCGGCATATCGGTGGAAAGCTGAAGAATCTTTGTCGTGTGCATCTGGCTGGATCTACCGAAACCCAGGGGGCTGCGCAGCACAGTGGCTCCGGCGAGACCCATTTCCCTCGCCTTATGCACGATCTCCTCAAACAGCGGGTTGTGATTGTGTTTGTCCCGGCTGCCGATGAAGATCCGCAGAAGGGTGGCCTCGACCCTTTGGTTCGATCCGCTCCCGATGGAATTTCCGAGCGTCATGAATCGTGAATTAGCGTTGGTTGAGGATCGAGGCGAGGAGATGTCCGAGAAAGACGCCCACCATGCACAGTAACACGGATAGGAAAATGTTCATGCCTGCGCGAAGCCATTCACCGTCTTGCAGGAGATTGAGCGTCTGCAGGCTGAACGAGGAGAAAGTGGTATAGCCTCCGAGAATGCCGATCATCACCACCTGGCGAGTGAGTGAAGACGTCATGATCGACCCCTCCGGCCCCGTTAACGTATTGAATAAACCGATCACGAAACACCCGGTGATATTCACGACCAGCGTGCCAACGGGAAAGGTCTCGCCGTAGCGCGATGCCAGGAACCCCGACAGCCAGTAGCGCATCGCCGTTCCAAAGGCGCCTCCGCACATGATTGCGAAATAGGTTTTTAGCATGGGGCCGGTCTCGCGCGAATCCCGCGCGCATTTACAGGTTGTCGGATTTCAGCTCCTTTGGCGAGGCGTCGTGAACTTCGACGTCCTCGCCATGAATGTCCCAATGCTCGATGTGCTTGTAGATGATCACCTTGTCCTTCAATAGTTCGCCGTGGGTCCGGCAGAATATGTCGAGCTGAGCTTTGGGCGCGATCAACTCGATGCACATCGTCAAATCCGGGCTCCCCAATTCCGGGTCGCTGGCGCGGACCTTGCCATGATTGCTGTAGCCGTAGTGGGTGTGGTGCGCGTGGGCGTTCATGATGCCATCCTTCTTGGCGGCATCGATGAGCTCCCGATACAGCGGACGCGCGGCGAGAAAGCCCCGAATGCCGGGCTGCTTCCTTTTATCCGCGGGCTTGAGGTAAATGCGGAGCATCCCGATTTCGCGTGGGACGACCTTGTGTTTTCGATGGGGCATGGTGTCGGGTTCCGATGGGTTGGGGACGCCAGGAATGGCGCCGCTGGGCTTGGTGAAAGAGGCGGTGAGTTCGCCCACTGCCGAGACTTGCATCTCGCGCACGTGGCGGAGGGTGATTTCCGGTGGCAGCGCCGACGAGCTGCTCTTTGGAATTCCGATGCGTTGAGAAAGATAGATGCCCGAGTGGCCGCTAAACAGGTAGGCGAGAAAGCACGCCGTGGCGAGATAGACGATGTGCGTGGCGCCAAAGAGTTCGACTCCCATCAAGGTGCAGGCCAGCGGGGTGTTTGTTGCGCCGGCGAAGATGGCCACGAATCCCAGCGCGGCAAAGAGATCGGTCGGCGCCCCCAGCACGCCGGCGATCGCATTTCCGAGCGCGGCGCCCACGAAGAAAAGGGGCGTCACTTCCCCCCCTTTGAAACCGCTGCTCAGGGTCACGGCGGTGAAGATGATCTTCCAGAGCCAGCTCCAGGAATGAATGTCCGTGGATGTTAGCAGGGAGACGATGGTCACCGCCTTTGGGTCGGGCGAAGATACGCCGAGGCCGAGATAATCGCTCGACCCAACGATGAAGAATAAACCGATGACGAGCATCCCTCCCACCGCGGGACGCAGCGGCCCGTAGGGAATGATTCGTTTGAACATGCCGCTCAGCCAATGAGAGAACTCCGCGAATACTGTGCTGGCCAGGCCAAAGGCCGCGGAGGCAATGACGACTTTTGCCAGCAGCCAGGGGTCGAGATGAAAGAAAGCGGATGGCGCGGCTTCGGTGATCAGGAAGTCAATGTGGTAGTGGGTGTGGCCGATACCCCAGGCGTGGCATGTCCAATCCCCCGCCACCGCCGCGATGAAACAAGGAAGCAAAGCCTCATACTCGATGCGGCCGATCGTCAGCACCTCCAACGCGAAGACGGCGCCTGCCAGGGGGGTTCCAAAAACTGCGCCGAAGCCGGCCGCAATGCCCGCCATGAGCATGATGCGAACCTTCTCAGCATCCAGCCGGAACCACCGGCAGAATGCGCTCGCGATGCTGCCGCCCATCTGCACGGCGGTGCCTTCCCGCCCGGCGGAGCCCCCAAACAGGTGGGTGATCAAAGTGCCGAAAAGGACAAGTGGCGCCATGCGCCGCGGCACACCGCCGCCCGGCTGATGGATTTGATCCATGATCAGGTTGTTCCCGCCCTCTGCCGAGCGCCCGAAATAATGGTAAAGCAACCCGACGCCGACGCCTCCAAGCGGCAGAAAAAACAGCAGCCACGGATGTTCGAAACGAACGCGTGTCACCCAATCCAGACTCCAAAGAAAGAACGCGCAGGCGGAGCCGATGGCCATGGCCATCGGGATCAATAACGCCAGCCACTTGGACGAGACCAAAGCGCGATCAACCCCACTTTGCAGGCCCTGTCGCAGCGCAATCATGGAGAGACCTCCGGCGACAGCCTGGATGGCGGCATGGCGATACGTGCGGGATGTTGTGGTTTGGACATGATTCTACTGTGGAAAGTAGGAATCATCGGCCCGGTGGGACACTGGGCGGTTTCCCGATCACTCGGGCGGCAGAAATCCATTGCCGTTTTGTTCCCGGAGAAAAGCGAAAATCGCCCGAAAAGTCAAGCCCTGGCGCGCCGTGGAAAGAGATTTTGCGAAGAGCTCCGGGATTCCGCGGTTTCCGGCAGATCAAACCGCGGCATTCATTCCCTTGCGCATCGCGCTTGCAGATTGCGCCGGGATGCATTTACTAAGCCGCCCATGAAGCGCATCGTCTCGCTCGCTCTCACCGTTCTTCTTGCCTGTTCGCTGGCTCCCTTCGCCGAAGCCGCGCAAAACAAGACCAAGAAGACGCCGCCCCCGTCGGATGACAGCTCGGACTCGAGTGTCCCCGAGGCCTTCCCGGCGGACGCGGATCCCACCGTCATTCCCCATGTCACTGCAGGTTCGGTCATCGTCATCGACGCGAACAACGGCCAGGTCTTGCACGAAGTAAATGCCGACGCTCCGCGCCCGGTCGCCAGCACGCAGAAGCTGCTGACCGCCCTGATCGTGGCCGACGAAGGCAATCTGGAACAGAATTTGCGCGTCGAAAAGACCGACACCCTCGCGGAGCCCTCCAAGCTTTATTTCAAGGCGGGCGAGGTGTATCCGCGGCGCGATCTGCTCCAGATTCTCCTCATCCACAGCATGAACGACGTGGCTCGGGCCCTGGCCCGCGACAATGCGGGGAGCATCGAGGCCTTCGCCACCAAGATGAACGTCAAGGCGGCGCAAATTGGCATGCACAATTCCCATTTCGTCAACCCCAATGGGCTCCCCGTGCCGGGCCAGTATTCCACCGCTCGCGATATGGCGCGCCTGGCGATGTACGCCTATCGCAATCAGTTCATCCGGAGCGTCGTTTGCCAGAAGCGCATGGCGTGGCGCTATAATGATGGCCGGGTCAGGGAATTCGACACCACCAACCGGGTGCTCAAGAATTATCCCCTCTGCAACGGGATGAAGACGGGCTACACGGAAGCGGCCGGGCATTGCCTGGTCTCCAGCGCTTCTCACAACGGACACGCCGTCATCGTCGTCGCCCTCGGGGACAATAAAAACATCTGGATCGATTCCTATCGGCTGCTGGCGTGGGGGCTGGCGAAGGAATGAACCCTGCCCCGCCCTTCGGTGGACGCGGCGGCTCTTCGCGGCGCGCGCGGCTCTGATTTCACGCGCCCGGCGGTTTTCCTTTCATGGCCCAAAGCATCGATTCCGAACTCGCTGCATTGCGCGCCCAATCCCTGTTGCGGCATCTGCGGGAGATTGATTCGCCGCAGCAGCCGTCCATGGAGCTCGCAGGCCGGAAGATCGTCAATTTCTCCTCGAACGATTATCTCGGCCTCGCCACCGAGCCCGCCCTCCGCGACGCCGCGAAACTGGCGATCGACCAGTATGGCGTGGGCGCCGGCGCCTCCAGGCTGGTGTGCGGGTCGTTGTCGCCCCACATGCGGCTCGAGGAGCGTCTCGCCGAATTCAAACGCACGGAAGCCGCCCTCACATTCTCCAGCGGTTACGCCACTGCCGTGGGCGCGCTCGGCGCGCTGCTCTGCAAGGACGATGTCGTCATTCTCGACAAGCTCTGCCACGCCAGCCTGATCGACGGCGCGAAAATGAGTGGCGCCCACATTCGAGTTTTCCCGCACAATCATCTCGGAAAACTGGAGAGTCATCTCCAGTGGGCGGGCGAAAACCATCCGGACGCCCGCGTCCTCGTCGTCACGGAATCCGTCTTCAGCATGGATGGCGATTGGGCGCGGCTGCCCGAGATCGTGGAAATCAAGCGGCGCTACGGCGCCATGCTGCTCCTCGACGAAGCGCACGCCGTGGGAGTCATCGGAAACCAGGGCCGCGGCCTCGCGGATCACCTCGGCCTTTCCCCTGCCGTGGACATCCACATGGGCACGCTGAGCAAGGCGTTTGGCGTCAGCGGCGGCTATATCTGCGGCGGCCGGCGCTTGATCGACCTGCTGATCAATCGCTCCCGGAGCTTCATTTACTCCACCGCGCCCCCTCCCGCGATTGCTGCCGCGGCCCTTGCCGCGGTAGAGTTCATGCTCTCCCCGGCCGGCGAAAAACGCAGACAATCCCTGAAAGAAAACCTGAACCATTTCGCCAGCCTCATGCCCGCGCTCTTCGCTGATGGGAAAAAGGTGCAAAGCGCCATCATTCCCATCATCATCGGCAGCCCGGAGGCGGCGATGGAAGCCTCGCAAATGCTGGCCGACAAAGGCTTCTTCGTATCCGCGATCCGCTATCCCACCGTACCCCGCGATTCCGCGCGGCTCCGGGTAACGATTTCCGCCCGCCACACCGAAAAGCAAATCACCGGTCTCTGCCAGTGGCTCGGGAATCTGGCCCAGTAGCTGCGGTTTCAATCCAATCCGAGTGCCGCCCGCGGTGGCCGCGCAAACTCAAACCCCGCCATCGCTTTTTCCTGCCGTGCGCCCTTCTCCAGGCAGAGGACTTTGAAAGCGCGCCCCATCAGATTCGGATGCATGAGCGTCTTAAAGGCGCTGACTTCCCGTAGATTCGCGGACCCCTCCGTGAAGTGCAATTTGCCGAGCCCCACCATAAAGTGATGCTGGTCGGTGAATCCCAGGACGCCCAATCCGTTCTCCTCTGCTCGCTCGACGAGGCTGGTGAATTCTACGTGCGCCGTGAGATCGATCCCGCCCGGCCGGGCTAGCGGATCGGGCTCTCGGCGATGGCCGGCATACGCGGAAAGCGTGCCGTCCGTCCGTTCGGGCCGGTAATATTCTTCGCGGGAAAACCCGTAATCGATCGCCAGCACAAATCCGCGTTCTAGCCGGCCCGCCAGCCCGGCGATCCAGTCGAGCGCGTCGAGGTTGGCCTCGGTTTTGTATCCGTCCGGAACCGGCGGAATCAGGGAAAGACACGCCTGGAGGGCCGCGGAGGAAATCGCCCCGCTTACGAAGACGAAGCGGTCTTCCTGGAAATCCACGTGCTGTTCCTTCCAGAAACCGCCGGAATGCACAATGCGGTGGACCGGAAGCGCGTCGATCAGCTCGTTGGAAAAATGCACCCCGGTGAAGCGCGGAAGCTCCTCCAGCGAAGCGGCCCAGCGCACCTTTTCGCGCGCTGCGAGGGTCGCGGCTTGCTGCGTGCGCAGCGCCGGAACCGGCTCCACGATCCAATAGGACGTCGCCGCAAAACACTCCGGCGCGAATTCCTGAAGGCCACCGAGCGCGTCGCGGGCAAAATCCCCGCGATTCGCCCCCTGTTCCACGATGGTGAACCCCGCGGGCCGCCCGAGGCGTTCCCACATTTCCGCGAACTGCCTCGCCAGCAGCCTTCCAAAAAGCGCTCCCACGCTCACGTTCGTGAAGAAATCGCCGTCCCGGCCAATGCGCGCCCGCCCCGAGCCATAGTATCCAAACTCGGGATGATAAAGCGCCGCTTCCATGAAATCGCGAAATGGAATTGGCCCCCGCAGGCCGATTTCCTCGCGGAGAAGATCGATGAGAGAGGTGGCGGATTCGGGCATGGAACCGGAGGGATTGCACAGGTTTGGAATGGCATTTCGAGGATTTAATCCAGTGACCCTCGCAGGCGGCAGCAGCCCGGACTCCAGTGTAAAACGCATCCGGCGGCAGTCTTGCGGCGAATTGAGCTCCGGATTGCGCGGGGAAATTGCGGGTTGCGCAGGCGGATATTTCGTGGGACTTAGGATGCCGCCAATCGCTCTCAGACATGTGGGAATACGAACCGCCTCGCAAGCCTCTTTATTTACGTCCCTGGTTTCTCGTGATGCTCTGCATCATCGGGACCATCGGGCTTGTCGGCTCCGTTTTCTACTTCGTGGAGAAATCCAAATGGGAGAAACGGGCGGCGGAGTTTGATTACAGCAAACTGGAGGAAATGGAATCGGCCAGCGTCATTTACGATCGCAATGGCCAGTTGCTGGGCCGCATCTTCATCCAGAATCGCGATCAAGTTGCCGGCGACCAATTATCGCCGAATCTCTACCATGCCGTCGTGGCAGCCGAGGACGCCCGCTACTACCAGCATGGCGGTGTGGATTACTTCGGCATCATCCGGGCGGCGGTGAGAAATTTTCAGGCGGGCCGCACTCGCCAGGGCGCCAGCACGCTGACCCAGCAGCTCGCGCGCAATTCCTTCCCGATCGAACTGCCGAGCAACGATCGCAGCTACAAGCGGAAGCTGCTCGAGATGTTCGTCGCCCAGGAGATCGAGAAGAAATTCTCGAAGGCGAAGATCCTCGAGCTTTACTTGAACCGCGTGTTCTTCGGCGGCGGATTCTACGGAGCGGAAGCCGCCTCGCGCGGTTATTTCGGCAAACATGCCAGGGACCTGAATCTCTCCGAAGCCGCGACCCTCGCCGGGCTTCTGAAAAGCCCCAGCAATCTTTCACCCTGGAGGAATCGGCAGGCCTGCATCGACCAGCGGAATGTCGTCCTGGGCAAGATGCTGGAGGGCAAGCAGATCACGCGCGAGGAGTATGATGCGACGATGGCCCAGGATCTCATCGTGAAGAACCGGGCGTCGGTCCATCAGGACTCGTACGCCAACGATCTCGTCGCTCAGCAGATCATCTCGCAATTCGGGCGCGATAGCGCCATCAGCGACGGCTACAGGATCTACACGACGATCGACGGGGACCTTCAGAAAAAAGTGGAAGCCACTCTCCGCGAGCAGCTCGACACCGTCGAGCGCCACGAGGGATTCGACCACCAGATGTATGCGCAGTACGAGCAGGAATTCAAAATGCGCCAGCGCAAGGCCGCGAACGGCGAGGGAGATGCCGGCCCGATCCCTGCCCCGGAATATCTCCAGGGCTCCGTCGTGGTCCTGGATAACGCCACGGGCGGGATTCTGGCGCTCTCCGGCGGGCGTGATTTTTCTCATAGCGCCTTCGATCGCGCCACGTCCGCGCGCCGCCCAGCCGGGACCGCTTTCAAGCCGATCGTCTATGCGGCGGCTTTTGAAAAGGGCTTCTCCCCGGGGACGATTGTCTCGGACGCGGTGATCGATAACCGCCAGGTCATGATCGGCGGCGTCTCCGGCATTCTCGGCGAATGGGGACCGGAACGCGTGGACAACAAATACGAGGGGCTCATTTCCGCGCGCACGGCTCTGGTCATGTCGAAAAATGCGGCGTCGGTCCGGCTCGGCATGATGACCGGCCTGGAGCCTGTGCTTTCATTGGCGAAAAAGGCGGGCATCGAAAGCCCGCTGCGGCCCTTCCCCGCCACCTATCTCGGCAGCAGCGAGGTCACGCTCATGGAAATGACCCTCGCGAACACGATTTTTCCCAACCTGGGATCGCGCCCGGAGAAGGCGTTCCTCATCCAGAAGATCGAGGAGAAAAATGGAAGGGTGATCTTTGAAATGGAGCCTTCCAAGGTCTCCGTGATCAAACCCACGACTGCTTACGAAGTGCATTCCTGCCTGGCGGAGGTGCTGGAGCGAGGCACCGCCGACAAGGCCTACACGGAGCTCGGCCTGAAAAAGTTCCCGCTTGGGGGCAAAACGGGGACGGCCTACAATTTCACGGACGCCTGGTTCGTCGGTTACAGCAGCGCCGTCACCTGCGGCGTGTGGGCGGGTTTTGACAAACCGCAGCCGATCTATCGCGGAGCGTTCAGCAACGAAATCGCGCTGCCCATCTGGGCAAACGTGATGAAGGATACCTTCGTCAAATACCGGCCCGAGGAAATCCGGGAGCCAAGAGGGATCATTAAATGCGAGTTGTGCTCCGTATCCGGCTTGCTCGCCACGGATAAATGCTTCGAAACCGTGGAAAACAAGGACACGGGCGAGAAGATGCAGCGGCGCACGACTTATTTCGAAATCTGCACGGAAGAACAAGCGCCCAAGATCGCGTGCAACGTCCACGGCGGAGGCGGCGCCCTCGCAACTTCCATGCCGATTGTCCAGAATCCGGTGAAAATTCTCCCGGGCGAACAAGTCCGGCGCGCTTTGCCGGCGTATGACGTTGCCGCGGTGCAGCCCGTCCTCATGAAGGCCCCCACCGTTTTGGGCGCCGATCCCTATAACTCCGCTCGCTCGGTTACGAACGCCATCGCCGTCAAGGCCCTGGAACATCAAATTGCGCCTCTGAATAGTTCCAGCGCAGTCCCGGCCCCCCAGGTGGCCACGGGGAATCAGGTCGAGATCCGGCGAGCCGTGCCGGCGGGCCGGCCGACCGAGCTGCAGAATTCGACTATCGAGACGCCGATCAAGATCGATCCTCCTCCCCCGCTCGAATTTTAGGCGGCTTCGTTCTTGCGCGGCGGCCTCAGCCATAGGATGGACAAAATCGTCATTGCGGGGCGCCCGCTTCTTCGCAGGGCATTCTTTTCGCTGCGCCTCGGCCTTTTCCTGGCGGCCTTGGGAGTCGCTTTGTAATGGCGTGCCGCCGCGGACGAGGCGCCGCCGAAACACCTCGCGGATGCGTCCGCGCTCGTCTCGCGGATCGAGCTCCGCAATACCAGCTACAATCACGGCGAGCCCTGGGTGAATTGGGACGCGTCCGAATCCTACGCGGATTGCAGCGGGTTCATGGACGATCTGCTCAAGCATAGCTACGGCTATACTCGTGATGACTTCGTGGAGTTCGATGGCGAAATCCGGTTTCAAAGCGCCCGACGACGAACACGTTGTCATCGGACGCCTCAAGCCCGGCTTCAAACCGTAACGGGAGGGCGTCAATCGTGTGCGACGAAAAAGATCGCGGCAATTGAGCGACATTTTTCCCAAGCCTCCCATGCTTCCCATCCCTCAGCCGCGCATTCTCCGCGCCTCTATCGGCTTGATTTAGATCGCGGGACTCGTCCAGATTTCCGGCATGGAATGGTACTATAGCCAACAAGGCCAGCCGAAAGGCCCGGTTTCCCAGGATCAACTCGACGAACTCGCGCGCTCGGGCGTCGTCGCCGCGCAGACTTTGGTCTGGCGCCAGGGTCAGACAGATTGGGCGCCCTATTCGACGGTTGTTTCGGGAGGCTTGCCGCCCGGGAGCGCGTCGCTCGTGGCGAGCGGCGGTTTGGTGGTTTGCGCCGAGTGCGGTCTTGGGTTCCCGAAGAGTGATACGGTGCAAATTGAAAACACCATCGTCTGCGCCGGCTGCAAGCCGCTCTTCATGCAGAAGCTGCGCGAGGGAATCGCGGCGGGGTCGGCGTCCGGGATCTGGCGTTCGGGCCGGAAGTTGGTGACATCCGTGAATGCCACCTTCCCACAGCGCTGCCTGAGGTGCAATGCGCCGGCGGACGGGAAGCCCATCAAGCGGAAGCTCTACTGGCATCCTCCGGCGGTTTACCTCGCCCTCCTGCTCGGCATCATCGTTTATGTCGTCATCGCCATGGTCACCCGAAAGAACGCGTTGGCTTTTGTCTCCATCTGTCAGCCCCATCGCTCCGCTCGCCGGATGGTCATCCTCATTTCCTGGCTCCTCGTGCTTGGAGGAATTGGGGCCGGCATCGCCGGCATCGCCAATGAATCGGGATGGCTCGGGGGGCTCGGAGGCGTCGCGTTTCTTGGCGGCCTGATTTTCGGCATCGTTCGTGGACGGCTGATTGTCCCCTACAAAATCGACAAGGATCACATGTGGCTCGGCGGATGCGGCGCTGAGTTCCTCGCCGGATTTCCAGAATGGAATGGGCCGCGCTAGGCCCTTGGAAGATCAACGGCGGGTTTTCTCCGGCGCTCGCCGCGATCCCACCATTCCTCTTGACGCGCGAAGTCGATTCGGCGGGAGTAGCGGCGCCATGAAACGCACCCCATTGCACGCACTGCTTTCCGGATGGAGCGTGGCCCTTTTGATTCTCTGCGCCCAGCGCGCCCCAGTCCGCGCGGACGCCGATGTCGCGGTGGAGCGCATCGTCTGCATTCGCCATGGGGAGAAGCCGCCGAAGGATCTCGGGCAACTCGACTGCCAGGGGCTCAATCGCGCGCTCGCCTTGCCGGATGTTCTCATTTCCCACTACGGCAAGGCGGAATTCATCTTCGCGCCGCTCACCTCGCCGAGGCAGAAGAAAAACGCCCCGGCGTATTCCTACATCCGGCCGTTGATGACGATTGAGCCCACCGCGATCCGCCTGGGGCTTCCCGTGGACGCGAGGTTTGCCTTCGACGACATTGGCGGATTGGCCGGCGAGTTGGTGGCGCCCGCTTACCAGCGGTCCCTGGTTTTCGTCGCCTGGGAACATACGGAACTCGTGGAAATGCTCAAAAAACTGTTCACCTCGCTGGGCGCGGATGCCAGCGTCATTCCCCATTGGGAAGGAAGCGATTTCGACAGCATTTACCTCGTCACCATTCGCACCGAAAACGGAAAGCGCAGCATCTCCTTCCAGCGGGATCGAGAGGATCTCGATGGGTTGAAGACCGATTGCCAGCCCGCGGGAAAGTGACGACCGCCCGCCCAGACCCGCGCCGGGCGCGCTCGTGAACAACCGCGCCGGGCCTTACCGGACCACGCCGAATTCCGCGCGGCGATTTTTGGCCCAGGCGCCTTCGTTGGACCCGGGATCGGCGGGCATCTCGGCGCCGAAGCTCACGGTCTGAATCTTCGAGCCGTCCACGCCGGCGCGGATGAGCGCCTCGCGCACGGTTTGCGCCCGGCGTTCGCCCAGGCCGCGGTTGTATTCCGGCGTGCCGCGTTCGTCGGTGAATCCGGCGATGATCAGGGTATTGGAGGCTCCGCGCATGAACTGCGCGACCTGATCGATCTTCCCCTGCTCCCCTCCGCCGATGGCAAAGCTGTCGAACGCAAAATAGACCGGGTGGAAGCGATCGCGATCCACGTTCGGACTCGTGAAGGAGACGCCCTCCTGGCGCTCGGGCAGCGGCGTGCCGTTGACGTAATCGGCGTCGCTGCCGCTGGGTTGGGTAGTTTTCTTGCCGGTGACGCAGCCGTTGAAGGACACAGCGACGACGCAGGCGGCAAGCATGAGGAAGAGACGGGGCGTTTTCATAGGGACGAGATCGATGATGCGGAAGATTCTACGGAGCAAAAATCAGCGCGACCAGGAAGGCTCGGAGATTTTCCCCAAGCCGCTCACGAGAGTTGTCTTCTGGCCGGTTTGAGCGTCAAGGAGAATGACCGCCGCGCCGCTCGAGTAAATGAGATGGCGTGAATCCGGCCCCCACGCGGGCCCTTCGCCGGAGGCCACGACGCGGCAGTTCCCGCCCGCGAGTTCCAGAATGCAGATGGAAAAGCTGCCGCCATCGCGCACCGTGAAGGCCACCTTTTTTCCATCGGGAGACCAGTTCGGCTCGGTATTGTAGCCGTGGCCGGTATTGATGAGCCGGCTGCTGCCGCCTCCCGACGAGATGCGGTAAAGCTGCGGGGCGCCCGGATCATCGCGGGAGTAGATGATTTCATTCCCATCCGGAGACCACGTCGGAGAACTCTCCACTCCGCGCGTGCGCGTCAAACGCCGCGGACCTCCGCCTCCCGCGCTCGTGACGTAAAGTTCGGGATTGCCGTCCTTGCTCAGCGTCACGGCCAGGCTTCTGCCATCGGGCGAATACGCGGCCCCGGAGTTCGTGCCGGGAAACTTGATGATGCGATTGCGGGAGCCGTTGCCGAGTTCGATTTCATAAACATCCGCGTAGCCGCTCTTGTAGCCGGTATAGACGAGTTTACTCCCATCGGGGCTGAGCCTGGGGTTCACGCTGATATTGGCGTCGCTGGTCAGTTGCCGCACGCCCGTGCCGTCGGGATCGCTCACGTAGATTTCCTTGTGGCCGGTGCGGGTGGCGACGAACGCGATCTTCGAGTTCGCGATGCCTTTGCTGCCTGTGAGCGTCTCGATAATTTCGTCGGCGAACTGATGCACCTTGCCGCGCTCGGAGCCAGTGAAGGTTTTGCTGAGCACGATCTTCCCCGCGCGGTCTGTCACCGTCCCGGCAACGCTGTTCCCGGTCGAAGCGCCGCCGATGATAAATCCGGCGCTGGCCGCGGGGACGAAATTAAAAAAGCCCGACATCGCGAGATCGTTTTGCAGGATCTTCACCGCCTGCGTGGAATCCGCGCCGGTGAGCGAGCCGATGGCGATGCTGAGCTTGTCGCTCTTGCTGATGGTGATGGTGGGCGTATCCGCGCCGGGAAGCGGCGCGGCCTGGAACAGGGCGAGCAGGACGAGGAAAGAAAGCGCACGGGGAATTTTCATGGCGCGCGCAGCCTACCGGAAAGCGCCGGGAAACGAAAAGCGAATGCGACAGGAAATCGCGCGGCCTGCGCGAGAAATCCAGGCGGCGTCCGCGAAAGGTAAAATCTCTTCACGCGCTTCCATCCTCCCATCCGGGAAAGGCCTTTGCATTTCCAAACCGCTGCGCAATGGTGTCAACCCCCTGCTTTCGATGAAATCGCCGCTGTTCCTGATCCTTTCCTGCGCGAGTTCGCTCCTGGTGTCCGGCGCCTGCCGCGCCGCGGAGTATCCTGCCGCCTTGCAAAAGTTCGTCTTCGAAAAGGCCGAGATGGGATTGCCCTTCCGCGTCTCCCTTTACACCACTGACGAGGCCACCGCGAAGGCGGCCGCCGACGCCGCCTTCGAGCGCATCGCCCTCCTGAATGGCATCCTGAGCGACTACGACAGCGATACCGAACTCAGCCGCCTCTCGATGACCTCCGGCCAGGGAAAGGTCGTGCCCGTCAGCAGCGCCCTGTGGAAGGTGCTTTCCCGCGCGCAGGAGTTTGCGGAACTCAGCGGCGGCGCGTTCGATATCACCGTCGGCCCCCTCGTGAATCTCTGGAGGCGCGCCCGGCGCATGCAGGAAATGCCGGATCCGCAGGCGATTCAGGAGATGAAGGCGCGGGTGGGATATCGAAACCTCCGCCTCGATCCCGTGCATCACACGGCGGAGCTGCTCCTGCCCGATATGCGCCTCGATCTCGGCGCGATCGCCAAGAACTTTGCCATCGATGAAGCCATCGCGCTTCTCCGCAAACGGGGCATCACGCGCGCCCTCGTCGGCGGCAGCGGAGACATGACCGCTGCCGACGCGCCGCCCGGCCTGCCCGGATGGCGGATCGAAGTGGCGCCGCTCGACGCTCCGGACGCTCCCCCGGCTGAGATCATTTACCTCAAGGATCGCAGCATCGCCACGAGCGGCGATATGTTTCAACGCGTCGAGATCGGGGGGAAGCGCTATTCCCACATCGTCGATCCGCACACCGGAATCGGCCTTACGGACCACGCGCTGGTGACGATCGTGGCGCCCGATGGTATGACGGCGAATGGCCTCTCCACTTCGACCTGCGTGCTCGGTTCGGAGCGCGGCCTGAAGCTCATCGAGCAAACGCCAGGCGCCGCCGCCCATATCGTCCGAAAGCCGGGAGACAAGATCGAATTCGTGGAGTCCAGCCGCTGGCGCGACGTGCCCAAGGCTCCCGCGGAAAAGCCGGAATGAGCCCCTCAAAGAAACGCGTGGCGGCTCAATCCGCAATCCGCGATCTGCCGAGCCTTTCAGGAGAGGTGCTGGCGGTGGCACGGAAAGGGGCGAGAAATCCCGCAATTTCTTCCCTGCTCGACACGCGAACCACGATTTGATGCCATATTAGGCGTATGAGTTCCCTTTGGGATCGCTTTCAGCAGTATTATCTCCGGCACGATGCGCTCGGTTTCTCGATCGACATCTGCCGGGTCCGTTTCGGGGGCGATTTTCTGGAGAAAATGGAGCCCGCCGCGCAGAACGCTTTCGCCGCCATGAAGGCGCTCGAGGCCGGCGGTATCGCGAACCCCGACGAAAAACGGATGGTCGGCCACCTCCAGGGCTTCCTGCGCGGGACGCGCGCCGCCCTCTTCGAAAATGGGCGCGATTCGATCACAGTCAGCATCCCGGAAGTCACGCCCTATACCGTGGGCGCCCTCATTGCCCTTTATGAGCGCGCGGTCGGGTTCTATGGTTCGCCCGTGAATATCAACGCTTACCATCAACCAGGCGTGGAAGCCGGGATGAAAGCCGCCGCCGGCGCGCTCAAGACGCTCGCGCGGGCGCGGGGCGTGCTCTCCGCGCAACCGCGGACGGCGCCGCAAATCGCCGCCATCGCCGGGGATGATCCCGAAGCGGTGGATCACGCTTTGACCCATCTCGCCGCCAACCTCCTGGGCGTTCAGGCCACTATCGGGGCCGGACCCTCCGCGGATACCTTCGCGGTCTCGTAAAAATGGCCTCCGGAGAACCCCCAACGTCGGCGCGAACAGAAGCGCTGCAAGTGCCATTCGATCGGGTGGCCTCCATGGTCCGCCATCTCACGCACGACGCGCGGAACGGCCTCAATTCGGTGGATCTCCAGGCCGCCTACGTGGCGGAATTGGCGGTCGACGATGAAACCCGCGCGGAGGTGAAGCAGCTTCGCGTCATGATCTCCAGCGCCACGAAGCTGTTTCAGTCTTTGTCCGCGCGCTTTTGGGTGGCCACTCCCCATCTCGTCACCTATTCCGCTCCCATGTTCCTGGAGGATTTTCGCGACCGCCTGAAGCGGACGCTCCAGAACCGGGCCAACGAAATCACCTGGACCGGAGAGGTGGCGGAGATTCCCTTGCGCGTGGACGTCGAGATGATTTTCTCCGGCCTCAGCGAGTTCTTTAAGAATGCGTTCGACTTCCGGGAAGCAGGCCAGCAAATCGCGGCGCATGCGGCCTCGAAAGACGGGCATTTTCAGATCGAGCTTCGCGAGGGCAAGACGGTCCTTCCGTCTCCACCCGCCCAATGGGGAGTCGATCCTTTGATTTCCACCCGGCGCGATGGCTATGGGCTCGGGCTGTTTCACGCGCGGCAGATCCTGGCGCTCCATGAAGCGGATTTGACTTTCGACTACGATTCCTCCGCCGGGCGGCTGACCACCCGGATCACATTTCCGATCGCCGAGGCATGACCCATCCCGCCCCAAGACCCAAGATCATTGTCATCGACGATGAGCGCCCGATCTTGATGACCCTCGAGTCGTTATTGAATCGCCGCGGCTACGATCCGCAGGTCGCCAACACCGCTTCCGCCGGCCTGTCTCTGGTGCGCAAGACGCCCCCGGATATTGTCCTCCTGGATCTCGGCCTGCCCGACGCGGATGGGCTCGACATTCTCGGCAAGCTGAGGACGGAGTTTCCGCACACCCAGGTGATCATCCTCACGGCCAACGACTCGCTCAATAACGCCATCGAATCCATCAAGCTGGGCGC
>Ga0302319_10004397_pt1 | contig 28972 bp, 23 predicted proteins | sample Bog_T0_2_FD_203319 | JGI IMG/M metagenome (GOLD analysis project Ga0302319, IMG submission 203319) | Peat permafrost microbial communities from Stordalen Mire near Abisko, Sweden - Bog_T0_2 | ecosystem: Environmental > Terrestrial > Soil > Wetlands > Peat | place: Sweden: Abisko, Stordalen Mire... | reverse complement strand
CCTGCGACTGGTGCCACGTAGGCTGTGCCTGATTACCTCGAGCCAGCCGAAAATGAGACTGGCTCTAGATATTCCCCGCAGGTATCGGCGATACAGAAGCGCTTGATGCGCTCGAAGAGGGAGCGGAGGAATTTAAGGTTGGGGTGGAGCATAAAACTTGCCTCCTCACGCGAATCTGTAGCCCAGATCTGGTTCCGGCAGGTGTCCAAGTGCGTGATATAGCGCGGTTTCACGCGAATCGTCGTTGCGAAATCCATAGTGTATTCTCGACGTCAGTTTCGCCTTATTGTTGAGGCCCTCGACGACCCCACTCGAGTACTCCTTTCTGGCCCGGAAATAGTTCAGGATCAACTCTCGATGCTTCCGAAATTGCTTCGCCATTTTCGTCATTGGCTTGATCCGAGCACGCATGGCATCGCGGCACCATTGGTCCATGAACCGCCCAGCGCTCGTTGGTAATACGAATGTCCAGAGATGCTGGAACGACTCCTTGAGGAGGTAAGCGCGAATGCTCCGGAGGTTCATCTGCACGAGATCCTTGAGGCGGACCCTCTGCTTGCCGGTCAGGTTCCGATACCGCTTCAGGAGGATCCATTTCGTCTTGGTGAGAATGGCTTGCTTGCCAGCGGCAAGGAGTCGGTGAAATTCCATGCGCCGAACTTCATCCACCGCCCTGTTCAGGTTCGCCACGATATGGAAGCGGTCCAGGACGTTGAGGGCCTTCGGCGCGTAGGCCGCAATCGCATTGAGATAGGATTTCCACATGTCACTGCACACGAATCGAAGTGCATTGCATCGCTTCTTGCCGAACCAGATGAAGAACCCATCGATCGTCTCGGCCGATCGCTCCTTCCCAATCCAGATCAATCGCCGGCAACCGGCATCTATCTGGTAAACAAGTGTTAGGTATTTGTGGCCGCCACTGTACTGAATCTCGTCGATCCCGAGTGCACAAATGCCGGATAAATCGCGGTGTTTCAGGCCATAGGCAACGACCCAACTGACGGCGGCATAGACGCTCTGCCAGCTCGTGGAGAAAGCTCTCGCCACCTCTTGCCAGGACATCCGCTTTGCCCACGTCGCGAGGAAGAGCGCATAGTAAGTCGTGTGATGCGACTTCCCCTCGACCCAGGGTACCCGCTCGACAACCACGTTGTGGCATCGAGTGCATCTCACGCGCCGCATGCAATACAGGAATATCACGGCAATGTTCCATAGAGGCACGAACTCGCACCGTCGTTCGGCAAGTCGATCGTGGACTGGGCCCGGATGCCCACAGATCGAGCATATGGGCAGGCTGTTCTTCCGCGGTTCCACCTTCACCTCCAGGCAGTCCCTACCGCCGGTGTGCGTCAGTGAGAAGCCTTGGTAGACGAATGACTGGTGTTTGCAGACATGGTTGAGTAAAGTTCGGATGTGCATCTCGCCTCGCTCTCTTCTAGAATGGCCAGATTCACTGGCCAGAAGCGAGATGCACGTAATTTCAGGCGGGCACCGAACGGGGTCCGTAATCGACGCATGCGGCTTTCGACGGCCGCCCAGTTTTCGACGCCTGAGCGGCCCCGAAAGGGCCGCGAGTGGTGTCGGAAACTGGATCAGCGGCTGTCGAAAGGCGCAGAAAGTTGCTTTGAGAACTGGGAATCACTCGAAAAGCGCCACAGATTCCAGTGAAGATCCTAAAACTTACCCTTCCCCTTTTTGAAGGTTCCCTTAGCGCCCACGAAGAACGATACCTCTCGTGACGCCTTCGTCTTGGCTCTTAACCATAGCAAGCAATCCAACTCGACTTGTTCTTGATCAGCGAAATACAGTCGCGTTTCAGCGGCCTCACCGCCTTCGCTGCCGTAGGTCAGTCTTCCCTCGATACGAATTGGGTGGTTCCATTTGACGGCTTGATCACGGCGATCGAATGGCGCGGTGAGATTTTGCGCTTTCCCATACTCAATGCCGGTGATGGAGGCGTCCGCATCCACCGGAGATTTATTGGCGATGGTGACGTAGACGCGGTACCACGGAACATCGCTGTCATCATCTAGGTGGACAGTGCCCTCAATTTTATCCACTTTGATGTCTCGGGAAAAACGCTCTGGGTCATAGAACCACTCCAGCAGCATCTTGGCCATTTCCAATACGAAAGCCGCGCCAGCGAAAATAATACTGGCCCAGGCAAAACCTGTCTTCCATGTAGAGTCCACCACAAAGACTTGAATCAGCGCCGAAAGCAGGGCAAAGCCCACGCATAGGAGCTTCACGGGGCGCTCCAGGACAACGACCTGTGACAATACCATGCCGACCATTTTTCGGTCTCCTTGAACGACACTCTACGGCTTGTGGCTACTGAGCCAACCGCGAAAATCCGCGTCTGTCTGGGGTCTTCACTCCTACCCAAAGCAATCTTGGGAGGTAACCGGATAGGCAGATAAATAAATCTCCCATGCCGACTTTGGGTCCCAATTCGTCGCCTCAACCCACAGCGTGCTGGGTGCGGGGGGGGGTCGTTCGTGCCACGTCATAAGGCAACGCTCCATTGGCGATGAGTTGCACCCTCACCGGCTGTGGATCGCCGGCTTCGCTCCTGGACGTGAAGGGATCGAGCGATGCCGAGAATGATCATGTCCCCCTCCTGGATACGTTCCATGCCACCCTGGCCTGCCAGGGCTGATCGTACGGTACCTGCGACCGGTGCCACGTAGGGGAGCAGCGCGATGTATTCCACGAGGAACCCATTGATCATCATTGTACAGTCATCTCATGGTAGCACCGGATCACTCCCGGTCCCGCTCCATCCGCAGCGCGCAAGGTGGCCCCGTGCAGCCGCTGCCGCCAAGTCGGCGAGATCATGCCCCGCAGGCGGCTCGCCCTGGCCGCCCAGGGCATCCCAGCGGAGAATCCGGGTGTCCCGGTCCACAACGGCCCACGGCAGCACCACGGCTGCCCGGCGGCGGATCCAGGCCGGGGCCGCTCCTCCTACGACATGCACCACGGTCAGGTGGGGGGTGGTGGCAAGGGCATCGACCAGGTCCATCGCCTGATCGAGACATTTGGCGGTGAGCGCCAGGTGGACGGCTGCGGTTTCGCCAAGGTCGGCCAGGCAGTCGGATATCTCCCGGTCGCTCCACCGCGGCGGAGTCCGCTCGTCGGTGTCGTGACCATCGTCGTCCTCTTCTGACTCGCTCCGACGGCGCCTGCTTGCGGCCAGCATGTCACGGAATCCCGAGGCCCCGCGGGTTCGCCAGGAATTGTCGCTCATTTCGGCGGAAGATGCCCGCACCCCTGCGCGTTCCTTCTCTCCGAGCCGGGCCAAAGGCAGGCGCAGGGCCGACGCCAGACCCTCGGCGGATTCCTCGCCCAAGCGCCGCTCAGGGCCGGTGATCACCACCAGGACGCCAAGCCCAGGGCGGTCGGCTGCGGCACGCTCGGAACGCACGCTTTCGAGCGCCACAACCAAGGCAGCCGCCTCGCGGCTGCGCTTGACCCCCAGGGGACGCTGCCCGAAGGGGCGCGGATGTTCAACCCAGCGCAGGGTAGTGGAACGCATCAGGTCGACGACCTGTTCGCCAGCGATCTGCAGGCGCACCGCCTCGGTGAGGTCATCCAGCTGGACCGGCTCGCCGACCGCGCCGCTGCGCTGTGACGCCATCATGACCGCCACCTGGATGACATTGCGCAGGTGGCCGCCGGACAGGCGCACGCTCTCGGCCAGGCGGGACACCTGGGGGTCATTGGTTAGGCCCGCCGCCAGGGGCACGCGCTGGCGTGCCAGCTCGAGGCGCAGGATGTCGGCGCGTTCAGTAGGTCCCGGCAGGTCCATGTGGATCTTGATCTGGAGCCGGCGATCCAGCGCCGGATCGAAGAGCAGCGGCTGGTTGGTGGCGAGGAAGACCACCGCGGGAAAGCGTTCCAGGGCCATGAGCAGGGAGCGGCTCGATGCGGACTTGTCCGGCAGGACATCGTCGGCCTCATCGATGAACAGCACGGCACGCTCGGCTGCGGCCCGGCGCAGCAGACCGGCCAGGAAGGCATCATTGTCCTCCTCATCGTCATGGCGGCGACGCTGGCCATCCACGAGGATCACCGGCATGCCGGCCTCCCCCGCCAATGCCTTCACCACCATCGTCTTGCCGGTGCCGCTGGGACCGTGCAGCAGGACGCCGAGGGCATTGGTCGCCCCGGGCCTGGCCGACCACCCGAGGTCGATGGTGCGCACCAGCCGCGCCTGTGCGCCGGTGAGCACCACGTCGGCAAGCCGTTCGGTCGGCCGCAGGATGGTGACCCCCGGTTCGTTGCCGAGATGGTCGATGGCCTGGCCAAGGAGCTGCGCCACCAGCGGCCGGCACAGGTGTGGGGTCCAGTCCTCGGGCGGGAGGCCCTCGTCGTCGGCACCGGGATGGTCGTAGATTCCCAGGCGGACCACCAGGGAATCGCGACCGAACAGACCGCGGAAATCACAGCGGCGGCGCGAGCCCCGATCCTCACCCAGCAAGTTGGCGAGGGCACCCAGGTCCAGGTTGCTGGCGTGGTCATAGGTGCAGCGGACCAAGATCTGGTTGAGGTCGTTGCCCGATGCCCGGATCAAGTCGCAGCACACCAGCGACGCCACCAGGGGATCCAGCTGGCTCTCGATCGCGCTCAGCTGGCGCAGGGGAAATCCCTCCGGGGAGCAACCCAGACGTCCCGTGCGCCACTCGCGGCAGGCGTCGCGCAATGCCCTCCAGGTCTCGACCGGCAGCTCACCATGGCAGGCGAGCAGGGCGAGGGTCCATTCGCGGGTGCCTTCCCGCAGCGTGGCGCCCTGGGCGAGCGGAGCGATCCAGCCATCGGGCAGCGTGAGATGGCGGAAATTGCCCAGGCCCTTGCCGGGCAAGCCCCCATTGCGCTCCCGCAGACGTCGGACGAGCGACAGCTGCGCCTGGAATTCCCGCGCCAGGTCATCGAGCGCCTCCTCGATGGTGCCATACGGCATGGGGGTGGCTGGTGCCGGCGGCTTTGACAGGGTCGTCTTCATGCTCGTGGCCTCGCTGTCGGTGAGGGAGTCTGTGGAGGAGTCGTCGCTGGGGTGGATCGGCACGTCGGAGCGTCGGCGTCGCCGTGGTGGAGGTTCGGTAATCCCATGGCGGCGAAGCCAGGCGCTCGGGTTCACAGGGCCTCCCCCGCCGTTGGCGTCCAGACCCGGTCGACGAGGCCATAGGCCACGGCCTCCTCCGGAGCCAGCCAGCGGTCGGTCGACTGCAGGAGTTCGCGTTCGATCGCCTGGTCGTCATGCAATCGGGTATACCGGCGGTAGTGGTCGAGGATGCGGCGGTGAACCAGATCCTGCTGGCGGCGAGCGGCGATGAGGTCGGCATGGTTGCCGCCGGTGACGGTGGCGAACCGGTGCGAGAGCAGCGAGCAATTGGGCATGATCGCACGGTGTCCGGGCTGTCCGGCCATCAGTACCAGCAGCCCCATCGAGGCGACCAGTCCCATACCGGTGGTGTGGATGGGGATGGGCGACCAGTGCATGATGTCGATCAGCGCGAAGCCCTGGTCGACATCGCCACCGTGGGAATTGACATACAGGCGCAGGAACTCCCGCCCCCCTTCCAGGCTGTGCTCGAGGATGGCGTCGATGAGGGGACGGACCGAGTCGCGGTCGATGGCGCCTTCCAGGCGCAGGACGCCTTCATCGTGGAGGGTGGTAGTGGATCGCATGGTGGCTCCGATGCCTGCCATCGTACCCCCGTCGGATCTGGCTGGATGAAATGCTGCATTCGCTTAGCGGGGTCGCGCACCCCTAGCGTTGCGCGCATGGAGACCACCATGGACTTAACCGACGCCCCGTCCGACCACCTGATACTGACCTCAGTAGGCGAACGATGCCGTCCGCTCCACCGTCTTGATTGCGCAGCACTCCGGGACACCGGTCGGGTCTGCTGTGAAGGCTGCTCCTGCTGGACGGACGCTCGGACGGATTTCCCTGATTCAGGGATGGCCTGATCATGGATCTGCACCACACCGCTGAACAGATCGATCACCAGTTCAACGCCGGTCGCTGGGAGGACGCCGCTCAGCGGCTCCAAGACCTGGTGGCGACCACCCCTGCCACATCCGTGTGGCGGGTCGGCTGGATGGCCCGTCTGGGGCGCTGTGCGCTGGCTGCCGGCACATGGGCAGAAGCCGGTCGCCATGCCCAGAGCGCAGCGGCAGCTCTCACCGCCCTCGATTCCATCACCGAGCCCGATGCGGAGGCAGGGCACGATGCGTGTCTCTGCCTGGTCGCCGTCCAGCGCGAACTCGGCCAGCTGGATGCGGCAGAACGGGTCCTGCGCCGCTGGATCGCGGATACCACGGGCAGCGCCGCTGCCGAGGCCCTGATCCACCTGGGCGACCTCCTCGCCGATCGCGGCGACCGGCGTACTTCGATTGAGACCTTGCAGGCGGCCATCATCCAGGCCGGGGATGATGACGACCAGGCCGATCAGGCACGACTCTCCCTGGCCATGGTGCTCGAGGAGGCCGGCCGGCGGGCCGAAGCCAGGCGGCACCGCGATCGGGCGCTGCGCAGCATGGCCCGCCGCTTCGGCCGGGACGACCCCGACTACCTCCTCGGGCTCAACGGCCAGGCGGTGAGCCTCTTGGACGCAGGCCGGCCGCACCGTGCAGTACCCATTCTGCGCCGGGCTGTGCGATGGGCTGCCGGATGGGAGCGCAGCATGCCTGACCTGCTCGCCACGTTGCACCGCAGCCTCGCCGATGCCCTGTGGGACTGTGGCGCCCCTCCGTATCGCTGGCGCCCCCATCGCGACACTGCCCTGCGCCTGACCATCCGTGGCATGGGCCCTGATTCCGGGGAGAGCCTACAGGCGCGCTGCTGGGCGGTTGCCTTCGAAGAACCGGAGAAGGCCCTGGAGACGCTCAAAACGGTGCTGGTCGACAGCAGGCGGTTCGCCTCGGTGCCGGCGCACCTGCACGCGGAGATCCTGGCGGTCATCGCCGTGAAACTGGATGAACTCGGCCGTGTCCCTGAATCCCTGGATCATTTTCACCGGGCCCTCGCCCTGCTGCCCCTCCATGACCGGGAGGGGATGCCGCCGGCAGTCTACGCTATCGCCATGAACACCATCCTCGACCTCGTCGACACTCTACTCGACCAAGCTAAGGACTACGCATTCCACCGTGACCAGGCCCGATCATGGCTGGAGCAGGCACGCCGGTTGGCCGGGGACGACACCAGGTTCCTGGCCGGTATCGAACGAACTGCGGATACCCTGGAGGGGATCGAGGCCGACGTGGTTCATGCTCCGTAGAGGGCAGCCGTCCGCTTGGTCTGGTCCGTGATCAGGGCAACCAGCGAGGCTGGCGACTCGACCACCACTTCCGGTCCGAACTGCAGCACCCAGCGCACGACCGCCTCCAGGCCGGCGGTGTTGAAGGTGATGCGCAGGCCACCGTCCGGCAATGCGACCTGCTCCTGCGCACCGCCCAGCCGCCGGTCACGCACCAGGGGCACGGCGGCGGCGGTGAAGCGCAGGATCACGCGGCAGCGGCTGTTGACGTGGGTGAAGCCCTGGAAGGATCGGCGGACCTCGGCCTTGACCTCGCCGGCCAGGCCCGACGGCACATGGGGCAGACCCTTGCCACGTGTGAGCGTCGTGATGCGCGCCAACTTGAACGTCTTGAGCTTCTTTGTGACTGGGTCCCATGCCCACACGTAGGGCTCGCCATCATTCCACACCATGCGGATTGGTTGCACCGTGATGTTGTGCGGCTTCTTGCCCACCGGCGCATACTGCAGAGTCAGCGCGTCGCCGGAGCGGATGGCGCGCAGGCAAGCCAGAGCATGCGCCGGCTGCCAGGGCTGGGGTGCCGAAAGGGTGACGCCGAGGATGTCCGGAATCCTCCCTGGCTCCTCCAGGCCAAGTCGGCGCAGCAGGCGCGCGAGGGCGCTGGCGAGCGGGCCTTCGTCCGCGGAGCCGGGTGTCGGTGGAGCCGCGAATTGGGCACGTGCCGCCGCCAGCGCCAGTGCCTCCAGGCCACTGATGAAGCCGGGTTGCGGTGGCGTGATGACAATGTCGTCGGTATCGCGCAAGCGGTAGAAGATGCGACACCCGGCGAATTCGGCGCCAGGGCGTTCATCCAGGCCCGACGCCGGCACGCGTTCGATGGGCGGATCCTCGTCTGCCTCCTCCAGCCAGCGCAGATCGAGCTGGACGGTCCGAAGAACGACTCCTGGCAGGCGTTTGTCGGCGAGGATCCGGTTGAGCCGCTTCTCTATCTCCTTGGCTGGCAGCGGCTTGATCGCCAGCAGGCGCAGGATCTCCTGGATGCGCACGCTGCGTAAGGCATCCGCACCGAGATAAGAGCTCCCTGCCATGGGCGCGAGGATAGTGCCTTGGCAACCGACTGCTACCCATGGTCGGCTGTGGTAGGGATGGACGCCTCGACCCTCGTCCCTCTGTCGCCGTGATGAGCATTGCTTGAAAACATTTCTGCAGCGAACCTCGTTTGCCCGTTCAACCCCAATGCACCCCATGCCCCGCCTTGCGCAGCTTCATCCCCAATGCCTTTTCAAAAGCCTTCGAAGCGGCACGGTTTGGGAATTCATTGCGGCGGGTCATATCCTCTTCCACTTTTTCCCACCCATAGTAACGGACATACCCCTTCCCGGCCCTGAATCCACGAAGGTGCTGTTCCAATCGGACTTCAGGCGTATAGGCCGTCTCCCCGACGTAGTAACAGGGCTTTGTGCGATCAGCGTCGGGATTGGCCCGCGCGAAGGCTGGTTTTTCGTGCCATATCCTAGCATCCAGCCGCACGACATAGACGCTTATCGTTTGAGATATCTTTGTCTTCCCGCCTTTCGCTCTGTGTGCTTCTCCTCCGTTATCGGCATGCCTTTTCTTCCATGCCTGAGAAGCGATCCAGGCGTCCGGAAGAGAGGTCCAATGCCGAGAAATATCATGGCTGGTTATACCAGTCGAATGAAGGCTTCGATAGGAGACGCTCGAGCGTTTATCAGCCAGTACCTGGAGAATATCGTTCTTTGAGATCATACATGATCCTTTTGCGTGGTTAAAAATGTGCTCCGCAGTCCCAATACTGGTTCCGATGGCAGGTTCTTTGCAAACATTACCCTATATCAGGATGGCTGTAAACTCCGCATTGGCACGAGGGGGGGAAATGGGTGTCATAACCCAGCCAGTAACCGTGGCACCATCTCCCCCGCCTTGCCAGCCAGGGTCACCAGCCGCGGATGGCCGGGTAGAACTGGTCTGGGATTGACCTCGATGACCTGCCCGCCGTGCATGAGGGTCATCGGTGGCAGGTCGGCGGCCGGATAGACCTCCAGGCTGGTGCCGATCACCAGGCAGACGTCGGCAGCGCTGGCGAGTGCCTGGGTGGCTCGGAGGTTTTCAGGACTGAGCGCCTCGCCGAACCAGACGATATCCGGGCGCATCAGCTTCCTCTCCGCCTTACCGCATCGTCCGCACCGCGGCAGGGCATCGCGCGAACTCGCGTCGATCACCGGTGGCATCTCGCCGTAGCAATGGCACCGGCGGCACCGCATCCGCTCCAGATTGCCATGGAAATCGATCACATCATCCGCCCCGATGGCATCACCGTGCTGCACGGCGGCGCGCTGATGCAGGTTGTCGACGTTCTGGGTCACCAGGACCCGGTCCGACCCGCTGGCAATGTAGGCGGCGATGGCGCGATGGGCGGCGTTGGGGCTCGCCTGGCGTGCGCGTTGGCGACGTTCCTCGTACCAGGCCCACACCCGGCAGGGATCCCGATCGAAGCCGTCGAGCGATGCGAGGTCGGCGACCTTGAAGCCTGACCAGAGCCCTCCGGCATCCCGGAAGGTCGGGATGCCCGACTCGGCACTGATGCCGGAACCGGTGAGGATGAGCACACGCCGAGCTTTGGCGAGCCAGCTGCGTGCGGTACAGAGACGCGTATCGTCCTGAGCGGAATCGTTCATGATCCCCTCTGAACTGCTGGGTCGCGCGAACCATCCCAGTGGGCTACCACGGTGATCCTATGGTCAGTTCCAGGGTGTCCGTATCGAGGATGATGGGCCTGACGACGTCCCGGTCTCCAGTACCCGTGCAGGTAAACGTGGTTCGCCCCACGCAGCGCTGGTGGATGGTGTGGAAGTGTCCGAACAGCCAGTGCCGTGGTTTGACGGTAAGGCCGTGCCAGAGGCGGGCCAATGCCGGTTCCCCGCAGTCATCGGGAGGTATGGCGCCGAGGCCAAGCTCGTCCGCCCATTCCGTCACCTGGTCGGCGAAGAAGCCGCTCCCGCGCATGCCGATGCCGATGCCCACCGGGCACGAATGGGTAACCATGACCTCGGGTGGTGTCCTGGTGAATACCGCCAAGGCCCGATCCGCCTGAGCCGGTGTCAGCCAGTTGGGTGCCATGGGTTCCATCCCGAGCAGCACCTCCTCGGCCCCTTCCTGTGGCCGGTCGGCATGGAGTGCACCGCCGCAGAAGCCGAACGTCCGGCGACCGATGCGCGCGGTGGAACCCCGCGCATGCACGGTCAGGTTCGCCTCGCGCCAGAGACGATCACCTTGCGTGTGGCGGATCTGGTAGAGCCAGGGGTGATCTTCGTGGTTGCCATCGATGGCATGGACGGGCACAGCGAACGGCGCGTGGGGAGAGTCGAGCCACGCTTGGATGATGGCTGGTAGGAATCCGAAGTCTCCAACCTGGATGGCAGCGCGGATGCCGAGCTCGGACTTGGCCCTACTCACAATAGCAGCGAATCGCCCCAGTTCGCCATGAATGTCACCGACGATCAGGATCTTCATGCATTTCCCAGGTCTGCCTTCCCATGGCCTACTCGCATCGTGTTAGCTCGAATCTTCATTGGATCGTTCCGCGCTCCCAAAACCGGTCGGCATTGATCAATGCCGCCCGCATCCGCTCCCGTCCAACAGGATTGTCGGTGTGCAAGGTCCAATCCAGTCGCGGGATGCGGTCGTCGTGTGCAGCCTCCTCGATCCAGCATGCGACATCATAGCCGGTGCCTGCCTCGACCGGTCCAAGATCATGGTCAAGGGAGATGGCCGACACCATGCCGGAGGCGAGGAGAGCAATGGCTTCCGGTGCTGTTGGCACAGACACATCCCAGCCAATTGGCATTGGGCGGCAATCATCGAGCCAAAGGCGGAGACTTGAAGCAGGAATGGTTGGCTTGGCCATCGTGCTGATGATAGCGAGCCTGCGACCAGACTGCGCGAAACGGGAATTGCGCGGAGGGGAATCTACGTTAAGGCAAGTCGCAGTCGGGCCACTACGCTGGCAAGGCGAAAGCGGTATTCGGTCATGGGGGAATGAGGTCAGGGATCGTGCTCGCCAGACTGAGGGGGCATTTGCCTGACCATGGTAGTGGAAGTGATGGATTTTTCACGTGCGGGAAGACAGGATCTGAGGCGGGTGGGACGCTATGCTGGGCCTGACGGAGATGCGCTGGACCGGCAGTCCTTCGCTGCTACGATTTTGCTGTTTAGTCACCGCATCGCCCAGAGAGTACCGATTTAGCGATCCATATCGTTTTCGGAAAGCTATGAAGCGCATCGAGAGCAAAGGAACTATCCATGAGAAATTTCTATGAAAGCGCGCCGGCGGAAGATGGTTATAAACTTCGTTGCCCATTTTGCGATGCAGTCATTTGCGATGATCAAGGTAATGAGGATCGGTGCGAACATGTGACCGAACTGTTTACTTCCTACAATTGGGGTGAATTGGAAGGTTTATCCGACAATCTGGAAGATGCAGTACGAGCCGCAGAGGTAAAAGCCAATTCGGCTGAAACCCCGGAGGAAGTCGATATGTCCGATGTTTCAGAGGAGTCGATACTTAGCGCAATTAAAAGCATCTATCGCGGCAGCCAATTCGGATTGCTGCAGCTCAGTATCGGTGAAGACATCGGGCCTGAGAGCTCACTTGGGACACTATATCTGGTAATAGATAGCAAAGGCGGAGAGTTCCCCAAAGACTATGCTTTTATCGCGGGGGATGAGGACGAAGGTGAGACCAAAGATGAGGATGAGGGAAATGAATAGCGCAACTGCAACACGCGGCGCGGATGGCATCACTCACGCCCCCATGCGCCGCGGGATGCGGTAACCAAGGTAGGGCAGTGCCACCGGAGTGTCTTCCTCCGCATACAACGGCCCTTCGCGAATATTTCATCAGACCATGTGAGTTCAGCACGAAGGCAGAATTCAATTGGCTCGCAGGGCATTCGCACACAATAGACACGCCTTGGAGTGTTGCCCGTGCCGAATAATTCCGCAGCGACCCCCTGTTGCCAACAACCCACGCTAAATTATTGGCGGGGACGATACTGCCGGTGCTGCGGCGAACCACTGCAGAAGGGGGCGGGAATCGTCATTGGCTGCAATCGCCGACCACCCGGTAAACCCCAAGGGACACCATGCCCCTATTGCTTCCAGACGACGTGTGGTGCGCATTCGCTGGATGGGAAGGGAATAGGACCGGTACGGCGCCATTGCGAGCTGTGCGGGCAGCCATGTCGTCCGGATGGGGCATGCCCAACGCATCGGATGGAGCAGGCGCCCTAGTGAATGGCATCACTTTTCCAGGCCATCAGCGCCCATCAGCGGTTCTGGGTTCAATTGTTTGCAGAACTTTGCCGGCGAAGTGCAGCCGCTGATTGGTTAACTCTTCCAGAGACAGCCACGACGATGCTCCCGATTGGACATCCGCGATTCCACTTTGGAGCCAGAGGGGGACGGCATGGGATTTCAGCGTGAGTCCACGCTCGCGAGCGAGGGAGGTCATAGTCAGATAGGCCGTTGCGTATCCTCTGATCAATTGGAACAGATCGTTACCGACGCGTTCTGCATGCTGCCGTGCTGCACGGCTCCGTGGTCGCACACCGGGACGTCCATCAGACCAGGAGCGATAGCAGATCTCGAACGCACCCAGAGCGGTCGAAAAATCATGGTCGAAATCTGCAATCAGAAGGTCCAGGCATGCATCAAGAGCCTCGGGCGATGTCGGGAAGCGCGACACCCGCAGAGACACCGACCCAGGAACCGACGGCTTACTGGCCACCAAACGGCAGGAGGAGTCTTCATCGGTCACAACGCGATAGCGTCGTTGGACGGGAGGAATGGAAATGGTATGGGCCGTCAACATGCCATTGATTGAATGCATTTCTTGTACTCACTGCTCGGGAACGGCAAGAAAATACTCTGGCCAACTTACCTCCAACAATTCGCTGGATGTGACGGTGTCACCGGGACTTGGCCACTCTCGCATCGAAATGCAATCCTTGTTGCCTATTAAACCATCCATGGTAGGCAACAGGTACTAGTGGATATAGCGAGGTCTGTCCTGACGAGATCATACGCTTTAACCACGCCCATTTGCTTGCGAGAGAGGCGAACACCGCATGACTGATCAGCTTCGGCCCATTGTCGATTGGGCCCAAGGTCGATATCCCCTTCCCTGGCAACGTGATGCATTGCGCCGCGTCGTTGGAAAATCGGCAATTCAGGAGTCTGATCACACGGAATTGGCGGCCATGATTGAGGTCGCCGCAGGTCTACGGGCGGCGGACGGTGTCCCTGCACCCCAGTACCTCGAGCTCCCGGCAGCCGCCCCCGCCGCGGCGGCGCCCGGTCAGGAGGCCAGGGCCACGCCTCCGGCCAGATCATCCGTCATCATGGGACGACTCCATTCCCTCAAGCATGTTAATGCCCTGGCACCAGGGCAGCAGCTCACCTTCACCGAATTGGGGCTCACTCTCATTTATGGCGAAAATGGTGCGGGGAAGACGGGATATTCTCGAGTTCTCCGCCGTGCGTGCAGGCAATGGCGGGAAAAGGACATCAAGCCGATTATGTCCAGCGTGCAAGCCGGTGCACCAGCGGGAAATCCAGAGGCCGTATTCGACATTCGCGAGCACGCGGACGCCCCGCCACGGTCGATACGCTGGGTCCAAGGGGCTACTCCTCCCAAGGAGCTGGCCGGTTTCGCCGTCTTCGATGGTTCGTGTGTGCGGCCACTCATCGCAGAAGAGAATATCATCACCTATCAGCCTCAGGCTTTGAGCATCTTGCCAGCCTTTGCGACAATATTGGCGGCGGTCGAGGCTAGAATCAGGGGGACGATCACTAAGCTCCGGGAAAAGCCAGCAAGCCTGCCAACCCCGTTCCCTGGCTCTCCTGCGTCCGCCTACATCTCCCAAATGGGAACGGGGGCAACGCTTGCCGGCCTCGACCAGCTCATAGGTGACCATGCGGCGAATGACCAGCGATTGACCAAGATTCTCCAGGACCTGGCCCTCATGTCGGGTAAGGATGGCCCAGAATCGCAAGCCCAGGCGCTGGAACGCCTGGCGAGCAGGTTCGAGGAGGTGCGCAAGCAACTCGCGCAGATCGTGGTCATCATTGGCGACGAGGCACTCCAGAAGGCATCCACCGCCGAAAGCGATCTGAAGGCCAAACGCGCTGCTGCACAGAGCGCATCGCAGCAGCAATTCCGGGAAGGGCATCTCCCGGGTACAGGGACAGCGGACGAATGGCGCGTGCTCTACCAGGCTGCGAAGGACTTCTGCACCCGCAGCGCCTATCCCGGTAAGGCATTCCCGGTAGTGGAGAGCGGAGCACAATGCCCTCTGTGCCAGCAAGAATTGGATGCACAAGCCATTGAACGCCTGCGTCGATTCCATGCCTTCATGGAAGAACGTACTGCAACGGATGCCGAGCAGGCCCGCAAAAATCTGGAATCCATCATCAAGGCTATACGCTTTGAGATAGCGGAATTGCCGCAGACCATCCGCGATGAAATACGAGCGAAGGATCCGTCCCTCGGGGATGCCATCGATGCCGTCGGCAAGGAACTGCGGAACCGACAGGCCGCTTTGCTGAAATCCATCGAAACAGGCGATTGGTCAAGTGTTCCTCGAATCGAGACGACACGGGCAGTCATTCCGCGCCTGGAGGTGGCTGTTGCGGCCATTCGCCGTGAGGCAGTTGAAAAGCGAGCCCTGGTCAACCCGACGGCCAAGGCGGCGCTGGAGGCGGAGAGGGACAGGACACAGGAATTGATCGCACTCTACAAATGCAGGGGGGATATCGCCACGTATTTCAGCAACCTGGAAAAGGCACGCACCCTGGAAAAATCGCTTGGCGAGTGCGGAACCACCGCCTTGAGCACCCAGAACGGGAAATTCAGCGAGCTGTACATCACCAAAGCACTCGCGCAACGGCTCAATGAAGAACTACGACAACTCGGCGTTGAGGAAGGGCATTTGGTGGTCGAATTCAAAACCAGGACTGAGCGGGGGGTCACCCGCAATTCGCTGGTACTGTCGGGGACTAGTGTCAACACCAAGGATATGCATGAGATCCTGAGCGAGGGGGAGCAGCGTGTCCTCGCCATCGCCGTATTCCTGGCGGAAATACGCATGGCCGAACAGCCAGTCGGTGCCATCTTCGATGATCCGGTGACATCTCTCGACCACCGTTGGGCCGATCGCATCGCCGAACGACTCGTTCTTTTCAGCGCCGATCGGCAGGTCATCGTATTCACCCACCACATCAGCTTCTCCTATCTGATACGACGACATGCCGAACGCCTGCAGGCAGTCCCCCTCCATCAGCAATTTGTGCGGCGCATACAGAGGATTCCGGGAAATACCGGCAGCGATCCGATCTGGGAATTCATGCCCGTCAGTGAGCGGAGGGCGAAGCTCGATGCCCTCTGTTTACAGGCTAAGCAAGCGCATGCCACCGATCCCGATGGCAGAGAATACCAACTCCTGGCAATGGAGCTGGTCGATCTCCTGCGATCGACTTGGGAGTGCTTGATCGAGGATACTCTGCTCTGCGGTGCAATCCGGCGATTCGAGCCCGAGATCAGAACGGGAAACCTCGATAAAGTGGAGGTCACGACCGCCGATTTCAAGTCGATCTTCGAGGCCATGACCCTGCTCTCGGCCTATACTCCAGCCCATAGCCGCGCGACGAGCCATGTCATCAGGAAACCATCGCCAACCGAATTGAAGGCTGAGATCGAGAAGCTCTACCTGTATAATAAGTCTGTAAGGGAACGCCGGAAGGTCATTCAGCAACAGCGCGAAGCAATCACGGAATCCACCCAGCCGCCACGCATCATGCCCTCGGTAGCGCCATCTACTGCGTAACAGGAAAAGGCGACGGTTCGAAGTCAGGAGCGCCATTCCGAACCCCGTCCTTCAGATCATCGGGAACCCGCAACATGGCCTCAGGATCGAGCAATTCCCCATGGAGGTGGGCACGCAAATTCTTCTGCCGCACATCGGCCACCGTCCATTGGTATTCATCGTAGGTGCCCTCGAACATGACCTGTTCCACGAGGATTTTGGGCATCGGGCCCTCACAGCCAGAAGCCTTCCAGGCCTCGGCGCGGCGTTCCCACAGGCTCTCGATGCGATCCACCCGCCCAATCTGCTGCTCCATGACCGCCGGATTCCATTCGGGGTTGAATACGACCACGTGCCGGCATGCACGATGGAGGTTCAAGCCTTCGCGGCCCACCTGACTCTGGGCGACGAGTACCCGAGGGAAGGTGTCGATGCGATTGAATTGTGCCTGGAGGGAACGCCGTGACTCAATGGACGTGTCGCCGATCAGCAGCCTCGCGAAATGACCGAATCGTCCAAGGCCAGCATCGATTTCAGTCGATATCAGATGGCGCAGCTGAAGAAAATCGATGTCACTGCCGCCGGGGCCAAGCGGAGGTCCGCCGACTGCACGATCCGGCCCAGAGGGTCCGGCGTCGTCTCGTAAACCATGGCTGCTATCGTCGTCCCTGCTGCGACACGGTCTTACGAAATCATCATCCCAGAATGCGGCGGCACGGCTCTTGATCTGATCGGGAGTGAGGGCCACTTCCTCCATGCCGATGGATCCTCCAGCCAATAGACCATTGACGATGCGTGTCCGCAGCAGCTCCATCAATTTCGCCACCTCGGCTCCATCGAAGATGGCGAATGTGTCATTTCCAACTATCTCTTTCATGGTGCCGGCATCGAGATTCCGAGACAGTGCGCCACGAAGTTGGCGGTACCGTCGATTTGCATCGCCGAGGAGCTCCGCAAGGGATTCGATGCCGCCAGGCAGGGACTTCAATCGGTCCTGGTAGGGCAGAGCGCCCGGCAATCCAGCCAGCACCTGAACACCATTCGCATGCCATTCATCCCATAACGCTGGAACCTCATCGCTCGAGTTCCCGACCGGGCAGGGGATCCCACGATCGAGGAATCGCAGCACGGCGCGACGGTTCAAGGAATCCACCAACGCATGCAAAGGGCGGGTGAAGGTCCCGAATACGAGAATCTTCTCGGGATTCTCACCTTGGAGCAATCCGTCCAGGCGCCCTGCGACAGTGGCGACGCGAGGATGGGACCCGAGCTGCAGCGCATCGCCGCAAACCCTGGTACGGGCTATAGATTCCCAGAAGGCTACTCTCCGGCGCTTGCCGGTAGGGTCTTCTGCCGCATCGATCGGAACCTTTGCTTCCCCGTCAACCTCGGTCTCGAGGACCTCCTTGCCGATATGACCTGCGGCATAGCGCAGATCCGCCGTACGGCGTGCGCCCGTGCTGCCACCGCCCTTGGCGGCCTTTCCCAGGCCTTCGAGGGCGATGATCACCGGTCGCCAGGAGGGGGCTACCGATGCATAGGGGATACGGGTCACGAGCGACGAGCGGTGCGGATGGGCACCCGGCTGGCCGCCCACCAGGGCCTTCATCTCGGGTTGCACGATGCGACGTCGGCGCAAAACGTGTGGTCGGAGGCCTTCCTGGAAGGCGGAGGAAGCCACGATGAGCCTTTGGATGATATCGGAACGATCAGGATGCTGCTGCGCCTTATGGATGGCTTCGCCAAATTCTCGAATGACCGACATCGGCGGTCTGGCCAATCCGGCGCGGTGCAGGACCTCATTCCACTGCGCGGTGTCGAGTTCGACTGGGGTAGCGGTGAGGGCTAGACGACGGCCTCGTGAGACCACGATAGAACCGGCCAACTGACTGAGCTGAGAGCTACCGGCCCCTTCGTCACGTGCCTTATGGGCTTCATCAATGATGACCAGGTCGGCGGGCCCGATGAGCGAACCGATCAGAGTCAAGAAGGAGGTACGCCATTCGGTGGTCAGGTAACCCGCTGCTGTCTCTGCGGAAATGCACTTCTCCTCATCGAGGGACGCGAGCGCTTGTGCGTTCTCATCTTGGGCACAAAACGCGACGGCGGTCATGAAATCACAGTAGTAGCAGGATTCCGTCTCGCACCGTTCTGTGAGGCAAACGCCAACGGACTCTTTCGCAAAACGCCACAGTGCCGAATTGCGGAATCCCCTCACGGCCTTTTTGTCGCGCCAGAGGGCCAAAGCGAGAGCGGGAAGGCCAAATCGGATGGGATGGGAATCCTTACGTAGGGACGGAACACCGAACCGATGGGAAATGAGCGCCCATGGCTGTGCAGGAAGATCGGAATGCAGGGGGCGCAAGAGCGGCCAGATCCGCTGCTGACTCGTGAGCAGTTGGTAGTACGTTCTCACCTGGGTCGGAGTTGGGCTCTGGGGGGGAGCATAGGTACGCCATTCATTCTCCCATTGGAAAAGCAATCCCGGTGGGGCAAGGACGGCTGCCGTACCTCCCGCATCGATCACCGCTCGAACCACGGCCAATGCTATCCGAGTCTTACCCAATCCGACATCATCGGCGATCAGAAGACCAGGCTGCTGCCTCAGCCGCTGTGCGATGACCTGCAGAGCCAGACCTTGTCCATAGCGCCATTCCGAGCTCCGGCTCTCCTCGAGCAACCGATCACCGATGACATTCCAGTCGAGGCTCAAGGCTGTCCTACCGGGCTGGTCATGGGCACGAGATCGGGGCATCCATCGAGGCCCAGCCGGGCGATGAACGCCTGGATCACCTCGCAGTACCGACGATCACTGAAAGGAGGCGCGAACCCTGGAACCGCCAGTAAGGGGGCGATGACGTTGACGCGCAAGGACTGGATGGCAGAAGCAGCATCGTCGTCCAGGTCCTCGAGAAGGAGCCGTTTGAGGGTGGTCACCCAATCCGGGAATTGTACGGCCGTGACGGTCTGGTTACGCTCGGCGATCGCCTCGATCAGTGACATGGTGCGGTGCAAGGCGAAGGACGTACGCTTGGCGAGCGCAGGGCTATCTGGCTCGCCTTCGCCGATTGGCGTTGCAGGATCGCCATCGGCGGTCTCGTCATCATCGTCGCAGTGATCGCCTCCAGGGAAATCGAGGATGCGATTGAGGATTTCATCGAGCCCAAAGCGCTCAGCTGGGCCGCGGCAGAATCCTCCATCGGCGCTGAATACCGGGACGGACCAGGTCGTTCCGTCGTCCCCGACGACCTCGATCCGCGTCGGCACCGCACATGAGGGGGGCAGCGTCACCGCGGTCATCTGAACATCAATGCTCATCGCCGTGGAATCGACACGTAGGTGGCATGGGCGCGCGTCATCGTGGTTGCGAACCAGGGACAGCCGGCGATCGACGGGATACCATATGGCAGCGACGATTGGCGGAATCGATCGCGGTTCGAGACCGGCCACATCCTCTTCCTCGTCAGAGGAGATTGCGGGGAATGCGGAGGGATCCATCTCCATCTCGGGATCCACACCCAGCGACCGCAGGAGCTCCTCCTCCGAGCAGGAGGGCACCTCGAGGACCACTCCCGCCTCGACATTCCCATGGATCCTCACATCAGGGCCCCCACAGCCGCGTAGAAAACCCTGGATGCTGAGATTCCCGGAGCCCAGGTAGAGTTGACCACCGGTGATGCGCTCTCGTCGATTGGCCAGGAGGATGAATTTCGCGTGAAATTGCTCCGCGGAATCCGAGAGGGGGTGCCGTGGCGTACGAATCGTCCAGCCGTCCTCCCGGGCCATGCCTTGCCGAATCCACGGGGCAGCAGCGCCGGCGCGACCCGGATTCGCAACAAGCAGGGTGCTTGAGGAGTCCAGCGACTTGGAGAGGGAACCGGCCTCTTGGAGCGATCGAACCAGAACGTTCAGGACGGTCGGTTGGGCGGTAGATTCCGTGCCCTGTTCAAAGAACCCCGATCCGCAGAAGAGCAGGTTCCGATGCCCGCTACCCCGTTTGAATCGGGTATGGACTTGAGTCCCCAGAGAACCCTGGGCCCACGCGCCTCTGGTCCCCAGGGCTGCTTCCGCCTGGGCACCCACGGTCGCAATGAATCGGGGATGGGGCGACCGACTTCCGAGATGTTCGACTGCCAATCGACGTGCTTCTGTCACCACGTGCACCACCGAGGCCTCAGCAGGCCCAGGGAGCAGATACCGTCCGCGCAAGGAGTCCAGGAAGTCAGCGGCTGCCAGCACATCCGCCGCCTCCTGTGGAAGCGCCTCAACGTGGCGGCTGCGCGCATACAGCGAGCAGCTCCAGAGCAGATCTATGCTCCCAGAAACCGTGAAGGTGGTCCAGTTGCCAGTCGAAACGATCAACCGGAGGGAGCTCGCTGCGCCGAACCGCGATCCGCCGAAGAGTAGGAGGCCGATCTTGGCGTGCTGGCATTGCCCGGGGGACCATGCAGCGTCTCGGCAAAAGGGCTGGTACAATCCGGGAAGGGGACGCATTTCGGGCTGAAGCCTATCTGCGAAGAGGGTCAGGGCGATGCGCCCATCCCGCCGACGCGCGCCAGCTCCCTGACCGGTGAAGGCTTCAAGCAGCCCCTCCAGGGCGACTGGGTCGGCACTCATCGTGGTCAGCACGCCCGAGATCCCATAATCATCATTCTCGGGAGCGAAGGAGGAGAACCAGGAGGCTCGACCGTCTTTACCTCGCATGGCAGCTGACCAGCAAGCGAAAGGCTTGACGCAATCGGGGAGAGGAGAGGCCGGTACGATGCTCGGCCGCATCCGGAAGGTCGGCTGTCGATTTCTTGGACGAGAACAGGCTCCCGCGGCGGATCGTGGCATGGTCAACCCGCTCGAGGATCTGGCCATCGCGACGAACCACGCTCATCACCAGCTCAGCAAGGCTTGTACTGGCCTCGACATCTTGGGCACACGCATCGGCTTCGGCATGCCGAACCTTGCCGTCCGCCTGCTCGACTGCTGTCACGTAATTCCGCGCCCGGGTCCGCAGCTGCTCGCCCGCGACTTGGACGGGGCCATTCGCGATGGTCTCGGCTGGGCAAACGACGATATCGCGCTTCTCGAGGACCTCGGCTGCAACATGCACCAGACGCTGCGCTGCCGCAAAGAGCGCTTCGAAGGCGACCGCGACCGCAATTGCCAGGGCCTGGGTGGCGCGGTCTCGGGCCCGCAGTGACTCCAGGACGGCACTCAGCCGTGGTTCTTCATCCAATCCGAGTTCCTGAAATGCCTCCATAAGGTGGAATCGCCCACGGGTGCCATAGATGCTCGTGGACCGCGAATCGGCAAAGAGGCGGTCGCGCATGACCTGTCCCTCCTCCTGACCCTTGCCGATCCAAGGCTCCATGGCGTTGCGAATCGAGGCATTCCTGATCGCACCATCGGCCTCCGAGCCGGACATCCAGCGGATCAGCACCTTCCTGAGCGGTGTTCCTCCCTGACCCACCTTTTGATTCAGGAATGCAGCAGCAAGATCCTGTCCATGCCGGGTCAACGTCATGGCGTTGAAGCGGCGTCCGCCTTCGGCGAATCCCAGGCCGAGATCTGAGCTCAGCGCCGTCACCACGGACTGCCGGAAGGTGATGTGCACATAATAGCGTGGCTGGGAGAGTTCACGGAAGGACCAGGCTTCTGGGGATTTCTCAAATGCACGGGTACCTCTGATTCGACCGTCGTAATCATCCCTGTCGCGATCAGAGTGAACAACGAGCTTGCAGGCCAAGGCCTCAATGCCGTGGGCGATGCGGCTGGGCGCCAGGGCGGGAATCTCATCATGGAGCGCATGCGCCGCAACGCCCCACGAGCAATGACGTACGAATTGGGCACCTCCGATCCCCGGGAACGCCACTTCTCGGAAATACCGGTAGGCAGTTCCCATGCCGAGGGTCAGCGTGACACGCTGCGCGGAGATGTCGTCGGTGGCGGGGATGATCCAGGGGAAATCCATCACCCGTCCGGTGTGCCTGGATTGAGTGCCGCAGTCGGAAGACGGAACCGCACGCCCTTGCCCCGGCCCTCCATGACGACGCGCCCATCGTCAATCAGACCTTTCAACAACGAACGGACCCCACCGGCGTCACGTCGTACCAGGTCCTGTCCATCGGCGCTGGAAATGATTCCGCGGGCCTGGATGGCCCCCATGAGCACCTCCCGAGCGGCGAGATCGGCCGCATCGCTTTCGGCGACGGGCGGCAGGCTGGGCATGGTGGCCGCCGTACCGTCGGGGCCCACCAGGCGCACCCAGCTCGCACCGCCGCCCCGTGGTACGACCTCGATGCGATGGGCAATGCGCTCATTGAGCGCAGTGATATGGCTGATGAGCAGGATCTGCGTCCCCTGGCTGACCTGCAGCCGCTCCAAGGTAGCCATGGCATGCGCAAGCGTCTGCTCATCCAGCGTCCCGAACCCCTCATCGATACAGAGGGTGCCCACCGTGAGCCGGCCTCGATGGATGTCCGCAAGCGCCAATGCCAGCGCCAGGCTGACGAGGAAGGTCTCTCCTCCAGAGAGCGTGGAGATGGAGCGTTCGCTCTCCGCCTGGTCATGGTCGATGACGCCGAGTGCCAAGCTGGGTTCCCCATCGCGGACATCCCCATCCCGCCGCAGCTGATACCGGGGTGCCAAGGTGAGGAGCCGGTGGTTGGCATAGCTCACGAGCAGATCCAGGGTCAACGCCTGGGCGAATCGGCTGAAGCGGCTGCCGTCCGCACTACCGATGAGCTGGCGTATGCGATCTGCGCGATCCCGCAATCCCCGCTGGTTAGCTTGGGTTGCGATGATTGCGAGACGGCGTTCGCAGGCCTGCCTGTCCTGCTCCAACAGGGCCTGAACCTCTCCCATGCGTCGATCCACGTCACCGCGCAGGCGTTCTCCTTCTGTGCACAGCCCCTCGCACCGTTCCAGGAGCTGCGTCTCGTTCGGATCGAGCTTACGATCCTGCAAACCGCAGACAGCATCGGCCATCTCCGCCCGAAGCCGCTCCCGGTTGCTGGTTCGAATGGCAGTGGTCTGGTCGAGCAGCTCCAGCTTTCGCCGGAGCCCCGCGCGTTCCGCATCCGAGAGCTGGGCCTGCCGGACGGCCTCAATCGTGGGACACGGACAGGATGCGAGAGCGAGAGTCAGGTCCCGATGGGTGGCAGTCAAAACCCGTTCGGCCTCGAGGACCGCTTCGTTATGGGTGACGGACTCCCTTGCCATCGTCGCGGCTGCCGTATTCCGGGCAGCCGCCGCGCGCAATGCGGTCCCCGCCTCTTCGACCAGACGACGGTCATCGCCTGCGAGCTCTGGACCCGCTCCCGCAGGCAATTCCACGCCTGCAGGCATGAGGGTCTGCCAATCGACCGTCAGGTTCTCGACGTCGCGCGCCAGGACGAGTGCAGTACTTGCGAGCAGGCGGGCCTCTTCGCACTGCCGGGGGAGGTCTGCGATCCAAGCGCCCGGAGGGGATGGAATCTGACATCCGAGTGTCGCGCACAATGTCGACAGCTGGCGATTGACGTGGCCGTCCGCCTCACGCTGCTCACCCTCGAAGCGAGTGACCGCGAGGGTGCTCTCCGTCAAACGTGTTCGCGCCTGCTCAAGGGCCTGGGCCGCGAGCGCCTTCCGGGTTTGGGCCGTTGCGAGCTGCGATTCAGCCGCGGTCAGTGCTCTCTGGCAGGCCTCGCGGTTCCGTTGCGCAGCGGCATGGCGCTGCAGGTCATCGGCGACGGAAGCACATTCCGTTTCAATCTCCGCCAAGGTCACCGCCTGGGGCTCACCAGGATAACTGAGCGCCTTTCCGAGGGGGGCCCATCTCGTAAGACGAGCAGCAGCCTCCTGGTCGACACGCTGTGCCGAGATCTGGAGCTGCTGGCGTCGCGCCTGCCCGGTGGCCAGCAGGGCCTGGGCGTGCAGCATGCGCTGATGAGCGAGATCCTGTGCCTTTCGAAGTGCTTCGACATCCCCACGGACGGTCGTCAATCCCAGGTCCCCGTCGCCAGTTGGGGTGGGATGGGTCATCGAGCCGCAGAGCGGGCAGGGCTGCCCGTCAACGACCAGGTGGGCAAATGCTCCCAGCCGGGCCAATTCCTCCAGCCGCCGCAGCTGGGCTTCCTGGGCGGTCACGGCCTGGAGAGCCAGGGCGCTCACCCGTTGTCCCTCCGCGAGGTCCTGAGTCAGCTGGTGAACCTGACGATCCGCCTCTGCCACGGCCGCCCTGGCACCCTGGGTATCCGGAACGGGTCCGCGGATCAGCTCGCGGGCCTGAATCAGGACCTGCTGGCGAGCATTCAGGTCCTCGATGGATCGCCCATGGAGCAGAGTGGCGATTGCCTGGTCACGGTCCCGCAGGGCATCGAATGCCTGTGTCTGAACGGCGATCTGGACGTCGTAGGCACGAGTCGCCTTCTCGAGATCGGACTCCAGGCTTGGGAGCAGTGCCTTGAGGGAGGTGCACGCCGCAAGGCTCTCGGCGCCCTGTCGGGCGACCGTTATAGCCACGGCATGGGCTTCGCGGAGCTGATCGACCACCTGAGAAGGGATCGCTGCCCAAGCAGCCCGGGTCTCGGCCTCTGCGGCGCGCCTTGAGGCCCTGCCAGCTGCCTGGGCAATGGCCACGCCTGCCTGATGGGCGGAAGTATGGAATTCCTTCTCTGCGGCAGTTGCCTTGGCCGCTGCATCCTGAGCACGGGTGCGGCACGTCTGTACGTGCGCGGCTGCCGCATCGACCCCAGCGAGGGGGATCAGCACAGGCACCACCGCCTCCGCCAAACGCAGCCGCTCGCGATCACCGACAGCCACGGTCGCATCCCGGGCGCTTTCGTCGCATGCCGCCTCAGCCTGGCTGAGTTCGTGCTGGAGACGCATCCACAGGGCCACGGCATCCCGATCGGCTATTCGCCGATTGATTTCCGCGGTCGCCGCCGCTCGTCTGCCCTGGAGCTCAGCCTGCTCAGCAGCCAGTGCTGCACGGGCCTCCTCGGCGAGAACCGGGACCTGGGCAAGAAGGGCATCCTGGCCATGGCATTGAAGGTCCAGCTCCTTCCAACGCTCATAGGCAGCCTGGCCAAGACGGCTATAGAGAGCCGTTCCGGTGAGCAATTCGAGCAGGCCCGCTCGTTCGGTATCGTTGGCACGCAGGAAGCGCGCGAAATCTCCTTGAGCGAGGAGGATGACCGAACTGAACTGCTCGAGTGTGAGCCTCAGCCCTTCCGAGACCAGACGGGACACCTCAGAAGAACCGGAAGCCAACACCGCATCGGTTCGCGGGTCGATGATGGACCTGACGGCGGGTTGCAGCTTCTGATCCAGCCGATCGCGGGCGCGACGGATCGACCAGGTCACCCGCCAGGGGGTGCCATCATCCAGCGTCAGATCCAGAACGACCTGTCCGGCACTCGCAGAACGGCTCAAGAGCGCTCCCGGCTCGCCTTGGCGGATCAGCTGCCGGGGAGTTTGGCCGAATAAAGCCAAACAGACGCAATCGAGGATGGTGGATTTCCCAGCTCCCGTGGGACCGGTGATGGCGATGAGGCCAGCGCCACCCACGGGAGGCCGCCCCAGTCGCAAATCGATGATCTGCTGCTGCCCCACCAGGCTGGCGATATTCTCAATAGCCAAGGCATCGATGCGCATTCAGGTCCCATCCTGGGCGGTGACGCCGGCGAGGAGCTGCGCGAAATCCTCGATGAGCTCGGGTGTCAGGTCGATGCCTTGAGCCCTGGCCACCTCCTGGAACACCTCCGGGGGAGTAAGCTGCTGGAGATCGAGGTGATCAGTTGTCTCTCCAGGGGCCCAGAGCCTTCCGGTGACCGCCGATGCCTGACGCCGGACGGCTAAGGCGCGCCATCCACGAGCGGAAATGCGAGTTTCAATGTCCCGTACCAAGCCTGGGTCGGGGGTGGCAATGCTCATCGTCACGTCGCACCAGGGTTCCAGCTCAGGAGGAATCGCCTCACCGAGCCCAACGATGCTCGTATGGATCGTCGGCACATCGCCTTCGATCCGGGCATAACGGCGGCCTCCCTCTAACGGCTGAGCCTTCACCGCGGCTGGGCTCCCATCGGCAGGGATATCCGCTATGAGGACTTGGCGTTCGGTCGTAGTTTCGTCCATGGCCATGGGCAGCAGGCTACCGCAATAGCGCCAGTGATCGTTCCCTGCCACCCGTTGCGGTCGATGAAGATGCCCGAGGGCGACATAGGCGCACCCCATGGCCAGGGGTGAAATGTCCGCACGGCTGATGCGTCCGACCACATCTTCTCCATAGACCGGACGTTCAGTGCTGCCAATCGTTCCTCCGGCAGCAAAAGTATGGGTGACGGCAATCATCGGTAGCCCTTGTGCCTGGGAGGCCAGAGCCATTTTCACCGCAGCGAGCCTCTCAGCCAAGGCCGCCGCTTGCCGCTCAGCGAGGACCTGCGCCGAAACGCCCATGGGGATCGTGGCGACATCGGAATCCCGCAAATAGGGCACCAGGGCCGCCCAGCCGACGATGTCCCCCTGGCGTCCATGGATGGGGACCACCACGTCGGCAGGATCCCCGTTGCGGGGCAACAGGCCGCGGACATGGACCCGCAAGGTCTTCAAGACGGCACGGGGACCGTCCAAGCGCAGCCCTTGGTCGTGGTTCCCGCCGATGACCAGGACACAGCCGACGCCGGCGTCCCTGACCAGACGGATCATGGTGTCGTAGTAGCGCGCCTGCGCCGCGGCGGAGGGGTTCACGGATTCGAAAATGTCGCCGGCGACGACTACCACGTCGACCGCTTCCTGCTGGGCGATCGCGATGACTCTATCCAATGCCTGCTGCTCCTCCTGATCTCTGGGCTGATCGTGGAAAAGCGCACCCAAGTGCCAATCGGACGTATGCAAGAGGCGAAATGCGGGCATAGGGATCAGGCGCCAATCCTAGGCAAGCAATCCAACGAGGAAGGGCAGGAAGATAAACCGAACGTTACTTTATTCACACGGAGAGCATAGCCGAGTGGACCGGAGGCACCATTGCAGTGTAATAGTGTCAATGACATAAATGACACACCATTATCCGCAAGATGGTCTTCCAGCTGCGCGACTGCCTCGCCCGCAATGCCGCCTTGGTGATTGCTGTTCATAATGAAAGAGCTTTGTTGGCTGCGGTCATGGGATCGCTATAAAAAATTGGGTCGACCTTTTCCACAATATCAGCAGAAACCTCAAGAAATAACCGCTTGTTCTCAATTGGAATAAGTGCACGCTTCGCTCCATTGTCCTTGGCGACCTGAAGCGGCTCCACCAACGAGGCGAGACCCTTCAAGTTGCCCTTGATACTCAGATCCCCCATGACGACCAAGCCGGCGACTACAGGCTGATGGCGCAGGGCCGAAAGTATGGCCACGATCAGGGCGATGCCTGCATCGCAGGGCACATGATTGCCGAGCAGATCGATGGCCTCGACGTGAAAGTCGTTGGTGTCGATCAATTGAGCGTTGCCGGTTGCGGCCTTGTTACCCTGGAGGTAGGCAAAGGCTCGCTGCATGGATTCCTTCATGGAGCCTTCAATTCCGCCGGCCACCTTGAGTTTCCCGGTGCCGGCGGACACGCCGACTTCCAGGCGGTAGAGACCAACCTGGCCCTGATCGTCGACCGAGACGGCATACACCATGCCTGCTGCCAGGGCGTCTGTTGAGATCAGCGCGCTGCCGCCGCCCTCTGGGACACCGACAGGCCGCTCTTCGCGGGTGTCGATGTCAATATAAGTGAAGGCGGTGTGGTAGTATTCTGCTGAACCCATCTTTTTGAGCTGTTCCTTTACCCGTCGGCGGCCTTCCATGGCCAACTCCAAGAGTTCGGCCATCTCTGGGCGGCTCAACTCGCCGTGTGGATAGATCAACTTCAGGAGGCCGGCGAGGGTCTTCTTAACCGCCTTGACATCGCGGGTGTTCAGGTGCTTCCCGAATAGGAAGTGCTTGTCGACCATTTCCGAGAAGTTGTGTCGGCGCAGCTCGCGCAGAGCTTCTGCCAAGTAGTCGACCACGAAACCGTAGTCGCTGCTAAAGAAGTCATTGTGCATTTTCGGCACTTCCCACCCAGGTAGGTAGAAGTGGATGCGGTCGAGGAAGGCCTTGTCTTCGCGGATGATCTCGGGCAGCGGGGTGAAGAGGTGACTCGACTTCACCATCACATCGACGGGTTGGTTGGTGTTTCCGAACATCGCCAAGGATGCGGTGCCTGACATGGACTCCTTGCCACGGGCAAAAGTACCGGACTCGCAATAGGTCTTAAGAGTGGTGACTACTTCCTTGGGCATGCTTTCCAGGTCGGCCACCTCGTCGAAGGCGACAGCATCCCAGAGGCCCACCAAGCCGATCTTGCCGGAACTCATGTTGTAGAATAGGTTGGCTACGGTGGTCGGTCCGGTGAGCAGGATGCTGTAGGGAGAGAGCTGCTGAACTGCGTAGGATTTACCGGTGCCGCGCGGACCCAGCTCAATTAGGTTGAAGTTCTGCTCGCACAGCGGGATCAATCGGGCCAGGAATAGAAGTTTGAGACGCCGGCTGAACTTGGACGGCTCCATGCCGATGGAGCGAATCAGGAGATCGACCCACTCGTCGGAACTGAACCGACGACGGGCAACCTGATATTCGGACAAGTCGAAGCTTGCGATCTGGATGGGGGTCAGTTCATCGATCCAGAATGGGCTGCGTTTCCCGGTGGCCGACTCGTCGAACTGGTATCGAATGATCACCTCGGCCCATACGCCGCCCATGAGCAAGCGGTCGAATTCGCGCACGAAGCGATCGGGCACATGGACAAACTTGTGGCCAAAATGGACGGGTTCAGCCCAGTACTTAT
>Ga0302319_10004396_pt1 | contig 28973 bp, 31 predicted proteins | sample Bog_T0_2_FD_203319 | JGI IMG/M metagenome (GOLD analysis project Ga0302319, IMG submission 203319) | Peat permafrost microbial communities from Stordalen Mire near Abisko, Sweden - Bog_T0_2 | ecosystem: Environmental > Terrestrial > Soil > Wetlands > Peat | place: Sweden: Abisko, Stordalen Mire... | reverse complement strand
CCCTTTGGGCGGGGATTTTTACTAACACAAACGCAGAACTATGAAAACAAACACAACTAATCAAGCAGAGCCTGAGAATCTAACTTAATTTCTGCGTTTTCTGGTCCAAACAATGGGGTCCACCTCAGAAGAGATTGCCTGTGATGAAAACCAAACTACTCCTTTTCCTCGCGCTGGCCTTGGGCGGGTCATTATACGGCGACGACTTGCGACTCTTGGCGGATCCACCGCCGGAACCGGGGCCGACGCTGCTGGGGGTGAGCCGGGGCGAAATGGATTCTTACTGGGTGGCTCCCTACGTTCGCGTTAACGCCGGTTTGGGCGGGACGAACATCACCTGGTTCAAGACCGATGGGCAGGTCAAAAACCTGGCGTCCGTTGAGAATATGGAACCGGGGTTCGTCTGGTTGGGCGGCCCTCAGGGGGTGATTCGGGGGTTGAATGAGAATTGGACCATTACCTTGCCGCCGGAATCCGGGGCGACCGGTTATATCACCGGCACGCCGGACAGCCGGGTGTTGGTCCATGAAATTCATCCACTGCCCGGCGGGATCGCGCTGGAGATATATGTGCATGGCAAACCGGTGCCGGATGTTGGACCGTTTTTGCAATATGAAGGCCGTGATGTGGATGTGAATGATGACGGCAGCACGGCACTGCTGATTTGGAAGGATGCCGCGCACACGGCCGCTCAAATTGTGGCCGCCGGCACCAATGGGGACGTGCGGTTTCGCGTGAACTGCGGTTTGGAGGTGGATGGCCCCCTGGTCGCCCCGGATGGTGCGGGTGTGCTGGTGCATCCCAACACGGGTGGCACTGATGAAAATACATTCCTGTGGTATACAGTGGCCGGCAAGCAGGTGGCCGTGGACATCAACCCGAATCCGTATTGCCTGGGCTGGGTGCCCGGGTCCCGCCAGTCGCTGTTTTCCACCGAAGGCGGCGAAGCGCAATCTTATCGGTTGATCGATTGGAACACGGGAAAATGCCGTTGGAACATCGCCAGCCCAACCGCCGGCACGGTGCTGGCGGTGGGTCTCACGGCCGGGCTCATCTTTTTTGACTCCGCCGAGTTGTATCAGGCTGGTTCGTGGCGGGGCGCCGAATGGCCGGTGCAAAACGGATCCAAGGAATGGATCCGGACCTTTCAAGCGGTCAGCGTTCAGGATGGGAGCGTGGTGGCACGCTGGCGGGCAAAGACGCCGCAACGGTTGACCGGTGAGGAAAGGGATCATTTTCTTGCGCTGGGCGACCGGTTTTATTTTGTCACGGCCGGCGAATATGTGGAGCTGAATCCCGAGGATGCACTTTTGAAAAAGAACGGCTGGCAGTAGACTGGCGACGCGCATGTCCATGAAAACCAAATTCCTCCTTTTCCTCGCGCTGGCCCTGGCCACACCTGGCCGGGCCGCGCTGGTTTACCCGGCGGCTCCGACCGGCGGGGAAACCATGGTTTATAAAAATGCCCATGACTTGTTGCAATCGGACCCTGGTTTCCTGGGCGGTTATCACGCGGAGGAACTGACCCTCTCGCCGCCCTGCCGGGAGTATTACATTGGTCTTACCAATGTGGCGGCGGGTCGCCTGCTCTCTGCGGCGGAATCTCATGGCGCCTGGCAATATATGTTTCTCCATGGCACCGATGCGGCGGGAGCGGCCGGGTTGGTGGCGGATGAAAAGGCCGGCGGGACGCTGAAGTTCAACGACCTGTACCAAACGGATGGCACCCAGGAAATGGTGATGGTCCTGCGGATGGCGGAGCAACTGCCCCAGGTAAAAAGATCGGATTACGAAGTCCGCCGGCTCGATGATCCCTCCATTCTCTTCATGGCCGTCTGGCTGCATGGAAAAACGGATGATCTCATCATCCCCCTGGGCTTGACCTTTGGCCGCTGGGAGGCCGGCCGACCTTATACGGAGAAACAAATGTTAAAATTGTTGCGGCCCGAGGCGAAGAAAAAACTGGCCGAGCCGCCGGAACTGCTCGATTGACCGCACTATGAAACTGCTCCCAACCGTCCTATTGCTATTGGCCGGCATTGTCGCCCCGGTTCGGGCCAAGTCGGTTGATCTGTCCGCGCATTTTGATTCGGAAGCCTATTGGAGCCGCCATGCCATTTATCTGGCGCGCATCACGGATTGCACCGGCCCCTCAACGCCCAACGGACCGTATACAACCACGTTCGTGCCAATTCAAATCCTCGCCGGCACGGTGGCGGCCACAAGCCGTATCCTGGCCTCGTATCCGGACCATATTATCGATGGCGAAGCCGGCGATCAGCCGGAAAATTTCCCACAGGGCGTGGGCTCCGGCACGGTCATTCTGGCGAGTGAAGACGTGCTGTATCACCAAATCATGGTGGTGCGGGTGATGCAATTTCCAGCCGATCAGGCGTATTGGTGGGAACTGTAACAGATCGCGGCCATCCGCAAAGATGCGGCGTGGCCAACGTTGCTGGCCGGGGCGGCTTCGCCTTTTGATCTCGAGGCCGGCTACTGCCTCAACCAGTTGCTGGCGTTGCCCCTGGTCGACCAAGTGATCCCTGCGGAGCAGGTGAAACCCTTGCAGTTGCTCGCCGATGACCCGGCCCGGCCCGGCGACCTGCGCATCAAGGCGCAGGAGGAGGTCTTGCGCCTGACCAGCCTCCCTGTGGCCGGCCGGCCCGCCGCGGAATATCTCTGGCTGCGGGGCGTCCTCGCTGGCGCGGCCGGAACGACGAATGCGGGCGACAGCGATTTGCCTGGCCAGGTGGAACAGTACCGCCCGTTTCTCATGAAATGTTTTGCCTTCCAGGACCGCTGGCCGGAGACCGCCGATTACATCCTGCAACTGGCCGGCAACCCCAACGTCCCGGCCGGTTTGCGCAACGCCGCCTGTTCCGCCTTGAGCAGTTGGGATCAAAACGTTTTTAACTTTCAACACCCGGACGCACGCTTTGACCGCATGTTCCACGTGTATTCCGGCCTGTTGGCAGATTCCAATCCGGACCTGCGCATCATGGGCATGGCCATATTGTTCGACCGGACCATGACCATCATGGATATGCAATCCCCGCCGGAACCAACGCAGCACTACGGCAACCTGGCCGTGTCCGCCCTGCGGCAGGCCATCGCCCGGGAGACAGATACCCGGGTGCTTCGCTTTTTCCAGTCCCGCCTGTCCATGTATGAGGACCGGCAAACTCATCCCGACCTTCGTCGCCAAATGCGGGAATTGGAAATGAACCACGGCGGGACAAATGGCGGCCTGCACCCATGAAGCTTCTTCTCTTCAGCCTGGCTATGTTCCTGTTCCTCATCCCGTCGGCCATGCACGCGGATATGTGTGTCTATGAATCGGTGGAATGGCTCGTGGCGCGGGCGGAACAGATTTACGGGCCGCATTCCGTCACCAACTCGCCAATCAGCGTGAGCTGCTGCTTTTGCACGGCGGATTTCAAGCTACAAACCGCGCTGCGCGGCCATCCGGCCCCCGCCTTTTCCCGGACCCGGTCGGTGGAAAAGCCGGAGCAACTGGGCTTCCACGCCGGGGACACGTACATCTTCTTCGTCGTCCCCGGCGAGCAGCCCGAAGACGCCCGCGGCCTGGCCAGACCGGGCGTGGATGATTGCTTCTGCATGTGGAATTATCTGTGGCTGGAACGGCCGCCCGGCGAACGCAATGGCGTGGCCATTGATCACCAGGGCAACGCGCTTACCGGCCGGGCGAAAATCTTGAAGCTGGTGAACACTTCCCTGAAGTTGCCTCCAGTTCCGCCCGGCAATTCCCGGGTGGATTTTTATTATAATAATGTCACCAATCGCACGAAATACGGGTTTGAAGTCATCAGCCTGCCCACGGCGGAGACTTCCTCCGCCGGCCGCGATGCTTGGGCGCTGTTTCCCTTGGATTACGCCGGTCTTGTGATTCCACACAGTTTGGCCGCCCAGCCCCCGCCTTGACGCCGCCCCGTCCAGCAGTTTAGTTTCCCTGAGTCGCATGAACCCGGAAACGCAAACGCACATCACCCGCGAAACCGCGCATAAACTCGCCCGGTTATCCCTCTTCAGCTTTCTGCTCACCTTCATGCTCGCCCGCGTGTTCGTTTTCCTGATTATGGCCAAGGCCATGCCCAACCTGTACTGCTTCGTGCAGGGCACGCATGTCCATCATCTGAACTACGGCATCTTCCTGCTGTCCGTCACGGCGGGTTACAGCGTCTTCCGCCGGCCCACGGGCCGCAAAGCCGAAATCACCGCGCTGTTCTATGGCGTTGCCATGGGCCTGACGTTTGATGAATTTGGCATGTGGCTCCATCTCGGCGGCAGCTACTGGCAGCGGGCCAGCGTGGATGCCGTCATCGTGGTGTCCGCCCTGTTCGGGCTGGTGGCGTTTGCCCGGACGGTGCGGCGTTATGAAAAACGTCACTTCCGGAAATTTCTTATCCTGCTCCTGGCGGTGCTGGGGTTCGCCTCGGCGATCTACATTGCCGGCAGCCAGCTCGGCGACCGCGTGGGCGACTCGCTCCGCGATTTGGAATCAGCCTCCTCACCATAGTCTAACGCACCGGCAGCCGGACCGTGAAGGTCGTGCCCCGCCCGGACTCGCTCGTCACGTCAATGCTCCCGCCGTGGGCGTCTACAATCGCCTTGCCAATCGCGAGACCCAGCCCGTTGCCGCCGCTAGTGCGCGATTTGTCCGAACGATAAAAACGTTCAAACACCCGCGGCAGATCTTCCGCCGGGATGCCCGTGCCGGTGTCGCTCACCGTGAGGATGGCCGTGTCATTTTCCACGCCGGTGGTCACGCGCACCTCGCCCTGCGGCCGGTTGTATTCAATTGCGTTGGTCAGGAGATTGGTCAGCACCTGGGCCAGCCGGTCGGCATCCCCCACGCACGGCGCGGGCGCGGGCGCGAGCTCCAGCACCAGCGCCAGCCCCCGGGCCTCCGCCAGCGGTCGGACCCAGTCGGCCCCGTCGCGCGCCAGATCGGCCAGATCAAAATTCAGCCGGTTCATCGTTTCCTGACCGGCATCCAGCCGGGCCAGGGCGAGCAGGGATTCGATGAGCTTGCGCATGCGTTGCGTCGCGCGCTGGCAGGCTTCCACCGTGGCGCGATATTCGGCTGGCGTGCGCTCGCGGCCCAGGCTGAGCTGCGTCTGCGTGAGCAGCACCGTCACCGGCGTGCGCAATTCATGCGCCGCATCCGAGGCAAATTGTTTTTGCTGCGCAAAGGCGGCCTCCAGCCGGGCGAAGGTCGAGTTCAGCACCACGGCCAGCCGGCCCAGTTCACTCCCCGTTTCCGTGAGGCTGATGCGCCGCGACAAATCCCCCGCGGAGATCTGCGCCGCCGTCGCGCTGATGTCTGCGATTGGCCGGATCGCCCGGCCCGCCAGCCACCAGCCACCGGCCAGCCCCAGCAGCAAAATGCCGCCGCCCACCAGCACCAGCTTGAAGGCCACCAACCGCAGTTCCTGCAATTCCGGCGCGATCGTCCCGCCCACATGCACCATGCTGCCCTGCGGCGTCTGCAATTCCAGCTCCGCGCGGTCCCCGTTGATCTGGAATATTCGGGCGTGCGGCCCCCCGCCGCCTTCGGGCGGCCGGCGATCTTCTGGCGATTCCGCGTTCCCCGCCTCGGCCGGTATCAAGGCTTGGGCCGGCGCATTCGTGGAGCGACGGATTTCCTGGCCGGCCTGGTCGAAAATGATGAAATAAAAATTGTTGGGATCGCTCGCATCAAACATCCCGGCGGTTTCGGGCGGCAGCCGGAGTTCCCGTCCCGGCGATTGCCCCTCTGGCGGACCCTGTTCCGGCGGCCCCTCTTCCGGCGGCGGCCCTGACATCTGGTCAAACGGCGGACCCTCGCGCCCCGGTTCACCCCCCTCCGGCCCACCCCGTCCCGGTCCGCCCGGGCGCGGATGCAGCGCCGTCGCCAAAAATCCCGCCCGCCGGTCCAACTCGCTGTTCACCCGCCCCAGCAGATGTCCGCGCTCCAGTTGCCACGCCGTGAAGCCGAACCCCGTGAGAATGACCACGAGGATCAGGCCATACCACAGTTGCAGGCGGGTGCGTATGGAATTAAAATTCATTCGAGACAATAGCCATGGCCGCGCCGGGTGCTGATGAAATCGTGACCCAGTTTTTTCCGGATGTTTGACACATGCACATCCAGCAGATTGGAAAGCGTGTCATCATCATCCCCGAAGAGATGTTCGTACAGCGTGGCCCGCGTGACAACTTCGCCCCGGTGCACCGCCAGATATTCCAGCAGCGCATATTCCCGGGCCGTGATCTCCACCGGCTTGCCGTCCTGCGTTACCGTCCGGGCTCCCGTGTCGATGCCCACGGACCCGATCTGGATGTCATTCGTCGTGCGGTGCGTGTTCCGGCGGATTAGCGCGCGCAGCCGGGCAAAAAGCTCCGCCAGATCAAAGGGCTTCACCACATAATCATCCGCGCCCGTGTCCAACCCCTTCACCCGATCCCGCGACTGATCCTTGGCCGTCAGCATCAGCACGGGTGTCTTTTTGGTTTTGCGCAGCCCGGTCAGCACCTCCCAGCCATTCATGACCGGCAGCATGACATCCAGGATGACGGCGTCATAATCCACCGATTCCGCCTTGAACAAACCCTCCTCCCCATCGGCGGCGGTGTCCACGGCATACCCCTCCTCGCGCAAAGCCTGGGCCAGGCTCGCGAGTAAATTCGGTTCATCTTCAATGACAAGCAATCTCATGTGCCGTATAAATCCAGTCCGCCCCATCATGCCAGAGCCAACCTTAAGCCCGCATTAAGAACGGGCGCATCTCGAACCCGTCCCGCCCCTGACCACCTGTCCGCCGAAGGCGGATCATCATCTTTGCCGATAACACCTCACGAAAACGAACCCGCGTAACTCCCTCTCCGCCATTTGAATAAATGGGGGAGAGAGACGGGGAGAGGTGGTGCTGATCTCTCCACCTCAACCCACCCGGATCATTTGCCCTCCACCCCCTTGAGATAAGCAAAAATCAGCTCCGGCAAATCCCGGCTGTAACCGCCCTCAAGCAGGCTGAACATCGGCGTGTTCAGTGCCCGCAACGCCTGTCCCAGCCAATAAAAATCCTCCGTCTTGAGCGGCCCGCCCCCCACCGGATCCCGTTCATAGGTGTCAAACCCGGCGGACACCGCGATCAAGTCCGGCCGGAACACCCGCAGATCATCCAGCGCCCGGCGCAACGTGGCCCGATAACTGTCCCGCGGCGCCCCCGGCTGCACCGGATAATTGAAACAATTCCGCCCCACATTTTCCCCGCCAGTCCCCGGGTAATCCGGATATTGATGCACCGAGAAAAATTCTATGCCCGGCTGGTTCAGCAGAATATTCTCCGTCCCGTTCCCGTGATGCACATCAAAATCAAACACCGCCACCCGCTTGGCCCCGCCGGCCGTCGCCGCCAGCGCCGCGATGGCGACGTTGTTCAAGTAACAAAAACCCATGGATTTCTCCCGCAGCGCATGATGCCCCGGCGGCCGCAGCAGGCTGAAGACCGTTTCCCCCGCGCGCGCCGCGTGCAACGCATCCAGGGAGGCGGCCACGGAAACCCGCGCGCGCTGGCCGATATGATCAAACCACGGTGTGTCCTGGTCAAAATCCTCCGGCAGTTCCAGCCGCGCCAGCACCGCCGGCGTGTGCGCCCGCAAAATGTCCGCCTCATGATCCCCCGCCGTCGGCGTCACCCACGTGATGGGCAGTTCCGTCTGTTCCCGCAGTCGTTCGAGCGTGTGCGTGATCCGCGCCGGCCGTTCCGGATGCCCCGCCTTCGCATAGCTCGTGCAGGCTTCATCGTGAATGATTTTCATTGCGACAGAAAGAGGCTTAACAAAAGATTGGGCCCGGATAAATTATGAAAGTAAACTTTTTTTTGGGTCTGACCGCGCTCCTCGTGCTGGTTGTGCCGGCGCAGGCCTGGGACTACGAAGGCCATCATGCCGTCAACGAACTCGCGCTGGCCACCTTGCCGCCCAACTTCGGCGGCTTTGAACTCACCCCCGCGCAGAAAATCCGCACCGCCTATCTCGCCGGCGAACCCGACCGCTGGCGCAACGTCTATGACCTCGAGCTGCGAAATGGCAGCGCCCCCGATCATTTCTTCGACCTCGAGGACCTCCCGCTGTACGGCCTCACCCCGGAAACCCTGCCCCCCCTGCGCTACGACTTCGTGGCCGATCTGACCCGCGCCCGCACGGCCCATCCGGAAAAATTTGCCGCTGTGGACCCCGCCAAGGATGCCGATCACACCCGCGAACTCGGCGGGTTCCTCCCCTGGACCATCACCGAATACTACGAAAAATTGAAATCCGATTTCGCCGTCCTCAACACCTTCAAACATTACGGCGGTACCCCCGATGAGATTGCCAACGCCCAGGCCGACATCGTCTATACGATGGGCGTCATGGGCCACTTTGTGGGCGACGGCGCGCAGCCGCTGCACACCACCGTCCATTTCAACGGCTGGGTCGGCCCCAATCCCCAGGGCTACACCACCTGGGCCTCCATCCACAGTTGGATCGATGGCGGCTACTTTCGCAAAACCGGCGGCATCAAAACCGGACCCCTGCTCGCCGAGATGCAGCCCGCCGCCCGCCTGCCCGGCGCGGCGGATGCCGGGGGCGTGTTCAAACAAGTCGTCGCCTATCTGGTGGCCGACAACCAGCAGGTCGTGCCCCTCTACGAACTGGAGAAAACTGGTGGCTTCTCCGGGAACGGCCCCCGCGGACAGGCCGGCCGGCCGTTTTTGGACGGCCAGCTTGTCAAAGGCGCCCAGATGCTCGGCAACCTCTGGTACACCGCCTGGCTGGAGGCCCCCGACGACACCTACCTGAGACGCCAGCTCCAACTCCGCGCCCAGGCCGCAGATCAACCATGACCCGTCCACATTGTCCATCCAGTCCATGTCGGTCCGTGTCCGTCTATTTTCATGAAATTCCACTGACGGAGATTGTGAACCGGCTGGCGACGAAACCCGTGATGAATTCGTTACGGCATGGACCCTAATGACTAGTCACATGGAGAAAAAGCGTTCGGTTGGTGAAAAGGCCATAAAATTTAGAACGGCGGTCGCTAATTTGCTTCAGGCTGTTCAAATCCGCCACCGCATCCCGAAAAAACAGTCGCAATTATGCGATCTCGCCCGCCGCGCGTCTGCCGAGTTCCGGAATAGCCAACTGGCCTTGGATCAATTGCAACTCGGTGGTCCATCTGATGCGGCGGAATGGCTTAAATGGCTATGGAGCATGGAAGGTGACGTTGCTGATGAAACCCATGCCAAGATACAAATTCAACTCCCTGTTTTGGCCGATTTAATCGCCGTTAGATGGGATGACCTTGTTTGGTCGCCTGCGCAGGATAAAGCAGTGCCTTCCCAGTCCGGCTCGACAGCCGAGAAAGCACCGTCTGAAACTTTGTCTCACGCTACAATTCCAGCGACCACTTCGTTGGTTGAGCCATCAAGTTTACTGCCTGCGAGTTCAGCCGCACCTCCCCCAAAAGCACCCATTTTTAATGCATCTTCTGCGGTGTCCGCAACATCAAAGAACCAACCAGTCATCCCAATGGAAAAGGTTGTTCCTCAAGTGTTGCCGACCCAGGACTCGAAATCAAAACCCGTCATATGTCCATCCCCAGCTCCGGTCGGGCTTCGCCCTCCCTACGCTGGGGATGGACAAAGAACAAACAAAAACATAACCTCAACCATGTCCCAAGACTAACTCATGAACTGGACCAGAAAAGTGAACCCGGTCAGGAGCGGTCTGCGATCAGAGATTAGCGCCGGTCAGTTGCTGCCAATGGCCGGCTTCGTTGAGATAGGCCCGCCATTCGGGGTGGCCTTGCAGGAGGTGGATGATTTCGGGTTCGGTCAGGACCATGAAGGCGGTGGAGAGGGCGTCGGAGGTGGCGGCGGCGGGAGCCTGGGCCCAGGCGCGGTCGCGCCGTCGCGCGGGTTGGCGGGTGCGAGGGTCGAGGATGTGCCGGCCCTGCACGGCGATGCCTGAGCCGCTCAGGGAGGTGTGTTGGAGCAGCAGCCGGGGTTCGCTGTCAGCGTCGCCGAGGCCGATGGACCAGCCGGGGCGGTCCGGGGGCGGGGCGCCGGCCAAGATGCTGCTGCCGCCGACGATCAACAGGAAGGAGGGGCATTCCCATTCGGCGAGTTCCCGGGCCAGGCGGTCCAGGGCGAAGCCTTTGCCGATGGCGCCCAGGTCAAAGGCCAGGCGGCCGGCCTCGCAGCGGAGGGTGAAGGTGTCCGGCTGCAACGTCCAGCGGGGTGGTACGGATTGGGTTTGCCGGGCGGCGGCGGTCACGGAGAAGGCACCGGCGGTGGCTTGTTCCATTTGTTGGGCCAAGGTCAGGCAGACGAAGACGGGTTCGCTCAGGCGCAGGGTTTCGCCGGGGGCCAGCCGGGCGAGAGCGCTGATCTCGCTGTTTTCGCGGAAGCGGCTGAGGAGAGTTTCCAAGCGGTCGGCTTCGTCGAAGAGGGCGCGGGCGGCCTGGGCGGCGTAGGCCGGGTCCACATCGGCCAGGCGGACCTGAAAGAGGGTGGCCATGGCGTTATGGTTGTGGATGTGGATCAGTGGCCGGGATGGGTCCATAGGATGAGCAGGACGCCGGGGCGCAGGCCGAAGTATTCGGGGCGCCAGCCGGTCAGCCGGGTTTTTAAGGGTTCGGCGATCGCGGTCGAGGTGAGGTAATAGTTCATGCGGCCGGGATCCTGACCGGGCTGCCAATAGCCGACTTGGGGATATTTGCGCAGATACCAAGGGAGCGGCCAGGGATCGGTCATCACGACGGCGATGGGGGTTTGCGGGCCGGCGAGTTGGGCGAGGCGCGGGGTGAGGCGCAGCAGGTCGTCGCTGGTGTGGGCGTAGGCGTAGGGGTTTTTCTCATCGGCAGGCAGGCGGAACACCCATTGCCGGGTATCGTGCGCCACCAATATAAGCACGACGACCGCGCCGATGGCGTAGCTGCGGGTAAGGCCGCTGACCTTGGCCAGATCCCACAGGGCAACGACGCCGAGCGCGGCCAGAACGGTCAGCGGCAAGAATAAATTGAGGGCCAGCCAAGGCGTTTTATAGGGAATGGCGCTGTAGATGAAGGTGAGCGCCAGGGCGTAGATGAGCCAGCAGCTTTGCAGGCCGGTGGTCCGGCCGAGCATGATGTTGATGGTGCCCGCCGCCGCCAGGGTGAGCAGGGCCCAGCCGGTCCAGCCGCCGGCCAGCAGGCGCAAATAATACCACCACGGTTTCTCGTGGCCTTCGCCGGCGGCCCGAGCAAGGACATGGGGCAGCGCCCGGAACAGGTCGGCGGGGCCGGTCCAGTTTTTGCCGCCCCAACTGTAAAAAAGGACGAGCAAGCCCAACGCCAGCAACAGGCCCAGGGTGAGGCCGAGCCAGCGGCCGAAAACGGAGCCGGAGGGTTTTTCCGGCCGTTGCCAGGTCACATTTTTATCGATGAACCCGCCGGACAGGGCGAACATGCGGGGAAGCAGGTCGGTGGCGTGGGTGCGGTGCCGGAGGAGCCAGCCACCGCCGGCGAGGCAGGCAGCGACGAGGCTGAGGACGGCGGTTTCTTTCGTGGCGAGCAGAAGGGCGGCCCAGAATCCGGTCAGCAACCCGGTCCGGACGGAGCCGGTGACCAGCCAGCGTCCGCCGGTGGCAAGGAGGCCGAGGGTGGCGGCGAGGAAGAGGGTTTCATGGATGAAATAGCGGCTGTAATAAACGGTCAAAGGTGCGAGGGTCCAGAGCAAGGCGGCGAGCAGGGCCACGGGCAGGCCGATGTCCGGCACGAGCAGGGCGAAGAGCAGGACGGTCAGGGTGCCGATCAAAATGGGTCCGAGGCGCAGGGTGGATTCGCTTAGCGCGGCGAGGTTTTTGGCACCGGCGAGGCGGGCGATGGGGAGGGCGACGGCGTAGAGGGCGGGGCCGTGGCGATCCTGGGGGTCGTAGTGGTAGGGAGCACCGGTCAGCAAGCGGCCGGTGAGGCAGGCGTTGACGGCTTCATCGGTGTGCATGGGACGCACGCCGGCCTGGGGCAGGCGGACGGCGAGGGCCACGCAGGCGAACCCGACCCAGAGCAGCCAGCGCCACGCCGGCGGCGAGTTTGTAACCATGGATTTCACGGACAAAGACCGGGGATGATTTAACCACAAAGTGCGCAAAGAAAAAACAGAAATTGGGAAAGCCTCCTTCGCCAAGGCTGCGGCGGACAGGGCTGAAAGCTGAAAGGCCAAACAACCGGAATTTAACCGCGAATTTCCATACTGTTTTTTAGATGGCGGCGAACGCGAGCTCGCCGCTACGGGGCAGAGGGTTTGCCGAAGACTTCGACTTCGATGTAGTGGTTGAGCTTGTTGGTGGTGTTGCCGTTGCTGTAGAGGCGCACATAACGGGCTTGGTGGCCTTTGGCGTCGATGAGTTTGCCTTCGTAGGTTTCGATGTAGGCGTAGTCTTTGCCGGCACCGAAGCCGAGGTCGTTGGCGGCGTCGTTGTTGAAGAGGGTGGTGACGCCGGTCTTGAAGCTGGGATCATCGGAGATCTGCACAACGACATCCAGATAGACACGCGCCTGTTGGTGGAAGTGCCAGACGATGATAGCGAAGAGGTTCGCATCCGCGCCGAGATCGATCTGCACCCATTGTTTGCCGGGTCCGAGTTCCACCCAGGAGCCTTCGTCGCCGGCTTTGTCGCCGTCGGTGACCAAGTCCAAGGTGCCATTCAGCGGGTCGGAATCGCTGGAGGTCACGGTTTTGCCTTTGGCGAGGTTCACGGTGCCGGCGGGGACCAGGAAGTCGGGGCGGTTGCCGGTGCGGGGCGGTTCGAGGTTGGGCAGGTTTACGGGCACGGGTGTGCCGACGAACAGCGGGGGGGGCAGGTCAGTCTTGAGTGACACGAGGTCGGCCGCGTGGGCGGCTGGAAATGCGGCGAGCAGGGAAATACAGAGGAGGATGGAATAGAATGGGGTTTTCATGTCAGGCCTGGGTTTCGGCGGGGGTGAGGTCGATTTTGCGGCCGAGGGGGATGGCTTCGTTGGCTTTGTGGATGACGTATTCGCTGGCGAAGGCTTCGTCGCCGGGACAGTTCAGGGTGGCGCGGCCGCGGATGCTGTTGAAAAAGTTTTCGAGGTGCGGTTGATGGGGCTTTTTATCAAAGCTCACGGGTATGTTGTAGGTGGCGAGTTGGGCGGTTTCGCGGACGTCGACCTTGGTGGCATCGGCGGGCGAGGCGAGGGCGGGGGCGGGCTGGCCGAGCAGGTAGTTTTTGGCGACGAGGGCGCCCCAAGATGGGGCGCGGGCCTCGCGATATACGGCGCTGAGGGCGGGGTCCTCGGACATTTTGATGGTGCCTTCGTCGCCCATGAACATCTCAAAGTAGCCGCCGCCGGCGCTGGTGGTGGTCTGCACCTGGTAGAAGGCGTGGGCGACGCCATCGGGCAGGGGGTATTCGTAGATGACCATGGCGTTGTCGTACCACTCGTGGGTTTGGTAGTAATCGACGCCGCCGCTGGCGAGGACGGAGCGGGGGGTGAGGCCGAACCACCAGTTAAAGATATCGATCTGATGGGCGCCGAGGTCGGAGAGGGGGCCGCCGCCGAGGCCTTTGAACCAGCGCCAGTTGCGGAACTGGTGCATGTCGGTGTATCCGTATTTGGCGAGGGTTTCGGGGGGGATGACGGATTTTTTCGGCCAGCCGAAGTCGGCGGAGACGGCGCGGTTCCACTGGGCCTGGGCGGCGGTGAGGCGGCCGCAGAGCCTGGCCTCCTGCAGGAGGCGGTGGAGGGCGAAGAGGTAGCGGGGGTTGCTCCGGCGTTGGTGGCCGATCTGGAGGAGTTTGCCGGTGGAGCGCATGGTCTGGACCATCGAGCGGGCGCCCGCGATGGTGTTGGACATCATCTTTTCGCAATAGACGTGGAGGCCGGCCGAGAGGCAGGCGTTGGTGACGGGGGCATGCCAGAAATCGGGGCAGGCGACGACGACGGCCTGGAGGTCTTTTTCACCGGCGAGGAGGTCGGTGTGGTTTTCGTAGGCGCGGACGGTGACGCCCATGGCCTTGAGGTATTTGACGGCGTAGGTGCGGGCGTAATCCCAGATATCCACGACGGCGACGAGTTGTATACCTTCAATGACCAGGAGAGATTCGAGCAGGACGCGGCCCTGGGCGCCGAAGCCGATGAGGGCGACGGTCAATTTGTTGCTGGCGGGGGTGGCCGGGGACGGTGACTGGCGGGAGGAGGTGAGGTTGCCGGCGAGCCAGAGGCCGGCCCCGGCCGCGGCGGTGGTGCGGACGAAGTCGCGGCGGGTGATGGAGTTGGTCACCATTTTTTGCAAAGGCACAGGCGGTTGTATTTGGCGAGGGTCAGCGCGAGCGCGACGAGGCCGACATGGATGCCGAGCCAGGCGATGCCGTCGTCCTGGCGGAGCAGGAGGAGCCCGGCCATGAGGGCGGTGTAGATGAGGCCTTGGACAAACAGGGAGAGGCGGGTGCCGAGGCCGAGGAGCAGCATGGCACCGGTGACGACGAGGGCGGGTCCGAGCAGGGTTTCGAAGTGGTGGAGGGCGAAGGGGGGGAGCAGGGGTTCGGCGGCGAGTTTGTCCCGGAGCGGGACGGGGAGGCCGGTGTAATTGGTGAGGGCGTAGTATTTGACCTTCACATCGATGAGGGCGCCGCTGGGGTCATCCATGCCGGTGACGGGGTCGACGAGGGGTTTCTGGGTGGTTTGAAAGGCGGCGTATTTCTCGAGGCCGGCGAGGATGGCGCGGACGCCGAGCCAGGCGCGGAGGACCCAAAAGGCGAGGGTGTAATCGCCGGTGCCGCCTGCCTCGGTTTTGGCATTGGATGGTTGCATGGTATTTGGAGCCGATAAAAAAATTAAAGGCTCCAGACGGGGGAATTTAGCGGTTGGACGGCGGGGCAGAAAGACAAAAAAATTCGCGCAGTGCTCAGCGGGCGCATTTTGACACTGCCTCCGGCGAGCAGCAGAAAAGCGGGGTGGTATGAGATAGAGAGATCAGCACCACCTCTCTCCGTCCCTCTCCGCCATTTATTCAAATGGCAGAGCGGGGTTCCATGGGTTCGTATTCGTGAGGTGTTGGTGGCAGGTCCAGGCTTGGCAGGGGGCAGAGTCGAGATGCGTCCGTGCTCAGCGAAAGGCAGGGATGGGGAATCGGACGGATGGGGTGCCAGAGCTTTTTTAAAGCAAGTGCTCCGGGCGGTGACTCAGGGTGCATCGTCAGGCAGTTTGCCCAGATCGAATACCAATTGGCCGAGGCGGTTGCGGCCGACTTCCAGGGCAAAACAATCCACCTGATATTGGTCCGCGGCGGCGGGCAGCGCAGCCAAACGGGTCTGCAGCTCCGCGCGGGCATCTTCCATATCCTGCTGGTCGGCGAGGGCGTCAGCGGCGGCGACCTGCGCCTGCGCGGCCTGTTGCTGATAGACATCCACATACTGCCGTATCCACTTGAATCCCTGGGCGGCGGCGTGGGCGCGGGCGGCGGCCTTAGCCTGGTCGGCCATCCGGGCCTGATAAGTGCTGATGTCGTTGGTGATTTGATCATCGTCGTCGGCGATGAGGGACTGGAGACGGTCGAACTCATCAGATTCGGCGGTCGGCGGGTTGGCCAGCAGGATCCACTCGTTGGTTTGATCGATGGGGCTGGTGGCGACGACGGCAGCCACGACCCAGGCACCGTAGAACTCACCGGTCTTCCGGCCGGTGATATGCTTCCAGGCGCGTAACGGCCGGGCCGCGGCCGGATCAAGCGCGAGGGCGGGTGCGGCGGAGGGAATCTGCCGAGGAGCGGTGTTGGTGGCGGCAGGGGCCAAGGGCTGGGCGGCCTGGTTCTCCCACCATTGGAAGAGCGGGGTGAGATCGACGCGACCGGCGCGGAAGAGGCGGATGGGCTGGCGACAGCAGGTCGGGGCGGGGTTCGTCTGGGCCGGAACCGAGAGCGCCACCAGGAGTGACAGCAGGACCAAGGCTTCTTTCATACTTACCATCATCCACCGGAATGTGGGGGAATTCAAGCCGGACCGGTCAATGACCGCCGGCCGCGGCCTTGCCCGCCAGCGCTTGTTCAATGAGGGCTGCGGCATTGGGATCCGTGGGGTTCAGGCGCTGGACGGCCTGGAACTGGGTGATCGCGTCGTCCCACAGGCCTTGTTTGAGGAGCATGAGACCCAGATTGAAATGGGCGTTGAGATTGTCGGGATCATGCTGCAGAACAGCCTGAAACATCCGGGCGGCTTCGGCGGGATGCCGCTGGCGGCCGAGGTCGACGCCGAGATTGTTGAGAATCTTGACGTTCGTCGGCTGGAGACGGAGGGCGTCCTGATAAACTTGGACAGCGTCATCCAAACGGCCCTGTTTATCGTAGGTCCCGGCAAGATTGATGCGGGTGAGGGTCTCGCGGGGCATGAGGCGGATGGCCTCGTTATATTCGCTGATGGCCTCGTCATACCGGCCTTGGGCGGCCAGGGCGTAGCCGAGGTTGTTGTGTGCCAGAAAATTGCTCTGGGTGACGGCGAGCGCATGGCGGAAGAGGGTTTCGCTGTTCCGCCAATAGGCGAACTGGTCGCGGGTGACGACGAGGCAGAGCACGACCGCCCCGACGGCGACGGCAGTGCCCACGGCGATCAATGGACGCCGTTCTTGAACAAGTGCGGCCGCCCCCCAGACGACCAGCAGACCGATGCCGAGGGACGGCAGGTAGGTAAAGCGATCGGCCATGGACTGTTCACCGGCCTGGATGAGCTGGATGACCGGCAGGAGGGTACCGAGGAACCACAGCCAGCCCACGAGCAACCAGGGTTGGCGGCGGCGCGCCCGCCAGCAGGCGGCGGTCAGGACGGCCAGGAACAACGCGGCCAGCAATACCCAGCGCCAGCGCCAGAACGCAGGCAACGGATAGAATATCGCCAGATCGGTCGGCCAGAAAAGTTTGCCGAGATAACGGCAGTAGGAAATGAGGGCGTTATTCACGCGGGCATCCAGGGACAGGCCGGCCATGGACATGACCGCGCCGCCCTGTTTTTGGGCGATGAAGGTGATGGCCGACACGGCCAGCGCCAGGAGGAAGAACGGGATTTTCTCGCGCACAAGTATTTTCCAAGGCACGGTTTGGCAGCGTTCCAACGGCCACCAGTCCAGAAGGAGTAACACGGCGGGCAGGGTGACGAGCATGGCCTTGCTCATCAGCCCGAGGGCGAAGCAGCCGAGGGCGAGCCAATAAAATTGGGCGGGGGACAGGCCGCCGGACGGTGGCCGGCGAGGCAACGGCCGGACATAATTCACATAGGCCCAGAGGGTGAGGAGCCAGAACAAGCCGCTGAGGACGTCCTTGCGCTCGGTGACCCAGACGACGGATTCTACGCGGAGGGGATGCCAGCCGAAGAGGGCGGCCAGGAGGAGGCTGCGCCACCAGGCTCCGGTGAGGCGGCGAAAGACGAGGAACACGAGGGCGGTGTTGGCGGCATGGAGCAGGAGATTGACGAGGTGATGGCCCCAGGGATCCGGCCCGAAGAATTCGCAGGTGACCATGTGCGAGAGCCACATGACCGGGGCCCAATAGGAGCCCTGCTGGGTGTTGGTGAACGCCCATTTCACCCCGGCCCAGGTCAGGCCGGCCTGCACGGGGGGATTTTCCGTGACGTAGACCGGGTCATCAAAATTGATGAACCCGTAGTCCAGCACCGGCCAGTAAAGGGCCATGGTCACCAGCGCCTGCAGCAGGACGGCCGCAGGGGTGAATCGGTTGATGCCGGCCCGGGGCGCGGCGGGAGTCACGGTTTTTACGGTCACAACCCGGGCAGGCTGGCCGAACCGGCGGGAAAAATCAACGTCCAAGGCCGGACGTTGAAAGGGAGCCATTCGAGGAAAGTCCGGGGCGGGTTTTATATATCATGTTAATACATAGCTGTTTATTATCACTAAATATAATTGACCGTCCGTTTTTTTCTGATAGGGTTAAGGTGCATAGGATAATAAGAATCAGAAATCAACCGGATTAAAGCAAAGCTCATGAAAAAATTTAACGCCGCCACAATGCTCCTTATGCTTGGGGGAGCCCTGCTTCTGAACGTCACCCCCGCCCACGCCGTCGCCAACGTCACGGAGACCTACGACATTTCTATCTCGGGATGGGAAGATTTGGGGGGGACATTTTCCGGGAGCATCACGGCCACCTTTCCGGCAACCGCCAATTCTTTTACTGCGGCCGACATCACTTCGGTTGATCTCTCGATGACCGGAAGTAATTTCGAATATCAAAACCTGATGACCGTCAACGAGTACAACCCCGATGATTTGGGCGACACATTTGGATTGGATGGGGATTACAACATCACATCCGGCACCTTTAATTTTGAAGGCAGTAATTTTACCATACTAATTGATAATGGGGAGTCAAACTACTATTATGCCACCGACCCCTATGCGAGCGACTTTTCGTCTTCAGATCCCTCCATAGTGCTGGCACCCGCGCCGGAGCCGACCACGCTGATGCTGGGCGGTTTAGGCGGTTTGGCGATGCTGGTGCGGTTCCGGCGCACGTAAGCCGGTGACATTTGCCCTTTTTCTTTAGGATGCGGCCAGGTTGGCCGCGTCTTTTTTTTTGACCGGACCACCCGGGCCGGACCGCAAAAAGGCGGGCGGGATTCCGGCGGCGAACGTATTTTATATATCTTGTTGATACAAAGCTATTTAAAATTATCCAATTCAATTGACCGGCCGGCCCGGTAAACTATAATAAAACCGCCGGGATGATAAGCATCAGAAATCAACCGTATTAAATTGTATATCATTATGAAATGTTTTAACGCCGCCGCATTTGGGCTGCTGCTCGGGGGCGCCCAGATCCTAAATGTCACGACTGTCCACGCCACCATCACCAATGTGACCTATGATGTCACGCTCACCGATATTGGCGGGACGGGCGGGACGTTGTCGGGGACCTTCACCGCCACATTTCCGATCAATGCCGGCTCCTTCACGGACGCCGACATCACAGCGGTGGACCTCTCGGTCACCGGCAGTATTTTTGGTGGCGATGCAGACCTGTTGACGGCCGAAGAGATTTCCTCCTATGGTTTAAGCGACACCATCGATTTGGATGGGAGCGACAACATCACCGGCGGCATCTTGTATGCGCAAAGCAGTGACGGTAATTTTTCCGCGTATCTCGACTTTAACACGGGTGATTCCTTCTCCCAATATGGTTATGATGCCGCCCCCTACGCCAGCGCGTACACCGAGAACCCGGCGACGGCCGTGATTGTGTCCGCGCCGGAACCCACCACGCTGGTGCTGGGCGGTTTGGGCGGTTTGGCGATGGCGTTGCGGTTCCGGCGCAAGTAAGCCGGTGACATCCGCAATTGTCCTTTCCCGACGCGGCCAAATTGGCCGCGTCTTTTTTTGGAGCGGGTGACGGGGAGGGGGCGGAGGTGCCCGGCATTTTTGGGATTGGTTTGAGGTGTCCCCGGAACCGTTGGCCGGTATCGCGCCCACTTTGGGGCGTAGTTAATTGTTTGGGGGTTGACCCAGGCCGTTGGCCTGGGCTAAGGAATGATGCGTCGTTGGCGCGAGGAATTTTTTTGACTGCGTTTCTGGCACCCGTCCGCGAAATAAAATTTTATGTTACAAGGCGCAGGCTTTGAGCAGCGTGGCTTTCACTTTCTTCAAATCCGATTCCGGCACAACGCCGAGGCGTTTTTCAAACCGCACGGCCGGCAGCGAACCGATGGCCTGCACATTGGCGACGGATTTGGGTTCAAGAAACGGCAAATGGCCGAGCGGCACTTCAAGTTCGTTCCCGCGATTTTGCCGCGTGATGGGTATGTGGATGATTAACGAACGCGGGGCGTCAAGATTATCGGGGATGAGAACGACGGCGGGGCGGGTCTTGGCGGCCTGCCCATGTCCACGAGCCAGACTTCGCCGTGGCGGGGGTTCATTTGCCGTCGAGGAGGTCCAGTTTTTCCTGTTCGACTTCGCGAGACGGCAGCACATCAGCCCAATTCTCCTGGGCACGCTGACGTTCGAGGAATTTCAAAAAATGCAGGACTTCGCGCAGCACGGGTTCGGGCTGGTGCTTGATTTCTTCAATCAGAATTTCCCGCGCACTCATGGTTTAATTATCCGGCATTATTCGCCTTTTGCAAGCCGTATTGACCGGCGGCCAGCCAGGTGCAATCCGGGATCGGGGCCCATTGACGGAATTTTGTTTCCCTCGGCAGGGAGGCGTGGCATTTATGGCGGGCATGAGTGAGGAAATTTTTGATGTGGTGAATGAACGGGATGAGGTCATTGGACGCGCGCCGCGGCGGGAGGTGCATACGCGCGGGCTGTGGCATCGGGCGGTGCATATCCTGGTGTTCAATGCGCGGGGCGAGGTCTTCCTGCAAAAGCGGTCGATGAAGAAGGACACGGCGGCGGGGCTGTGGGATTCCTCGTCATCCGGCCACGTGGATGCGGGTGAGGATTACGACGCCTGCGCGGTGCGGGAATTGCGCGAGGAGATCGGCCTGATGGTGGAGCGACCGCCGGAACGGCGTTTCAAACTGGAGGCGGGAGCGGCGACGGGCTGGGAGTTTTGTTGGATTTATTCCTGTGGGGCGGAGGGGCCGTTTCAATTGCATCCGGAGGAAATTGAGACGGGGGCGTGGCATACACCGGCGCAGGTGACGGAGTGGGTTGAGACGCGGCCGCAGGATTTTGCCAGCGCGTTTGTGGTGATTTGGAAAAAGTTGAAGGGGTGAACCTGAAAGGCATGGCCGGCGGGCAGCAAAGTTGGCGCGCATTTTTTTTGCTTACGGGGAGGTTTTGCCCTAACTTGGGCGTCACTAAATGAAAGCGATTTTAGCCCTTGAAGACGGCACGGTGTTTCATGGTCGGGGTTTCGGCGCGAAGGCGTCGGCCGCGGGGGAGGTATGTTTCAACACGTCCATGACGGGGTATCAGGAAATTCTCACGGATCCCTCTTACAAGGGCCAGATCGTCACGATGACGTATCCGCTGATTGGTAATTACGGGGTGAATTCGCAGGATGTGGAATCGTGGCGGCCGCATGCGGCGGGTTTCGTGATCCGCGAGCTTTCGCCGGTGGTGAGCAACTGGCGGGCGGATTATTCGTTGTCGGATTATCTGGAGCAGAACGGGATTCCGGGCATCCAGGGGGTGGACACGCGGGCGCTGACGAAGAAGCTGCGGGTGCGCGGCGCGCTGAACGGGTTTATCACCACGGAAGATTTGACCGAGGCGGAAGCGGTGGCGCGCGCCAAGAACTGGCCGGGGCTGGTGGGCGTGGATTATGTGAAGGAGGTCACGCATCGCGAGGCGTTTCGCTGGGATGAGAAGGACGAGCAGAGCGGCGAGTTCACGCTGGTGCGCGGGAACAAGCAGGCGGATGCGCGCAATACGCGCAAGCCTTTGCCGGCGGCGGACATCCCGATTGTGGCGTTTGATTACGGGATGAAATATAACATCCTGCGCCGGCTGCGGCAGAATGGGTTTGCGGTGCAGGTTTTGCCCGCCACGGCGACGGCGGCGGATGCGCTGAAGCACAAGCCGGCGGGGATTTTTCTCTCGAACGGGCCGGGGGATCCGGCGGCGCTCGATTACATTGTGCGTGAGGTCAAGACGTTGACGGACAGCGGCATCCCCATCTTTGGCATCTGTCTGGGGCATCAGATTCTGGGGCAGGCGCTGGGGGGCAAGACTTTCAAATTGAAGTTCGGGCATCGCGGGGGCAATCAGCCGGTGAAGGATCTGGAATCGGGCCGGGTGGAGATCACGTCGCAGAACCACGGGTTCGCGGTGGACCCGGCGAGCCTGCCGACGAATGTGGCGGTCAACCGCATCAATTTGAACGATCAGACGGTGGAGGGGTTGCGGCACAAAACGAAGCCCATCTTCTGCGTGCAGTATCATCCGGAAGCGTCGCCGGGGCCGCATGATTCGGACCCGTTGTTCGGTGAATTTCGCAAGCTGGTGGAAACGCGCGGGTGAAGTCCGGCGGGAGCCGGGCGAAAATACTAGCAGATTTCCGTTTGACTTGAAAGCCGTCCGGCTGATAATCATCAGCAGTAACTATGGCAAAACTCGTTATCCAAAATCAGGGCATGACTGGTCGCGCTCATGAACTGACGGTGGACCGCACCACGGTGGGGCGGGTGGATGACAACACCTTTCACATCGCGGACGCCTCGGTCTCCAGCCATCATTGCGAACTGCATCTGCGCGGCTCGGACATTCTGATCCGGGACCTTAATTCCACGAACGGCACGTTCATCAACAATGAGAAGATCACGGAGGCGGTGCTGAAGCCCGGTCAGACGCTGCGGTTGGGCCAGGTGGAGTTGAAGTTGGAAACGGGTGCGGACGCCGGCACCGGGCATTCGGCCACGGGCACGCCGCTCGGGGGCACGCCGTCCAAGCCGCGTCAGGTGGATGCGACGCTGGTGATTCCGCGCGGGGTGAGCTTGGACCAGTTGGAACAGGGCGGGCAGAACAAGGGTCTGGCCTCCGCCACGGCCTTCTCGAAGAAGAAGGACAAGGCGAACAAGATTTTCATCATCATCGGCATTGTCGTGGCGGTGATCGTGGTGGGGTTGTTGATCATGGTTTTCAATTTGGCGTCGGAAGGCACGCATCATTGATGCGCGAAGGGAGAAGAGCGGAGCGCCTATTTCACCATTATACTTACCAGTCAGAATATACGGATGGGGTTTGCGTGAATTTCACGCGGGGATGCGTGGAAATCACGCAGGACACGGTTGGCTGCGGCGGGAAAAGGGCGTTTAATCTCTTAAACGCAGCGGAATTTCGCTAAATCCGGGGTTTTAAGGGGTGGCATGAGGTATGCTTTTTTTAATCAACCATGAAAACCTTGCCTGTCCAATGCCGGGGTCGCCAGGGGTTGACCTTGTTGGAAGTTTTGCTGGTGGTGGTGATAGGGGTGGTTTTGGCGGCCATGTTTTTGCCGGACTTCAATGTACGTCGCAAAACCGTCAGGATTATTTGCGTGAACAATCTCAAGGAAATCGGGATCGGCTTTCGTGTTTGGGAGGGCAATCATGGTGATAAGTATCCTATGGACGTTCCGGTGGCCCTGGGTGGGGCGCAGGAGTTGATGGCCAAAGGTGATGTCGCCGGCTGTTTTCAAGTGATGTCCAATGAATTGAGCACTCCGAGGATTTTGCTTTGTCCGGGTGATTCCTCGCACACGATGGCGATTGATTGGAAGCATTTGAGTCGCACCAATATCAGCTATTACATCGGGCTCAATGTTGTCGAAAAAGATGACCTGCAAACCACGATTTCGGGGGATGATAATTTGGTGCAGAACGGGCAGCCGGTGTCCAGCGGGGTGCTGGAATTGGGGACGAACATAACCAAATGGACCAAAGACCGTCATAATGGTGACGGCGTCCTCCTGCTTTCCGATGGCTCAGTGCAGTCCATTACCATAGGAGGATTTAATCATCCGGGCGGGACATTTAATTACACCAATCGCGTGGTGATTCCGTGATATGAAACTATTTCAGCCACAGCGGCGGCAGGCGTTTACAATCATTGACGTATTGGCCATAGTACTGGTGGTACTTTTACTGGCTGCCATTTCGTTGCGCATGCTGGGCGTGTCTCATCGCCAATGCTGCAAGATTGGGTGCGTAAACGATCTCAAGGAGGTTGGCATCGCCTTCCGCATCTGGGAGGGTGATAACGGTGATCATTTTCCCATGTATGTTCCGGTGGCCATCGGCGGCGCTCAGGAGTTGATTGCCACCGGCAATGTGGCCGGCTGTTTTCAGGTGATGTCCAATGAATTAAGCACCCCGAAAATCCTCCTTTGTCCAAACGATCCAATAAACACGGCGGCCACGAACTGGAACCTGAGCCGCACCAATATCAGTTATTTCATCGGGTTCGATGCTTTGGAGGACATAACCCCGGACTCGTTGCTCTCCGGTGATGACGATCTGGTGCAAAACGGCCGGGCGGCGGCGAGCGGGGTAGTGACTCTGGCAGGGGTCAAAACCACATGGACGCTCGACCGTCATAAAGGCAGCGGCAATGTCCTGAATGCGGAAGGCAACGCGCAAGGGGTATATGCCATCAACGGGGTGGGTGCCAAGTTTGAAATGAATCAGCCGTATCCCGCTACCAACCGGGTGGTGATTCCTTGAGATGAAAATCGAACATTTACATGAACGGCGGGCTTTTACGATGGTGGAGATGATGGTTGCGCTGGCACTTTTGGCTTTGTTGGCGATGATTTTTTATCAGCTTTGGCTTCAGCGGATCATAAAGCAGGCCGGATCGACTGCATGAATAACCTTGAGGAAATCGCCTTCGGCTTTCGCATCTGGGAAAAGGATAACGATGATCAGAATCCCATGGACGTCCTGGCGGTCCGTGGGGGAGCGCAGGAGTTCATTGCCAATGGCAAGGTGGCCGAATGTTTTCTGGTGATATCCAACGGAATTGACACCCCGAAACATTTGGTATGCCCGGAGGATTCCCGACACATTGAGGCGACCAATTGGAACCTGAGCACCGAAAATATCAGCTATTTCATCGGGATGGATGCGGATGAGGCGAACGGGCCACAGTCGTTGTTGTCCGGCGACGATAATTTGGTGCAGCACGGTCGGCCGGTGGCCAGCGGGATGCTATCTCTGGCGGGCAACCAGACCACGTGGACGACGGACCGCCATAAGATCGGCGGCAATATGCTGATTTCCGATGGCTCGGTGCAGTCGGTGTATGCAATTGGGATGAATTCCCCGGATGACACCCGACCTACTTATCTCGCCACCAATCGCGTGGTGATTCCTTAAATGAAGATTATACAACCATCCCGGCGGCAGGCGTTTACCATGGTGGAAATGGTGGTAATTATTGCGGTGGTGTCACTGTTGGTTGCGTTGTTGATTCCCGCCCTCATCACGGCCAAGCACAAGGCGCACGCGATTTCGTGCAATGGCAATCTCAAGGAAATTGGCATCAGTTTTCGAATTTGGGAGGGGGATCACCACGATCAATATCCGATGGCGGTTTCGGTTGCCAACAGCGGCACCATGGAGGAGATAAACGGGGGCAAGGTCGCCAGCAGTTTTCAGGTGATGTCCAATGCGGTGTCTGTGCCGGAAATTTTGATTTGTCCGGATGATGCCCGGGCCCGGGCGGCCACCAATTGGAATAATTTGAACGGCTCCAATGTGAGCTATTATGTCGGCCTGGATGCGATTGAGACGGATCAGACAGACACACTTTCCGGAGATGCTAATTTAATTCAAAACGGCCGGGCGACCACCAGCAAAATTCTAGGACTGGGGACAAATATCACAACCTGGACCCCGGACCGTCATTTTGGAACAGCCAATGTACTCTTTTGTGACGGTTCGGTTCAATGGCTGAAGCAAATGGTCGGCAACAACCCGAGCGGGTATGTTTACGCCCCCACGAATCGCGTGGTGATTCCGTGATATGAAGATTAAACAACCATCCCGGCGATTGGCTTTTACCATGGTGGAAATGATGGTTGCGCTGACCGGTTTGGTTTTTTTGGTGATAATTTTATTGCCAAGATTGGCAGCACCGAGACATATCAGAAGGATTAACTGCTTGAACAATCTCGTGGAAGTTGGCATCGCTTTTCGCATCTGGGAGGGCGATAACAATGGCCAATATCCCATGGCTGTACCATTGGCCCAGGGCGGTGCGCGGGAGTTGATCGCCAAAGGCGATGTGGCCGGCTGTTTTCAGGTGATGTCCAATGAGTTAAGCGCGCCGAAAACTCTCATTTGTCCGGTAGATTCTCAACATGTTGCGGCCACCAATTGGAACCTGAGCGCCAATAATATAAGTTATTTCATCGGGCTGGATGCGACAGATACCAAAGGATCGCATTCGCTGTTATCCGGCGATGACAACCTAGTGCAGCATGACCAACCGGTGGTCAGCGGGATGCTATCTCTGGCGGGCAACCAGACCACTTGGACGGCTGAACGTCACATGCTTAGCGGCAATGTGCTGGTTTCCTATGGCTTGGTGCAGTCCCTTGGTAAAGCAGGTTTTAATATTCCTGGCGGGACATTTAATTACACCAATCGCGTGGTGATTCCGTGACGGTTGGCGGGGGCGGGGGTTATTTCACCTGGGTCGTTTCGGTCAGTTGGTATTCGGCGGACAGGGGCAGGTCGCGCGAGGAGCCGCCGACGAGCAGCTTGTAGGCGCCCTGCTCGGCCACCCAAGATTTTTGGTCCGGACTGTAATAGGCAAACGCGCTCCGGGTGAGCGGGATGGTGAGGGTGCGGGTTTCGCCGGGCGAGAGGTACACTTTCTGGAAGCCTTTGAGTTCCCGGAGCGGACGCGGGACGCCGGGTTTTTCCGGCTGCACGTAGAGCTGGGCCACCTCGGCGCCGGCGACGGGGCCAGTGTTCTGGAGGTCGAACTGCGCGGTCACGCCATCCGCCGTCGGGACGAGCTTGAAATGGGTGTAGGCGAAGGTGGTGTAGCTGAGGCCAAAGCCGAAGGGGAATTGGGGCGCGATGTTTTTGGCGTCATACCAGCGGTAGCCGACGAGCAGGCCCTCGGCGTAGGTCACGGTGCCATTCACGCCGGGATAGGCGGAGGGGCCAAAGGCAAAGGCGGGGGTGTCGGAGAGCTGCTTGGGGAAGGTGGCGGGGAGTTTGCCGGAGGGGTTGACGTCGCCGAAGAGGACGCGGGCGAGGGCGTTGCCGCCCTCCATGCCGGGATACCAGGCCTGTAGGAGCGCGGGGACCTGGTCCAGCCAGGCACCCATTTCCACCATGGTGCCCTCGAGCACGACGATGGTGTGGGGATTGGCGGCGGTGATTTGTTGGATCAATTTGTCCTGGCCGCAGGGCAGTTTCATATCGGTGCGGTCGGCGCCTTCGCAGTCGAAGCCTTTGTCGTGGTTGAGGCCGCCGAGGTAGATGACGACATCCGCAGCCCGGGCGGCGGCGACGGCGCGGTCGGCAAGCGCGGCATCGCCGCCCTTGCGGTAGCCTTCGGAATAAATGACGTTCACGCGGGTGCCGGCGCGCTTGACGATGCCGTCCAAGGGGTCGACTTCGTAGAAGGCCTTGATGCCGGAGCTGTCGCCGCCGTGGGCGTGGAGGCGGGTGGCGTTCTCGCCGATGAGGGCGATGGTTTTAATGGTGCGGAGGTCGAGGGGCAGGGCGTGATTTTCATTTTTCAGGAGGACGATGCCTTCCTCGGCGACGCGCCGGGCGATGGTCTGATGGGCGGCGGTGTTCAGGGAGCCGGACGGGCGATCGGGATCGAGGACGTGGGTGGCGATCAGGACGCGGAGATTGCGCCGGACCTTGTCATCGAGACCGGCCATGGGATAGACGCCGCTTTGGAGGCCAGTGAGATAGGGGTTGGCGAGGTAGAAGTCATCGTACTTGCGGTCGGTGCCCATCTCGAGGTCGAGGCCATTGAGGACGGCCTGGCGGGTGTCGTGGACGCCGGACCAGTCGGACATGACGAGGCCGCGGAAGCCCCATTCGCCCTTGAGGATGGTGTTGAGGAGGTAGTCGTTGTGGCAGCAGTGCTGGCCGCGAAACTGGTTGTAGGCACCCATGACGGCCCAGACGCCGCCGCTGGTGACGACGGTGTGGAAGGCGGGCAGGTAGATCTCGCGCAGGACGCGTTCATCGACCTCGACATTGATGCTGCCGCGTTGGTATTCCTGGTTGTTGAGGGCGAAATGTTTGACGCAGGAGGCGATGTCCTGGGATTGGGCGCCGCGGACGTAGCCGGCGGCCATGGTGCCGGAGAGGAGGGGGTCTTCGCCGAGGTATTCAAAGTTCCGGCCGCAGAGGGGGGTGCGGAGGATGTTGACGCCGGGGCCGAGCATGATGTCCTTGCCGCGTTTGCGGGCTTCCTGACCGATGGCCTGGCCCTCGCTGTAGCCGAGGTCGGGATTCCAAGTGGAGGCGAGGCAGATGCCGGCGGGCATGGCGGTGGAGAAGTCATCGGTGTGGCCGGCGGGGTTCCAGGTGTCCGGCCCGACATCTTCGCGGACGCCGTGGGGTCCGTCGGAGAGCCAGCGGCGGGGCAGGCCGAGCCGGGGGATGGCGGCGGTGGTGAATTTGGAATCGGCATGGACGAGGGAGATTTTTTCGGCGAGGGTGAGCCGGCCGAGCAGGTCATCCACGCGGGTGTCCAGAGGCTGGGTGGGATCGAGATAGACGGGGGTTTGGGCGTGGGCGGACGCGACGAGGAGGGTGGCGGTGGCGAGGAAGGCGAGAGACAGGGCGGTGGTGCGACGGGGCAAGGTGAGATCTTGATTCATAAGCGTGGCATGCATGGGGCGGACGATTACAGTTGTCGGGTGCGGCCAAATACTTGAAAAAACGGGCGGAAATGTCCAGCAGAACCGGCGGGGGAAATGAAAGGAAAAAAGCTGGTATGGGCGTATCCACTACTGACTGCCTGAGCTTTGCGACGGCGCACCGTTCTATGGGTGGCGTCAGTCCCAGCCCGTCAACCGCACTCACGTCCATACCAGCCAAAGCAAGGTCGTCCGGTTTGGAGGAATGTCAAGGGGTCGAGTGAATAAAAAATTTAGAGGGTATGCGTGACGGCACCGGCGGATTTCTTCCGGATGTTTATCGCCTATTGGAGAAGCATCCCGAAGTGCTCAAAGATGCCGCCTCAAACATATTGAAGGCGAATTTTCCAGATTCGCTCCACGATGAAATTCTGGGTGCTGTTGGGCTATCGCTGGAAGAGACAAAATCAAAACGTAGAATTCGGGACCCCGATTTCCGAACCTTGGTTGTGAGGGCTTATCAATACTGGGCTTGAGTCGAAAAAATGGACAGTAAAACTGGTTTAGTTGGTTAGTTGTTTTTGGATTCGAAGTCAACTGGGGAAAGAAAATTTAGCGCGCTGTGGAGGCGCTTGGGATTGTAAAAGCATTCGA
>Ga0302319_10004395_pt1 | contig 28976 bp, 27 predicted proteins | sample Bog_T0_2_FD_203319 | JGI IMG/M metagenome (GOLD analysis project Ga0302319, IMG submission 203319) | Peat permafrost microbial communities from Stordalen Mire near Abisko, Sweden - Bog_T0_2 | ecosystem: Environmental > Terrestrial > Soil > Wetlands > Peat | place: Sweden: Abisko, Stordalen Mire... | reverse complement strand
CTCGGACGGAAGGCCCTGCGTGATCTTCGACGACGTCGGGGAACTCGACGTCGATGGGCTCCGGCCACCTTCGACGGTCACACTGCCCTGACCGGCTCTCAGGGCTGGAACGAGGGCGGGGCCGAATCCGGGGCGGTGCCCCAAGCCTTGTCCGGCTGGGGACCCATCTCAAAGCGGACCTCCATGTCCTTGGCTGCGGTCAGCTGCGCCAAACTGAGCCAGGTGGAGTTGGACGGCCTCCCGTCGACCAGGAGACCCCGGATGTACGGGTTGCCGGCTCCAGCCTCCGGGGCCTCCAGGGTCAGGGTGTGACCGCCGCCCAGGTGGAGTACGGCCTTCGTCACGCCGGGCCCCACCACGACAAACCCGCCCACTCCCGGGATGGCCGGATAGAGACCAAGCGCATTGAACAGGTAATACGCCGAGGTGGCGCCCACGTCATCATCGCCGGGAAGCCCGTCCGGATCGGCCGTGAACAGCGCGCGAATCCGCCCGGCAAGCCCCTGCGCCTTCCATGCGCCGCCTGCCCAGCAGTACGCGTAGGGCGCCTCAAAGGAGGGTTCGTTGCCGGGCCAGAAGTACGGTTTGTCCGTGTTCCACCCATCGAGCAGGATCTTGGAAAAGAAGCCGTCGAGCTTCCCTGAAGCCGCCGCGGCGCCGCCCATTCCCTCGACGAGGCGGGCCATGTTCTGCGGGGTGCACCAGGTGTACTGCGCGGAGTTGCCCTCGTTGAATCCGTCCTCGCCTCCGGGCGAAAACTTGACCGCCCATGCGCCATCGCGGGCCCGCGGCCGCAGGTACCCGGTCTCCGGGTCGAGAAGGTTGAACACGTTCTGGGAACGCACGAGGAAACGCCGCGCGTTTGCCGCGTCGCCCGCGCCGAGGCAGAAGCGCGACACCGAGAAGTCGTCGATCGCGTACTCGAGCGTCATGGACGCGGAGTAGTTCCAGCTGCCCTTGAAGTTCGGGACGTAACCATAAAACAGATACTCCGACCCCCGTTCGTACCGCGTGTCGGCGTCGGTCACCAGGGCGGTCCTCATGGCCGGCACGTCGACGTCCCTTCCGCCAAAGGCCCAGGTGTTCACGACAAACGGGATTCCGGAGTATCCGTTCATGATGGCCGCGTCGTGGTTGAAGTAGCCCCAGAGGGGGAACCTCCGGTCGGGGCCCTGCTTCCGGTTGATCAGGAGCGTCGTCGCCATGTCCGACGCCTCCCGCGGGACCAGCATCGCCCGGATCTGGGCCGAGGTGCGGTAGGTATCCCAATTGGAGTATCCCGCATAGATGTGGTGGCCGGCAGGGATCCTGTGGACGCGGAGATCGAAGCCGGTGTAGTCGCCGTTCCCATCGTCGAACAGGCTCGGCTGGAGCAGATTGTGGTACAGCGCCGTGTAAAAGGCGCGCTTCACTTCCGCAGGCGCCTCGATTGCGGCGCGCGCCAGGAGTTCCCCCCACCTGGCCCCGGTCCGTGCCCGAAGTCCTTCAAAGTCCCAGTCGGGGATCTCCGACCGGAGGTTTTCAGCCGCATTTTCCACGCTCACGTAGGAAATCCCGATCTTCATCCCGACCGGTCCCGTCCCGTCCGCAGGAAACGAGACGTAGGCCGCGATGTCGGACCCCTCCAGGAAGTCCACGCCGTCCCGGCGTTCCTTCGCCTTCCAGAACCCGTGGGCCGAGAGCGGCTGGTTGAACTCCACGGAAAAGTAGAGGGTGTAGGGATTTTCCATCGGGTCCCGGTTGCAGAACCCGCCCGATTTCAACCAGCCGCTGAGGCTTCTCCCTCCTGCGTCAATCCGGATCAGGGCGTCCGAGACCGTGTTCGCGGTTTCCGTCGGTCGGAACAGGAGCGACCGGGCTCCCCTCCCTCCGAACGTAAACCGGCCGAATCCGGCCCGCTCGCTTGCGGCAAGCTCGACGTCCGTGTCGGCATCGTCGAGGTGCACCCTGTAGTAACCGGGATGGGCCTCCTCGCGGCTGTGGCTGAACCCCGACTTGTAGGCGTCGGGGGCGCCCACGGGCGACTTTCCGAGGGTGCCGGCGACCACGGAGATAGGCATGTCCTGGGCCGCAAGGCATCCCACCCCGGATATGTGCGTGAGCGAAAACCCGTAGATGGCCGTCCGGTTGTACTTGTAGCCGGGGCGCGCATCGGGCGACCCGTAGTCGTCGAACGTCGTGTTCGGGCTCCAGGAAATCATCCCGAAGGGGGCCTGGGCTCCCGGGTAGCATCCGCCGGCTTTGCCGGTGCCGATGAATGGATCCACCGAGTCCAAGGGCGTCTGGGCCCGGAGCGGGCCTGCCGAGGCGGCGATCAGGGCGAAAGCGAGGCCGGCCGCACACAGGGGGTTCAGGTGCATAAGTTGGTCACTCATCCGCCGGCAAAGACGGGCCGGAACCCGGACTCGGAAAGGATGCGCGCGAGGGTCTCGCGCTGGTCGCCCTGGATCTCGATCCGGCCGTCCTTTACGGTTCCGCCGCAGCCGCAGGCGGCCCGCATCTTCTTTGCGAGCTGATCCTTCTCGGGCAGGCCGATCCCGGTGAAGCCCGTGACCACAGTCACCGTCTTCCCGCCCCGGCCGCCGGTCTCCCGGAGGATGTCAACCCGCCCGCGCGACGGCTTTCTCGCTGCGGGAGCGCCGGGCGATCCCGCTCGTCCCGCCGCGCTCTTCGGGGATGCGGCGGGCAAGCCTGCGCCGCTCAATGCCCCAAACGGATTCTGGATGAGTTCGCTTCCGCCGCTTGTCCCCACTTTCCCATCGGCACTCATCTACTGCGCCTCCTCCAGGAACCTCAGCGCCTTCGCATAGCTGCGCTTCTCGAGAAAATGGGTCAGCTGCGGATGAAAACGGCCGCGGCCGCCCGCAAGGAGCTCCTCCAACCGCCCCATGTGCTGCGAGACCCCCGGAGCATCGGATCTTTTGATGCTGTCCAATAACGAGATAAGCGATTCCTTGATCTGGTTTTCCATGGTGACGGGAGCCATCTCCTAATCCCGGTTCTACCCAGGTTAAGGCGTTTTGCAAACCTCGCCGGGCGCCGTCGAGGGGCTTGAGTTCGACGGCGAGGCGGGTATGTTGCCAGCCAAACCCTTTTCGTGAGTGTGCGCCCCAAACGAGCTCGGCTTCGGCCCGCCCGGTTGTCGGCGTTTTTTAATCTCAATTTCCAATGAATTCCATTTCCGTGCCCACCCGGGCCAATGCGGACCTCCTCGAGGAGATGCACCGGGTGTGGCTGGACAACCCCGACGCGGTGGATCCCACCTGGCGTGCGTTCTTCCAGGGCTTCTCGCTGGGCAATTCCGGGACGGCCCTGGGAGGGGCGCTCGAGGGCGAGGCGGCCGCTGGCGTTTCCATCGTGGACAGCCTCCGGCAGTCGCACGTCCACGCCCTGGTCAACACCTACCGGTCGATCGGCCACCTTCAATCCAACCTGGATCCGCTGAGCGGCCCGCCCCCGCCATCGCCCAAGCTTGCCCTGGGCGAATTCGGGCTCGAGGAGGCCGATCTGGAAACCTCGTTCGACATCGGCAGCTATCTTGGTGGAGGCCAGATGAAGCTTCGCGACATCCTTGCGTCGCTCCAGGAGACGTATTGCGGGCGCGTCGGCGTGGAGTACATGCACATCCAGGACCAGGACTGCCTGCGCTGGCTCCAGGAGAGGATCGAGTCCACGCGCCTGAGGCCCGTCTTCTCCCAGGCGCAGAAGGTGCGGATCCTTCGCCGGGTGCACAAGGCCGAGCTCTTCGAGAAATTCCTTCACACGAAGTACGTCGGGCAGAAGCGCTTCTCCCTGGAGGGCGGCGAGACCATCATCGCAGCCCTCGACACGGTGATCGACCACTGCCCGGCCGTGGGCGTCGAGGAAATCGTGATGGGCATGGCGCACCGCGGGCGGCTGAACGTCCTGTGCAGCGTGATGCGCAAGTCATTCGACGAGCTCTTTGAGCAGTTTTCGGAAAACTACATTCCCGACACGGTCTCGGGGGACGGCGATGTGAAGTATCACCTGGGGTACGAGTCCGTGCTCACGACCAGCTCGGGGAAACCGGTCGAGGTGAACCTGGCCGCCAATCCCTCCCACCTGGAGATTGTGGACCCGGTCGTCGAGGGCCGCACACGGGCCCTCCAGCGCAAGAGGGGCGACACGGAGGATCGGCGGCGGGTTCTGCCCCTGCTGATCCATGGCGACGCTGCGCTCGCCGGGCAGGGCATCGTGGCGGAGGTCCTGAACTTCTCGCAGCTGGCGGGCTATCGGACGGGGGGCACCGTCCACTTCGTCATCAATAACCAGATCGGGTTCACGACCAACCCCAGCGACGCCCGCTCCTCCCGCTACTGCACGGACGTCGCCAAGATGATCGAGGTGCCGATCTTCCACGTCAACGGGGACGACCCGGAGGCCGTGTGCATGGTTTCCCAGCTCGCGCTCGAGTTTCGCGTTCGGTGGAAGCGCGACGTGTTCGTGGACATGTACTGTTTCCGAAGGCACGGCCACAACGAGACGGACGAGCCCTCGTTCACGCAGCCCCTTCTCTACCGGCAGATCGCGGGCCATCCCTTGGTGTCGGTCACGTACACGGCCAAGCTGGTCGCCGAGAGGAGCATCACCTCGGCACAGGGGGAGGCGATCACGGCCGAGTACTCCGCCAGCCTCGAGGAGAACCTGGCCAAGGCCAAGGCCCGGGCCGCGGGCAAGGCCTCGCGCCACTCCGAGCCCATCGACTCCTTCAAGGGATCGACCGCCGTGTTCCAGCCGAGCTACCGGCACAGCGTTGTCGAGACGGGTGCGCCGGCCCCGGAAATCGAGCAGGCGGTTCGCGGGCTTACCACCGTCCCCGAAAGCTTCAGGGTCAACCCCAAGATCAGGCGCCTGCTCGACGGGCGCCTCCAAGCCTGGAGGGACGGCGGCCCGGTGGACTGGGGGCTGGGTGAGGCGCTCGCCTTTGGAACCCTCCTGCTCGAGGGCACCCCCATCCGCCTCAGCGGACAGGACTGTGAGCGCGGAACCTTCAGCCACCGCCACGCCGTGCTGTTCGACGCGGAGACCGGCGAAAAGCACACGCCCCTGAAGAACCTCTCTCCCGGCCAGGCCCGATTCTGCGTCTACAATTCCCTCCTCTCCGAGGCGGCCGTCCTCGGCTTCGACTACGGCTACTCGGTGGATTGCCCGGAGATGCTCTGCATCTGGGAGGCCCAGTTCGGGGACTTCGCAAACGGGGCCCAGGTCGTCATCGACCAGTTCATCGTGAGCGGGGAGTCCAAGTGGCAGCGCAATTCCGGGATCGTGCTCCTGCTGCCTCACGGCTACGAGGGTCAGGGGCCGGAGCACTCGTCGGCCCGGATCGAGCGGTTCCTCCAGGCCTGCGCCGAAAACAACCTCCAGGTGGCGAGCCCCACGACGCCCGCCCAGTTCTTCCACCTCCTGCGGCGCCAGATGAAGCGGAAGTTCCGGAAGCCTCTCGTCGTCATGTCTCCAAAATCCCTGCTTCGCCATCCGGCCGCCGTCTCGCGGATCGACGAGTTCGTCGCCGGGTCCTTCCAGGAGATCCTGGACGACCCGCTCTTCGCAAGCCCGGAGACCCGGCCCGCCGCGCCCGCCGAGCGCATCCTCCTTTGCACCGGCAAGGTTTATTACGACCTGGCGGAACACCGTGCCAGGAACAACATCACCGACACCGCGATCGTCCGGGTCGAACAGCTCTACCCGCTGCACCGCAACAGGCTTGCCGAGCTGGCCGACGCCTATGGGCACCAGGCCCGGATCGTGTGGTGCCAGGAGGAGCCCGAGAACATGGGCGCCTGGAGCTGGATCGAGCCCCAGATTGAGCAAATCTTCGGGAGGAAGGCCTCCTATGCCGGCCGCGAGGCGGCCGCATCGCCGGCCGTCGGGGTGCTCGCCCTGCACAAGCTGGCGCTTTCCGCATTCCTCCAGGCCGCCTTTTCGCTCTGACAATCGACCCGACCGCAAACTCCGCCATGCCTCTCGAAGTAAAGATCCCCCCGATGGGAGAATCCATCACCTCCGGTGTGCTGGCCAAGTGGCATGTTGCGGACGGCGATCTTGTGAGGAAGGACCAGCCGCTCTTCGAGTTGGAGACGGACAAGATCACCTCGGAGGGGACGGCCGAGGCCGCAGGCGCGATCTCGCTCAAGGTCCCCGCGGGGGCCGAGGTCAAGATTGGCCAGGTCGTCGCCCTCATCGAGGAGGGCTCGCAAGGGAAGGAGGCGCCCAAGGCGCCCGCTCCGCAGTCCCCGGAACCGGCTGCTCCGCCTCCCAAGCCGGCCGCGCCAGCACCAGCACCCGCGCCCGCGCCCGCCCCGGCACCCCGCGCCGCACCGCCTGCGCCTTCGCCCGCCCCGGCCACCGCCCGCCCTGAAATTCCCTCCTCGGCCAGGCAGACCCGCCGAAAGCTCTCGCCCCTCCGCCAGCGGATCGCCGAACGCCTCGTCGCCTCGCAGCGCGAGGCCGCCATGCTGACAACGTTCAACGAAGTGGACATGTCCGCGGTGATGGCTCTTCGCGCAAGGTACCAGGATGACTTTGTGAAGCGCTACGGCATCAAGCTCGGGTTCATGTCGTTCTTTGCCAAGGCGGTGGTCCGGGCCCTCAAGGAGGTCCCCGCCGTCAACGCGCAGATCGACGGCGACACGATCATCGAGAACCACTACTACGACCTCGGGATCGCCGTCTCCACCGAAAAGGGTCTCATGGTCCCCGTGGTCCGCGACTGCGACCGCCTCGGGATGGCCGACATCGAGAAGGCGATCGCCGGCGCCGCGAAGGGCGCCCGCGAGGGGAAGATCGCCCTCGCCGACCTCGAGGGAGGCGTCTTCACGATCACCAACGGCGGGATCTTCGGATCGATGCTCTCGACTCCGATCATCAACCCGCCCCAAAGCGCAATCCTCGGCCTCCACGCGATCAACGATCGGCCCGTCGCCCACGACGGCCAGGTGGTGATCCGGCCGATGATGTACCTGGCGTTGAGCTACGACCACAGGATCGTGGACGGCCGCGAGGCCGTCACCTTCCTGGTCAAGGTCAAGCAGGCGATTGAGGACCCCACGCGGCTCCTGCTGTCCGTTTGAGCCTGCGGCCCCGGGACCGCAGGGTCCCGGTTTCATCCGCCACTGGCAAGGGACCTGCTAATCAGGGCGGGTCCGGGCAAACCCCTCATGTCCATCCTCAGTTCCACGTACGATTCAGGCGCCTTCTTCGACGAAATGTTCACCGGGGGCGGCGAAGTCCGTCCCCATTATCGGCGTCTGGCGGAACGCCTTGGGACTCTTCCCGAGTCGGAATTCGACCAGCGCCGGGCGGCCGTGGACCTGGCCTTCCTGCGCCGGGGGGTGACGTTCACCGTCTACAACGACGCCGAGGGCACGGAGAGGATCTTTCCCTTCGATCTGATCCCCCGCATCATCCCGGCCCAGGAATGGAGCCGGATCGAGGCCGGGCTGATCCAGCGGATCACGGCCCTCAACCTGTTCCTGCACGACCTGTACCATGGCCAGAAGATCCTCAAGGACAAGGTGGTGCCCGCGGCCCAGGTGCTGAGCGCAAAGCACTTCCGCCGGGAGTTCATGAACTTCTCGGTGCCTCGCGACATCTACGTGAGCATCTGCGGCACGGACCTGATCCGCGACCACTCGGGCAACTACCTTGTTCTGGAGGACAACCTCCGGTGCCCGTCCGGCGCCTCGTACATGATCGAGAACCGGGCGGCGATGCGGCGGGCGTTTCCCAACCTCTTCCAGAGCTATGGCGTGCGCCCGGTGGAGGGCTACGCCGACACCCTCCTCAAGTCGCTCCTCCACCTCTCGCCCCGCAGCGCGGCCAAGGCCAACGTCGTCCTTCTCACCCCGGGCGTCTACAACAGCGCCTACTTTGAGCACACCTTCCTTGCGCGCCAGATGGGCATCCCCATCGTCGAGGGCCGGGACCTGCTGGTCCGCGACGCGCACGTGTTCATGCGGACCACCGCGGGGCTCGTGCGGGTGGACGTCATCTACCGGCGAATCGACGACGACTTCCTCGACCCGTCCGTGTTTCGCGCCGACTCCCAGCTCGGCGTCACGGGGCTGGTCGCGGCGTACCGCGCCGGCAACGTGGCGCTCGCAAACTCCATCGGCACGGGCGTCGCGGACGACAAGGTGATCTACGCGTACGTCCCGCGCATCATCAAGTACTACCTCGACCAGGAGCCCATCCTGCCGAATGTGAACACCTACCTCGCCTCCGATCCCACGGAGCGGAAGTTCATCCTCCAGAACATCGCCAAGCTCGTCGTCAAGTCGGCCAACGAGGCCGGCGGCTACGGCATGCTGATCGGGCCGGCCTCGACCGCGGCCGAAATCGAGGACTTCCGCGCCAAGGTCGCGGCCAACCCGCGCAACTTCATCGCCCAGGACCCGATCATGCTCTCCCGCTCGCCCACGTGGTGCGAGCGCAGCCTCCAGGGGCGCCACATCGACCTTCGCCCGTACATCCTCTGCGGCGCGAAGACGGTCGTGACCCCGGGGGGCCTCACCCGCGTGGCCCTCCGGAAGGGCTCGCTCGTCGTGAATTCCTCCCAGGGGGGAGGTTCGAAGGACACCTGGGTCCTGGGAAGCAGCGGGTGACAACCGACGCCATGCCGACCGACAAGACACCGCCCGCCCGGGCCCAGGCCACCGTCATGCTCTCGCGCGTGGCCCACTCGCTGTATTGGATGAGTCGATACATCGAGAGGGCCGAGAACATCGCGCGCCTCCTGGAGGTGAACCTCCAGTTCCAGCTCGATTTCCAGGGGATCAACGACGATCCGGTCAAGGAGCACTGGGGCTCGATCCTCGCCAGCTCCGGGGACGAGGAGCTCTTCGACACCCTCTACGACACGGCGGACAGCCGCTCGGTCACCGAGTTCCTTGCGCTCGACCTGCGCAACCCGAGCTCGATCCTCTCCTGCGTCTTCACCGCGCGCGAGAACGCGCGGATGATCCGCGACCAGATCTCCGTCGAGATGTGGGAGACGATCAACGAGCTCTACCTCTTCCTGAAGAGCCACAACACGACCGAAATCTGGGCGGCCGGCCCCTACTCCTTCTTCAACGACATCAAGAGGAACTCCCACCTGTTCCAGGGGCTGACCGACTCCACCTACCCGCGCAACGAGGGGTGGGAGTTCATCCAGTTCGGCAAGCTCCTGGAGCGGGCCGACAAGACCACGCGCATCCTCGACGTGAAGTACCACATCCTCCTTCCGAGCGCGACCGACGTGGGGGGCGCGGTGGACACCGCCCAATGGCAGGCCGTCCTCCGCTCCGCGAGCGCCCTGGAGGCCTACCGGCGCTTCTATGTCCGCGAGATCCTGGCCTGGAAGGTCGCCGAGTTCCTGGTGTTCTCCGACTCGTTCCCCCGCTCGCTCCACTACTGCGTGGCGCAGATCGACGACTTCCTGCGGCGCATCCTGGGCGAGACGGGCGCGCGCCCCCGCTCCGAGGCCGCGCGGGTGGCGCGCCGGCTCCTGGCCGACCTCCAGTCGCTCACGATCGACGAGGTGCTGGAGCGGGGCCTGCACGAGTTTCTTCTTGAGGCCCAGACATCCCTTGATCGAATCGGCGACGAGGTGGTCCAGACAACCATGTTCTATCCCGTCGAGACCGAACAGGAGCAGCAGCAGCAACAGCAATAGGCTGGAAAGCCCGCAGGACCCGCATGCTCCTACGTCTTCTTCACCGCACCACCTTTGTATACGCAGGCGAGGTCAGGGACAGCTACAACGAGGTCCGCCTGCGCCCGGTGGACGACCCCACCCAGGCCTGCCGCGACTTTGAGCTGGTCCTCGACCCCGGGGCTCCGACGTCCGAGTACTCCGACCTGTACGGCAACACCATCATGTACTTCGACGTCCCCTCGAAGCACCGCAGGCTTGTCATCGAGGCCCGGTCCGAGGTGGAAACCGTGCCCAACGCCTCCCGTCCGGCCGTTTCCCGGGTCCCGTTTGCCGAGCTTGCGGACAGTTCGGAGACGGAGATGCACGCCGAGTTTCTCACGGCTTCGCAGTACGTGCCGACGGAGGTGGAGCTCTGGCGCGAGGCCCAGGACGCCCTTGACGGCGGCAGGACCGACGTCTGGGGGGATGTCGGCCGAATCGGACGGCACGTGTTCCAGATCCTCGCCTACAAACCCAATGTCACCGGGGTCTCCACGCACGCCGGGGACGCGCTCAAGCTTCGGGCAGGCGTCTGCCAGGACTTTGCCCACGTGATGCTGGGCATCTGCCGCTCGGCAGGGATTCCTGCGCGCTACGTGAGCGGGTACTTTCTGAACACGAACCGCCGCCCGGGGGAGACCGAGGCGTCCCATGCGTGGATCGAGGCCTTTGTGCCGGGCTACGGGTGGGCGGCCTACGATCCCACCCACAACCGGGCGGCCGACGACCGCTACGTGAAACTCGCCGTGGGCCGGGACTACGCCGACATCCGGCCGGTCAGCGGCACCTACCGTGGTGCGCCGGCCAAGGACCTGAAGGTGGAGGTGACGGTGAACCGGGAGGCCGATCCGGACGAACTCCATCCGCGGCTTGCGGGCTGCGGGCCCTCGGGTGGGCCCTGATGGACGGTCAAGGCGCTCCCAACGGGGCGTCCTGTTCGATCGAGACAACCTTGCCGGCCCTGAAAACGATCTGGAAGCGGTCGTGAACGTGCCTGTCCGGGTAGTCCAGATAGTAGGGGTAACCCTCCTCGCCCCCCCACCCGCCCCATGCAAACCCTCGCCGGTGGTAATAGCCGGCGTACAGGATCACTCCGCCCGAGGACTCATACGTGACGTAATGCCAGATCTGGACCTGCCCGGAGGCATCCGTGCGCAGGGTGACGTGGTCGGGGTCGCCGAGGGCCAGCTTCACGGCGTCCATGCTGAAGCCGAGTCCCACCTGGCCGCTCTTGACAAGCGCCTGCTGCGCCGGGGTGAGGCTTGCGAATACCTGCGGTTGCGCGTCGATCCGGGACTGGGGCGTTGTGCAGGCAGCCAACCAGAAAGTCGCGGCGGCGCCCAGGAGGCAAAAGTTGGTGTACTTCATGGTTACGATTTCCTTGCCATGGTGAGACGCATGCCTGAGGACTTTTGTTTCGTTGAAAACACTCTTTCTCTGGGACATCGACGGCACCCTGATCCTTTCCGGCGGAGCGGGGGTGCGGGCGATGAAGAAGGCGCTCTATAACGTATTTCAAGTCAATGGCTTGATAGACGACATCGACTTTTCCGGGCGCACCGATCCGTGGATCATCCGGCAGATCTTTTCCCGGTTCGACGTACCTGCCACGCCCCCCAACTTCGCCCGCTACTTCGAGGCGTATCTTGAGGCGCTGCCCGCCGAGATGAAGAACCCGGAGGCCAGGGTCCTGCCGGGCGTGCGGACGATCCTCCAGGAAGCCGCGGAGCGCGGCGAGGTCGCCCAGGGCCTGCTCACCGGCAACCTCCGGCGGGGGGCTGAGTTGAAGCTGGGCCACCACGGACTCTGGCACTATTTTCCATTTGGCGCCTACGCGGACGACAGCGAGGTGCGCAACGAGCTCGGTCCCCACGCGCTGCGGCGCGCGCGGGAGAGGCACGGCGTGGAATTTTCCCCGGACCGTGTCTGGGTGATCGGCGACACACCCCGGGACGTGGCGTGCGCGCACGCATTTGGTGCAAACTGCATGGCCGTCGCCACCGGCGGGTTTTCCTCGTCCGACCTCGCCGCCCACTCCCCGGCCGCGGTGCTCCCCGACCTCTCCGACCCCTCCGCCTTCTGGGCGGCCGTGGATCGTTAGCGGTGGGCCCGTCCGTGCCTGCGACCTTCTCATTCCCTTTCTTGACGGACAGAGCCCGAGAGGCGAGGGTTTCGGCCCATGCCCTTCACGATTGCGATCGGGTCCGACCACGCCGGGTACAAGTACAAGGAAGCCCTCAAGGGGATGCTGCTCGCCGAAGGGCACACGGTGCGCGATTACGGCACCGACTCCGAAAAGGCCTGCGACTACCCGGACTTCATCCGGCCCGTCGCCGAGGCCGTGGCGCGCGGGGAATTCCAGCGGGGCATCGTCCTCGGCGGCTCCGGCAACGGCGAGGCGATCGTCGCAAACCGCGTGATCGGCATCCGCTGCGGGGTGTGCTGGAACGAGCAGGCCGCAATCTGGAACCGCGCCCACAACGACGCCAACTGCATCTCGATCGGACAGCGCCTGATGTCCGAGGAGGACGCCCTCAGGATCGTCCGCCTCTGGCTCGCCACGCCCTTCGAGGGCGGCCGCCACGTCGAGCGCATCGCCAAGATCGACGCCCCCTACCTTTCCGACAAGTCCCGTGTCTCCTAGCCCCCAATCCCATGCTCTACCGACCCCTTGGCAAATCCGGCCTCAAGATCAGCGCCCTTTCCTTCGGGGCCTGGGTGACCTTCGGCAAGCAGATCGGCAACCCGGTTGCCGCGAAGCTGCTTCACACGGCCTATGACGCCGGCATCAACTTCTTCGACAATGCCGAGGCCTACGCCGACGGCGCGGCGGAGACCGTCATGGGGGCGATCCTGAAGAAGTCGGGCTGGCGCCGCAGCAGCTACCTGGTCTCGAGCAAGGTCTTCTTCGGCTGGGAGGACGACAGGCCCAACCAGACGGGTCTGTCCCGCAAGCACGTGATCGAGGGCTGCCATGCGGCCCTCCGGCGGCTCCAGGTGGACTACCTAGACCTTTACTACTGCCACCGCCCCGATCCTTCCGTTCCCATCCTGGAGACGGCGTGGGCGATGCACGACCTGATCGTCCAGGGGAAGGTGCTCTACTGGGGGACGAGCGAGTGGAGCGCCGCTGAAATCTTCGAGGCCCACCGCCTCTGCGAACAGCACGACCTGCATGCGCCGATCGTCGAGCAGCCCGAGTACAACCTGTTTCACCGTGCGCGGGTCGAGACCGAGTACGCCCCCCTCTACGGATCGCCCGGGCTTGGCACGACCATCTGGTCCCCGCTGGCCTCGGGCCTGCTGACCGGCAAGTACAACGCCGGAGTCCCCAAGGGCAGCCGGCTCGCCGCGCCGAACATGCAGTGGTTGCGCGACGCGATCCTCAAGGATCCGGCCACGGCAAGGAAGCTGGCCGCGGTTCCAAAGCTCGCGGCGATCGCAGGCGACCTCGGCACGACCCTTCCCTGCCTGGCCCTCGCCTGGTGCCTGAAAAACCCGAACATCAGCACGGTGATCCTCGGCGCCTCCAGGGTGGAGCAGCTTCGCGAAAACCTGGGCGCCCTCAAGGTGCTGGACTCGCTCACGCCAGCCGTGATGAAGAGGATCGAGGCGATCTCCCGGCCGGTGGCGAATTGAGGCCCGGGCTTTCAAGCCGTCGTTCGTTTTTTTTCGAAGTCGGCCCGGGAGCGCGGCTCCGCTCAACTCTCGCTTGCCCACGGGCCCGGGTGTCACCAGCGTCGGGACTTGGATATGGCATTTCCCGAACCGCCCGGCTCCCTTGCGTCGCGCACCCTGCGCGCCGCGGAGCTCGACAAGAACCCCGCCGAGGCCCTCCTGCGCATCTATTCGTGGATGCATTTGGCGCGGTCCACGGACAACCGCATCCTTGACCTCTTCCGGCAGGGCCTGGTCAAGGGCACGGTCGCCGGGGGCCAGGGCAACGAAGGGCTGGTCGTGCCCCTCGCGCTCCTCGCCGACAAGGCCATCGACGTGGTCTGCTTCTCGCAGCGCGGGCTCGCCGGCCACCTGATCTGGGGCGGCCACCTCTGCCGCCACCTCAACCAGTATTTTGCGAACGCCGGCAGCCCCACCAAGGCCCGGGAGGGCAACATCCACCGCGGCGACCCCGCGAACCGCTCGCTCCCCATGATCAGCCACCTCGGCATCATGGGCTCCTCCGTGGCGGGGGCCGCCGATTCCCAGCGACGGCTCGGGAGGAAGGCCGTGGGATTCACGTTCTTCGGCGACGGCGGGTCGAGCACGGGCGATGTCCATGAGACCCTCAATCTCGCCTCCCTCCTTTCCCTCCCCGTCGTCTTCGTGATCGAGAACAACGAGTACGCCTACTCGACCCCGGTCAGTGAACAGTTCGCCGCCGGCACCGAGCTTTGGAAGCGCGCCGCGAGCTACAACATGGAGGGCTTCGCGCTCGATGCGACCGACATCGAATCCTGCGTGCGCAAGCTCGACGCTGCGATCGCCAGGGTCCGGGAGACCTCCCGTCCCGTCCTGATCGAGGCCCGCACGCTGCGCCTGCGGGGGCACGCAGCCTACGACACGTGCCATTACCTCAAGCCCGGCGAGGGCGACTCCTTCTTCGCGCGCGACCCGCTTCCGAAGCTCCGCGCCCGGCTCGTGTCCGAGCTCGGTGCCGCGCGGGTCGATGAGGCCGACGCCGGGCTGAATGCCTTCCTTGAGGCCTGCGTCAGCGTCTCCCTGCCCACCGCCAGGCCCGACCCGGCCGGCATGGAGTCCGACCTGTTCGCCCCGTCCCAGCCGCCCCTCCTTTGGATCCCCAGCCTGGGTTCGGAAAAGCCCGGCACGCCGGAGGCCGGCCCCGAGACCCTCACGATGGCCCAGGCCCTCAACCGCGGCCTGCGCAAGATCCTTGCCGAGCGGCCCGAGTCGCTCGTGCTGGGCCAGGACATCGGGGTCTACGGCGGGGCCTTCAAGGTGACCGAGGACCTTCTCAGGGATTTCGGGCGTCCGCGCGTGTTCAACACGCCGCTCGCCGAAAGCGCCTGCACCGGCTACGCGATCGGCCTTGCCCTCAACGGGCACCGCCCGATCGAGGAGTTCCAATTTTCGGACTTTGCGACCGAGGCGACGACCCAGATCACCCTCAACGCCGCCACCCTGCACTTCCGATCCGGGGCCTCCTGCCCGCTCGTGTTTCGCTTTCCGACCGGGGGCGGACTCACCTTTGGATCGTTCCACTCCCAGGAGCTCGACTCCTTCTTCCTGGCGATGCCGGGGATCAAGGCCCTGTATCCGAGCACACCCCAGGACGCGTTCAACGCCATTCTCGCGGCCTACGAGGACGACAACCCGGTGATCCTCTTCGAGCACAAGGGCCTGTACCGCCGGGGCAAGCATCCCGTCGCATGGGACCCGGCCTACCGGGACGCATGGCTTCCCCGCCGCGTCCTCGAGGGAACCTACGCGACCCTTGTGACCTACGGGGAGATGGTCCACCTCGCGGCCGAGGTGTGCGGATACATCGCCACCGAGTACGAGAAAACCTTCGACCTTTTCGATCTCCGCTGCCTGAGCCCGCTGCGGCTCGAGGCCATCGAGGCCTCCCTGGCGCGCACGCACCGGCTGGTGGTCCTGCATGAGGGCCGCATCACGCACGGCTTCGGGGCGGAACTGGTGGCCCGCCTGTCGGAGAGCCACTTCGACCTTCTCGAGGCGGCGCCCCTGCGCATCGGCGCCATGGACCTTCCTGTTCCGTTCGCCCCCGAGCTTGAGGCTGCGTTCCGGCCCACCCGCGAGAAGGTGATCGAGAGGATCACCGCCTGGATGGGCTGAGAGGCTCGTAACCCATGGCCCCACGCCTCGCCTCCACCTCCTCGATCCCGGCCGCCCGCTGGTCCGCGATCCGCCTGTTCGCCATGGATGTGGACGGGATCCTGACCGACGGCACGGTCGGGGTGTCCGCCAACGGCGTGGAGGTGAAGATGTTCTCGATCCTGGACGGCCTCGGCCTGGTCCGACTGCGCGAGGCGGGCGTCGTGACGGCGTGGATCAGTGGCAGGAAGTCGGGCGCAACGGATGTGCGGGCCGCCGAGCTTCGTATCCCCCACGTGTTCCAGGGGCGGATCGACAAGCTCACGGTGCTTCAGGGGCTCGCAGCGCAGCTGGGTTTCGCTCGGGCCCAGTGCGCCTACATGGGCGACGACGACATCGACGCCGCGGCCCTGCGGTGGGCCGGCATCGGCATCTCCGTGCCCGGCGCCATGCCCGCCGCCCTGGCGGCGGCCCGCGCGGTGACCTCACGGCGGGCAGGCCACGGCGCGGTGCGCGAGGTGTGCGAGCGCCTGCTTTCCGCGCGGCGGGGAACCGCGGGTGGCGGCCCGGGGTCAAAGGCCGGCCACCCATGACGCGCACTCTGCGGCCAATCCTCGTCCTGACCGCGATCCTCCTGCCCGCGGGCGCCCTGCGTGCCGCGGATGCGGCCTTCGCCTCCGGCCCGGCCAGGAACTGGGCGCTGCCGCTGTTCACCCCCGACGGCTTCCGCTCGATGACCCTGCGGGGCTCGGAGGTCGTCACCGTGGGGCCGGACCGCATCGACATCACGGACATGAACATCGCCGTGTTTTCCGGCGACGCCTCCGCCCGCGTGGACACCGTGATTCTCAGCCCGTCGGCCACGTTCCGTCCCCGGGAGGCCCGCGCGAATGGCGACCAGTCCGTCCGCCTGATCCGCGACGACATCGACGTGACTGGCGAGCGCTGGACCTACGACTACAACCAGAAAAAAGTTTCCATCCAAAAGAACCTCCGGGTAGCCTTCCGGGCCCAGCTCAGCGGCATCCTGAAATGAATCCACACCCTCCCTGCCGAAGCGTGCTTTGCCTGCTGGCCCTGGTCCCGCTGTTCCGGGCACCAGCCGCGTTCGCGGCCGATCCGCCTCCGACCGTCATCACCAGCGACAGCGGGGAGGCTCAGAGCACGGACAGCGAGACGACCTCGTTTTTTCGGGGGCACGTGGTTGTGAACGGCAACGACATCCGGATCGAATGCGACCAGCTGGAGGTGGTCTCGGCAAGGACCGGGGACAAGACGGACACGATCGGCACCCAGTCCAGCTTCAAGTACATCCTGGCCACCGGGCACGTCCGCATCGTGCAGGGCCTGCGCGAGGCCGCCTGCGCGCGGGCCGAGGTCATCCCGCAGGACAACCGGATCACCCTCACCGGGCAGCCTGTCGTCACCGACCACGGCAACGGCACGGTCTTCACGGGCGAACCCCTGATCCTGTACCGCAACCAGCGCCGCGTGACCGGGGAACACGTCCGGATCACGGCGCCCCCGATCAAGGACCTGGGCTTCGACAAGAACGAGCCGCCGCCCATTCCACCCAAGCTGCCCCCGCAGCCCTGACCGCCCGCCGAACGTGGCCGAAACCCCGACCCCCATTTCCTCAATACGGACGGAAGCCCTGGTCAAGAGCTACGGCACACGCAGGGTCGTGGACGGAGTCGACCTGGACATCAAGGCCGGGGAGGTCGTGGGCCTGCTCGGGCCGAACGGAGCCGGAAAGACGACGATCTTCTACATGATGGTGGGGCTGGTTCCGGTGACCTCCGGCAGGGTGCTCCTCGACGGCCGGGACATCACCCACCTGCGCATGAACAGGCGGGCCCGGCTCGGCCTCGGCTACCTGCCGCAGGAGCCCTCCGTATTCCGCAAGCTCACCGTCGAGGAGAACATCCTCGCGATCGTGGAGGTCGTCGGGGTGCCCCGCCACGAGCGGGCCGCCCGGGTGAAGGAGCACCTTGACGAGCTCGGTCTCGGTCCCCTGGCCAGGCAGAAGGCGTACACCCTATCCGGCGGGGAGCGGAGGCGGCTGGAAATCGCACGCATGCTCGTCACGAACCCGAAGTTTCTCCTGATGGACGAGCCCTTCGCCGCCATCGACCCGATCTCGGTTGCCGAGGTGCAGAAGATCATCCGCCAGCTTCAGAATCGCGGCATCGGCGTGATCGTGACCGACCACAACGTCCGGGAGACCCTTCGCATCGTGGATCGGGCCTACCTCATCCACCAAGGCAAGGTGCTGACCGCCGGGCCGGCCGAGTTCCTCATCAACGACGAGCGGGCCAGGAAGTTCTACCTCGGCGAGGATTTTAATTTGTAGAGGCCGGGAATCTGCGCTTCCATCCGGCCTTCCCTTCCCGGCCATGCAAAAAGCGATTCACGGCATCACTGTCGCCCACTTCTTCGACACCTATCGGGAGAAGCTGAGGATGGAGCTTGTCACGGGACAGGCCGGCCTGCACCGGATGATCCGCGAGGGCAGCATCAACCGGCCGGCGCTGGCCCTGACCGGCTTCTTCAAATACTTCGCCCACAGGCGGATCCAGGTGCTCGGGGCGGCCGAGATGACGTACCTGAAGACCCGGCCCACCGAGGACCAGGAATTCATCTTCCAGCAGATGGCAAAGAAGGGCGTGCCCTGCCTTGTCCTCACCCGCAACTTCCACATGACCAAGCCGATGCTGGCCGTTGCGGACAAGATGCGGCTGCCGATTTTTCGGACCCCCCTGATCACGATGAACTTCGTGAACCTGGCGACCCTCTGCATCGACAACGAGTTCGCGCCCAGCGTGATCGAGCATGCCACCATGCTCGACATCAAGGGGGTGGGCGTCCTGCTTCGCGGCGACTCGGGCGTCGGCAAGAGCGAGTGCGCGCTGGCGCTGATCGAGCGCGGCCATTCGCTCGTCGCCGACGACCTCACCGTGATCAAGCTCCTCGATGAGCGGGAGCTCATGGCGTCGAGTCGCACGCTGAACCGGGGCTACATGGAGTGCCGGGGCATCGGCATCATCAACATCGCCGAGATGTTCGGCGTGAAGTCCGTCCGCCTGGAGAAGCGCATCGACCTGGTGGTCTCGCTTCGGGAGTGGACGCCGGAGGCGGTGGAGGAGCGCAGCGGCCTCGAGCAGCATTTTTACGAGATCCTCAAGATGCGACTGCCCCACATTGAGCTCTTCGTCCGGCCCGGCCGCGACATGGCCCGCCTGGTCGAGGTCGCCGCGCTCACCCAGGCGCTCAAGCGCATGGGTCACGACCCCGCCAAGGACTTCAATGACCGCCTGATCGCGTTCATGTCGGAGCAGGCCAGCCAGACCTCCACGCACATCAAGCCCATCGAGCGCGAGGAGCGCGTCCCGGGCGAGCTGAGCGCGGAGTAGCCGTTTTCATGACGCCCCCAAGATTCGACGGCCGTCTCGACGGCCAGCTCCGCCCCATTTCCTTCGAGGCCGGCATTGCGCCGAACGCGACCGGCTCCGTGCTCGTCCGGTTTGGCGCCACGCAGGTCATCTGCGCGGCCACGATCGAGCCCAATGTTCCCACCTGGATGAAGCAGCAGGGAGTGAAGGGCGGCTGGCTGACGGCCGAGTACTCGATGCTTCCCTATTCCACCCTCGAGCGGAAGTCCCGCGACAGCAGCAAGGGCCGCATCGACGGCAGGTCCGTGGAGATCCAGCGCCTGATCGGGCGCGCACTGCGTGCCGTCGTGGACCTGAAGCTGCTCGGGCAGAACACCCTCTGGGTCGATTGCGACGTGCTCCAGGCCGACGGCGGCACCCGCACGGCGGCGATCACGGGAGCGTGGCTGGCGGCCCGCCTCGCGGTGCAACGGCTGCTTGACGACAGGAAGATCTCCGAGAACCCGCTCGCCGATTCCGTGGCCGCCGTCAGCGTGGGCGTGTGCGAGGGGCGCGAGCTCCTCGACCTGGCCTATGTCGAGGACAAGGACGCCGAGGTGGATTTCAACGTGGTGATGACCGGCCAGGGCCGATTCGTGGAGGTTCAGGGCAGCGGTGAGGAAACCACGTTTTCCCACGACCAGCTTCAGGCGGTCCTGGTCCTGGCGGAGAAGGGCCTTCGGGAGCTCGCGTCGTTCCAGGCGGCCTTTCTCGCCCGCCAGCTGCTTCGCTCCTGAGGCGCCGGGGATTTCGAATTGCAATTCCAACCATCGTGGCTTGCTTGAGCCATTTATGAAGGACCTCGTGACGACCCTCAGGAAGTTGGTCTTCGGATTGTGCCTGCTTGCGGTCGTGCTTTGGCTCGACCGCGTGACCGGCTACGAGGTGAGCGTGTTGCCCCTGTATGCGGTCCCGATCGGCTATGTCGCCTACCAGCTGGGGCTCGGCTGGGGTCTTTTTGCGAGCGCGCTCAGCTTTGGGTGCTGGTTCTGGGCCAACCGCCCCGGCGAGCCCGCCGACCGCGAGGCGTGGATCACCTGGGAGCGCTCCTCCATGGCCGGGGTCGTCCTGGTCATTTTCGCCCTGGCCGTGGCCCGCGCCAAGCGCGTCCTTGCCCGCGAGCAGTCCAAGCTGCAGCAACTGGAGGGCATCCTGCCGATCTGCATGGTATGCCATCGGATCAGGGACAAGGACGGCCGGTGGATCGACCTCAACGACTACCTCCACATCCACACCGCCGCCGAGACGGAACAGAGGGTCTGCCCGCAATGTTCCGGCGCGCAGGCCTTGACCGACTATGCCCAGTAAACTAGCATCCCGGGCTCCGGGTTCGGGCTGACTGCAACCCCTCTTCAAGGCATCCCTCCGTAGACGATGACAAGCGTATCCTCCAAGTATCGGACCTTCCTCCTGGCGCTGGCGCTCCTTGCGGTGATCGGCTGGATTGATTTCATCACCGGCTATGAGATCAGCGTCTTCCTGCTCTACCTCATCCCCATCTGGTGGGTGACGCGCTCCGTGGGCCTAGCGGCCGGGATTCTCTTCGCCGTGCTGTGCACGGTGGCCATGCGCTGGGCCGACTTTGAGGCCGGCCACCACTTCTCCCATGAATGGATCTACTGGGAGCGGGGCGCCACCGCGTTCATCAACTTCACGGTGATTTCCCTTTATGTGCACAGCTTCGACAAGAAGCTCGGCGCAGCAAAGGCCAAGGTGCAGCTGCTCGAGGGAATCCTTCCCATCTGCATGGTTTGCCACCGGATCATGGACAAGGACGGCACCTGGGGCGACCTCGACGCCTACCTGCACGAACACACGGCGGCGGAAGTCGAGAAGCGGGTCTGCCCCCATTGTTCCGGGGCCAAGGCCCTTACCGACTACTCCCTGTGAACATTCACGAGTACCAGGCGAAGGCCCTCTTCGAAAAGTTCGGCCTTCCCGCCCCCAAGGGCGCGCCCGCCACCTCGCCGGCCGGCTTTGACGCGGCGCTCGCGGTCCTTCCGGAGGGCCCGACCATGGTGAAGTCGCAGATCCACGCCGGCGGCCGCGGCAAGGGCACCTTCAAGGACGGTTTCAAGGGCGGCGTGAAGTACTGCCGGACCAAGGCCGAGGCCCGGGAAGCCGCGGGCCGGATGCTCGGCAACACGCTCGTCACCGCCCAGACGGGACCCGGCGGGCGCAAGGTCCAGACCGTGTACTTTACGGCGGCCAGCGACATCAAGAAGGAGTACTACCTCGCCATCCTCCTCGACCGCGCATCCTCGCGGCCCGTGATCGTGGCATCCACCGAGGGCGGGGTTGAGATTGAGAAGGTCGCCCACGAGAGCCCGGAGAAGATCGTCAGGACCGTGATCGATCCGGCCTATGGCGTCGCGGACTTCCAGGTGCGCGACCTTGTCACCCGGCTCGGTTTCAACGCGGCCGAGGGAAAGAACGCCGCAAGATTCATCCGGACTCTGGTGTCCCTGTACGGGGCGACCGACGCGTCGATGGTCGAGATCAACCCTCTCATCACGACCCCCTCGGGCGAGGTTCTCGCGCTCGACGCAAAGGTCTCGTTCGACGACAACGCCCTCTTCCGGCACCCGGAGATCGTCGCCCTGCGCGACCTCAACGAGGAGGACCCCAAGGAGATCGAGGCCTCCCGGCACGCCCTCAACTACATCGCGCTCGACGGATCCATCGCCTGCCTGGTCAACGGAGCGGGCCTGGCAATGAGCACGATGGACATCATCAAGCACTACGGAGGCAACCCCGCGAACTTCCTCGACGTGGGAGGGGGCGCCTCGAAGGACCAGGTCTCGGCGGCGTTCAAGATCATCCTCGGCGACGCCGCGGTGCGGGGCATCTTTGTGAACATCTTCGGCGGCATCATGGACTGCAACGTGATCGCCACGGGGATCGTGGAGGCGGTGCGGGAACTGGGACTGAAGCTGCCCCTTGTGGTGCGCCTGGAGGGAAACAACGTGGCCGCCGGCAAGGCCACGCTCGCCGCCAGCGGCCTCACCATCGTCAGCGGCGACACGATGGCCGACGCCGCCCGAAAAATCGTGGCCCTGGTGGCCTAATCCCCTCTCCGGCATGTCCATCCTCGTAACACCCGACACCAAGATCATCGTCCAGGGCATCACGGGCGACTTCGGCGCCCGGCACGCCCGGCTTTCGCTCGACTACGGCACGAAGGTTGCGGCCGGGGTCACGCCCGGGAAGGGGGGACAGGTCTTCGAACATGGCCCCCACCGGGTGCCGATCTTCAATTCCGTCGCCGAGGCCGCTGCTGCGACGGGCGCCTCGGTTTCCGTCATCTTCGTCCCGCCGCCCTACGCGGCCGACGCCATCTTCGAGTGCGTGGACGCCGGGCTCGACCTCGCGGTGACGATCACCGAGGGGATCCCCGTCAGGGACATGGTGAAGGTCAAGCGCGCGATGCTGGGCCGCAAGACCCGCCTGATCGGCCCGAACTGCCCGGGCGTCGTCACCCCTGGCACGGGCGACCACTCCCAGGGGGGCTGCCGCATCGGGATCGCGCCCGGGTACATCCACAAGAAGGGATCGGTGGGCGTCGTTTCGCGTTCGGGCACCCTCACGTACGAGGCGGTCTTTCAGCTCACGACCCAGGGGATCGGCCAGAGCACCTGCGTTGGCATCGGCGGTGATCCCGTCAACGGAACCTCCCACCTGGACGTGGTGAGAATGTTCAATGACGACCCCGAGACCCGGGGCATGATCATCATCGGGGAGATCGGCGGGACCGCGGAGGTCGAGGCCGCCCGCTGGATCAAGGCGAACTGCCGAAAGCCCGTGGCCGGGTTCATCGCCGGGGCAACCGCCCCGGCGGGTCGCAGGATGGGGCACGCGGGGGCCATCGTCGGGGGAACCGAGGACACCGCCGCCGCAAAGATCGCCGTTTTCAGGGAATGCGGAATCGAGGTCGCCGAGACTCCGTCCGATATGGCCGGGGCTCTCGTCCGGGCCGCCCTTGCGCGGGGTGTGAAACTCGTCTAGCAGGCTCCCGGCTTTCCCGTCAGGTATCGGCGGATTCCCTGGGCGGCCCTGCGGCCATCCCGGACGGCCTGGACGACCAGGCTGGGTCCGCGGACCGAATCCCCGCCTGAAAACACCCCGCGAACGCTCGTCATCTGGTTCTCGTCCACGGTGAGGCCGCCCCAGGCCTCGGTCTTGATCGAGGCAAAGCCCCCTTCCGGGGGAAGGGGAACCGGATCGAACCCATACGCCACGATCAGCAGTTCCGCCGGCGTGCTGAACTCGGAGCCCGGGATCGGACGGGGCTTGCGCCGGCCGGAGAGATCCGGCTCCCCAAGCTCCATCCGGGTGCAGACCACCTCGGCCACGGAACCGTCGGCCCCCGCACGGATCCCGACTGGGTTGGTGAGGAACTCGAACACCGCCCCTTCCTCCAGGGCATTGAAGTACTCCTTGCGGCTGCCGGGCATGTTTTCGAGGTCTCGGCGGTAGAGGCAGACCGCCTGTCTCGCGCCGCAGCGCAGGGCGGTGCGCAGGCAGTCCATCGCGGTGTCCCCACCCCCCAATACCACAACCCGCCTTCCCTCGACGGCGATTGTCTCAACCTCCGGTCCCAGGGCGGAAAGGTTCTTTTGGATCAGAAACGGAAGGGCATCCACGATGCCCGGCAGCGTTCCCCCGGGGATGTCCAGCGGCTTGGCCCGTTGGGCGCCGACCGCAAGAAACACGGCGTCGAACCATTCACGGAGCTTCGACAGGGGCACATCCCATCCGACCCGGAGCCCGAGCTGGAAGCGGACGCCCCTCCGTCGCAACATCTCGATCCGGCGGGCGACCACGTGCTTCGCGAGCTTGAATGACGGGATCCCGTTCACGAGGAGGCCGCCGGGAACAAGGAGCGACTCGTACACCGTCACGGCAAAGCCCATCTTGGCGAGCTCGTCGGCGCACGCGATGCCGCCGGGCCCGGAGCCCACGACCGCCACCGAATAGCCGTTGGAAGGCACTGCGACGGCATCGTCAGCGCCGTGCGCAAACGCATAGTCGTTGATGAAACGCTCGATGGCCCCGATCGGCACCGGCTCGGACTTTGCATTGAGGATGCACGATCCCTCGCACAGGCGCTCCTGCGGGCACACCCGTGAGCAGATTTCCGGCATGTTGCTCGTCGAGCGCGATACGGCCGCGGCCTCCATGAATCTCCCCTGGGCGGTGAGCGCGAGCCACTCGGGGATCCGGTTGGAGAGCGGACATCCCTGGGAGCACAGGGCGTCGGGGCACTGGATGCACCGGTTGGCCTGGTCGCGGACGGCGTCCTCGCCATAGCTCTCATAGATCTCGGAAAAATCCCGCACCCGTTCCGCAGCCGGTCGCTTCGGCGGCGAAACGCTGTTGACGATCGCCCACGCGAACTTGGAGTTCCAGACGGAGTCGGCCCCCCCCCTGCCGGAAATCCCGGGCCCGGCGCTCTCGTCAGACGGTTCGCTGGGCTGGGTTGCCATTGAAAATTCAACCAATTGGAGCTTCAGTCTAGCGGCCCCGGTGCGGGGCCGCCCCCCGCATGTTGTCCAAAGCTGCGCATTTCTTGAATCCCGCAGATCTTGCGGAGCGCCCGGCCAACCGGCAGATTGGTCCCATGGGCCCGCTCCCCGATCCGCTCGTTTGTGCCGACGGTGTGTTGGTGCGCGAACCCTCCCTGTGGCAGGCAAGGCGCCGGCCGGAACTGCTGGCCGCGTTTTCCAGCGAGATGTATGGCCGGACGGCCTTGGGGCGGCCGGACGGGATGCGTTTTGAAATCCTCTCCACAGACCCATTCGCCTTGGGCGGCCGGGCCACCCGCAGGGAAGTCTCCATCCGCGTCGGGCCGGAGCCCGATGCGCCCCGGATCCTCCTTCTCCTGTACGTTCCCAAGGGCGGAGCCCCGGGCCGCAGGTGGCCCGCGTTCGTCGGCATCAATTTTTTCGGCAACCAGACCGTCCATCCCGACCCGCGCATTACTGCCCAAGGTGCCGCGGAGCGGGGCTCAAAGGCCTCAAAGTGGCAGGTGGAAACGGTTCTCTCGCGGGGCTACGCAACGGCCACCCTATACTGCGACGAAGTTTGCCCCGACGTCCCTGACGGCCTGGCGGAGGGCGTCGTCGGCTGGTTCGAACGGAAGGGCTCGGCCGGGCGGGCGCCCGATGCCTGGGGCGCCCTTGGCGCATGGGCCTGGGGTCTGAGCCGGGCCCTCGACTACCTGGATACGGATCCGGACATCGATGCCTCGCGAGTGGCCGTGCATGGCCACTCCCGCATGGGGAAGGCGGCGCTCTGGGCGGGTGCGCAGGACGAGCGCTTCGCGCTGGTCATCTCGAACGACTCGGGCTGCGGGGGTGCTTCGCTAAGCAGGCATGGACCGGGAGAGACCGTCGCACAGATCAACCACGGGTTTCCACACTGGTACTGCCTGAACTTCCGCAAGTACGGAGGGAATGAGGCGGCGCTGCCCGTGGACCAGCATGAGCTCCTCGCCCTCATTGCTCCGAGGCCCCTGTATGTCGCGAGCGCCGAGGACGACGCATGGGCCGATCCGCGGGGCGAGTTCCTGGCCGCGCTCGCCGCGGACCCGGCCTACGGCCTCTTCGGCCTGAAGGGAGTGGGCGTCCGTGAGATGCCCCCGGTCAACCACCCGGTAGGAGAAAGGATCCGCTACCACATCCGCACGGGCCCCCACGACATGACGGCCTACGACTGGTCCTGCTACCTCGATTTCGCAGACAAGCACCTTGCAGGCTGATCCAATCCTTCGAGAACTTCCTGCCCATGAAACGCACCCAACCCACCCTGACCCATGCCGCAGCCCTGAGAGAGCTCCAGGCCATCCCCGGAATCGGGCCCAGCATAGCGCAGGACCTTGTTGACCTGGGCATCACCAAGGTCGCGGACCTCAAGGGCCGGGATCCGGAGATCCTGTATCGCCGGTTCGAAAAACTGGTGGGCACCCATGTGGACCGGTGCCTCCTGTACACGTTTCGCTGCGCCGTGTACTACGCCTCCAACGACCGCCACGATCCCCGGCTCCTCAAGTGGTGGAATTGGAAGGATGGCGCCTGTTAGGGAAGTTGGTATTTCGGTGGTGGGCCAGTTTGGTCGGATGGATTCCCTCAGGGCTGTTGCGAAGCTCATGGTCGCCTTCGGGCCGACCCCCTTGAGGGGAAGGCCGGTTTGGCGACCAGATTGGGCATTGCGAAGCTCCGGCCCTGAGGGAATCCATCCGACCAAACTGGCCCACCACCGGTATTCCTGTTGTAGGGCTGGCGGTTCGGGAGTACGTTTTCGGGAACCCCATGCCCCGATCGTATACGGCGGCCGTCGCCCTCCTGCTGTTCCTCGGGACCGCGGTGCCTCCCGCGGTGGCCGTGAACACGGCCCACATCACCGTGAACGTCGGGAAGCCGCTGCGCACGATGGACGCCCGGTTCTTCGGCCTGAACACCGCCATCTGGGACTACTACTCGACCACGCTCGGCTACGCACCCGTCGTCAGCCTCCTCCAGGCCACGGAAGTCGGGTCGATGCGCTATCCGGGCGGGTCCACTTCCGATGTGTTCCACTGGCAGACAAACGCTATCGAAGGCAACCTCGGGACCACGACGATTCCCGATCCCTCCAATATTTTCAGCCTCTCCGCGACAGGCACGACCTTCGACGACTTCGCCTCGCTGGCCATGAGCCTGGGGTCCCAGCCCTTCATCACGGCCAATTACGGGTCGGGCACACCTGACGAGGCGGCAGCCTGGGTTGAATACTCCAACGTTTCCCCCCATCAATATGGGTTCAGGTATTGGGAGATCGGCAACGAGTGCTACGGAGGCTGGGAAACGGACGGAAACCTTCCCGCGCACGATCCTGTCGAATACGCCACAAGGTTTGCCCAGTACTACGTCGCCATGAAGGCCGTGGACCCGACCCTCAAGCTTGGCATGCCTGCCTCGCCCGGCGAGGATGACTACGCGAACTACGGGGATCCCCCGGTCTTGAATGCACGGACCCAGGCCACCCACTACGGCTGGCTTCCCGAAGTGCTTACGACCCTGCGGTCGCTCGGCGTAACCCCTGACTTCCTTGTCTTTCACTACTATCCGATCTACACCCTGGCCCTCGAGAACGACGCCAACCTCCTGCAGGCCCCGTCGGCCGGCGTCAGCACCGGGTCTATGTTCCCGGTTGCGACCTATGCGGCCGAGCTTCGCCAGCAACTGAGCGACTACCTTCCTGAAACCGGTTCCGCCGTCGAGCTGGATTGCACGGAATGCAACAACGAGGCCGGCCCTCCCGTCGGGAGACAATCCACGAGCCTCGTGGATGGGCTGTTCATGGCGGATACCATGGGAAGCTTCCTCCAGACGGAGTTTCAGGCGGTCGTCTGGTGGGATTCCTTCAACGGACAGTCCGACGCGTCCGGGGGCGGCAACTTCAGCTCCTCGGTCTACGGATGGAGGACGGTCGGCGATGAGGGCATCCTGTACGCGGGCGGCGGAACCTACCCAACCTACTATATCTTCAAGCTTCTCGGGCTCTTTGCCCACGGTGGCGACACCGTCCTGGCGGCTTCCAGCGACTCGGCGGTCGTCACGCCTTACGCCGTCGAGCACCCGGACGGTTCGCTCTCGATCCTGGTCATCAACAAGGACCCCGCCAACACATGGAACGCGGGCCTCTCCGTGGAAAATGCGCCTCCTCTGCTCAATTCCATCGCACCGTTCGACGTGGCTCCGCCCATCGTGGTCCATTCGTACGGCATTCCCCAGGACAATGCGGCGAACCCCGCCTCGCCAACCTACGGCATTGCCAGTATGGATCTTGCCCAGTCAACAGTCCCCGTGGAGTCGCCGTCCTCGGGCTTCTCCATGGAGTTCGGCCCCTACTCGGCGACCGTGATCACCACAAGCGCGCTCCCTCCGATCATCACGACGCAGCCCATGGGCCAGACCATCGGAACGGGTTCGACCCTCATCCTCACGGCGGCGGGGCAGTACGCGACGTCCTACCAGTGGTTCCTGAACGGCCACCTGGTCTCGGACAGCGCCCCCGGCTCCACGACCGACATTGTCTCGGATGCCGATGGGCCGCAACTGGTCGTCTCCAAGATCACTGGACCAAGCGCCGGCAGCTACACTGCGGTCGCCGTAAATTCCTCGGGCTCCAGTCCCGCGAGCCCGGCGGCAGTGGTCTCCGTCGTCACTGCTTCAAACCCGGGCTCGGCGGGCAGCATCTCGGCGCGCGCCTTTGTCGGCACCAAGGACAATATCCTGATCGGGGGATTCTTCATCGCAGGCACCACGTCGCGATCGGTTCTGATCCAGGCCCTGGGGCCCGCGCTGATCCCGCCGCCCTACAACGTGGCCTCGCCGCTGGCAAAGCCTACCCTGTCGATCCACCAAGCCCGGAATGGCCAGGACGTTGTCCTCTACACGAACACGGGCTGGGGCTCCAACCCCGTGCTCCTCGCCTCCGCGGCCAGGCTCACGGCCCTGCCTGTGCTCCAGCCCGGCTCGGCCGACTCGGAACTCCTGCTCACCCTGCCTCCCGGCGGCTACACGGCCGAGGTCGCGAGCGCCGACGGCGTGAGCACGGGCGTGGCCCTCTGCGCAATCTACCAGCTGCCCTGACGGGCTGTGACATTCCCGTCATCCGGGATGTTTTTTGCGATTTTTGGGAAGAAGGGGGCGACTTGCGCCTCTTTACTAGGGCGTTTCGCGTCTCCTTCCCATCCCATGGCCCAGAATATCGACCAGAAGTTCGTACACGATACGTTCCCGGAGCCGGTGATGCCGTCCTGCCCCATCGTCAAGGACTTGACGGGGCAAAAGGCGCTCGTGACCGGGGCCAGCTCGGGCATCGGCAAGGCGGTGGCCATCGCCCTGGGGCGGGCGGGCGCCGACGTCGTCGTCAATTACGTGAGCGGCCCGGAGGATGCGGAGGCCGTCGCCGCCGAGGTTCGGTTTTGCGGGGCCCAGGCGATGACCTATCGTGCGGATGTCAGCAAGGAGGACGCGGTGCAGGCGATGTTCAAGGCGATCTGCGACCAG
>Ga0302319_10004391_pt1 | contig 28988 bp, 25 predicted proteins | sample Bog_T0_2_FD_203319 | JGI IMG/M metagenome (GOLD analysis project Ga0302319, IMG submission 203319) | Peat permafrost microbial communities from Stordalen Mire near Abisko, Sweden - Bog_T0_2 | ecosystem: Environmental > Terrestrial > Soil > Wetlands > Peat | place: Sweden: Abisko, Stordalen Mire... | reverse complement strand
TGAAACACAGCGGTTGCTAGACATGATGAGCCCGACAAACCGCGACAAAGTACTCCGCGCGAAGGCTGAGGGCCGGAGAATGGTTGGATGTATTTACAAGCGCACTCGACCTACGCAGAGCGGCGATAAGATTCAACGGGCCGAGGTGCGGTTTGATGATATATCTGGCTGTTTGAGAACTCCGTCCGGCGGGTCTAGCCGTCAAGTAGTAATCATTGTGGAAGGCAAGTCGGTCAAAGCCCGCCTGATCTCAAGCAGGGAAACCGCCCGATTGATGGGCCTCGATGAGAACTACATCCTCCCGAAAAACTATAACGAAGCGTACCATCTGACGGGGGATGGAGTTGTAGTTCCTGTGGTCAGACATTTGGCTGAGCATGTCTTTGAGCCGTTGCTGTCCCTGGCTGGGCAACAGGCCATGGCAGCTGCATGAGTGTAATCCCCTGCAAGCAGGATACGGATCTAAATCGCCTCGTCGATGAATACTCTGAAATCCTCAAGTTGCAGGCACATTCCTTAGGCGCACACGGTCTGACGGAGGAGCAATTCTACCGCTCTGGAGTTTTTCGTGGAGCCATAGAACGGGTTCGGGGACAGTTCGCCGCTGAGATGAATAGTAAGCGCGAGTTTGTGCGCGACATCCTGAATTATATGCAGGATCATGGTTATATTGCGGAATGGGAGCCGGCACCAGGAGAAAATCACCATGGATATACGGTGAAGCTACCGTCAGGGAGAGTCTCCGAAATTGAATTGAAAGGCTGCTTAGATGGACATAACACCACTATTTTTGAGCGCCCGCCAAATGCTCAGGAGTTTGTAATTTGGAGCCTGTGCCAAAATGCGGCTGCTGATCCTCGTCTAAACGTTTGGTCGGGCCTCCACACCCGACTAAGCGCGGATATGATGACCCGCCATCAGATCGTTGACGGCCTTATTGTTTGGGATATGGTGTGCGGAACGGTTGGGCGACCGTGCCCTAAAATCAACGAAGCATCAGAGCGCACTACTTCAGTGGGGCATTACTTCGTTCCACCGCCTTGCATTTATGTCTTTCCTATTGCACTACCAGATAGCATCAGCAATCCAATATCTGTCGCGCAGGAACTCTCTGAAGTTCAGCTTCTGTCGGCCTTTCAGAAATGCTTTGGAGGGAGAAACGAAGAAGTGAATCATGTAGATTTTGAGCTTGTAGACGATGGCGCCAAACCTAAGCGAAAAACACGTGTGCGCCGTAATGGAGTCATTGTGAAGGAGTCAAAGTTGACAGTCATTCGGAGAGTCTGAAGACAAATCCCCTCAGAACACAAACTTGAGAGAAACCACAGAGCAGCGACGCGAAATCATGCGGGCCGTGAAAAGCCGCAACACTAACCCCGAACTTGCCGTCAGACGACTGTTGTTCTCTACGGGGTATAGATATCGGCTGCACCGTTCCGATCTTCCGGGGAAGCCTGATATAGCATTCCCTGGGCTCCGGAAAGCGATTTTTGTGAATGGGTGTTTCTGGCATGGGCATGATTGTGCGCGAGGTGCACGTGTTCCCAAAGCGAACCGGCCCTATTGGGAAGAGAAGGTGGGGCGAAACCGAGAGCGAGACAAACTTCAACTCAGGAAACTTGAGGAACTTGGATGGTCGACTCTCTCCGTCTGGGAATGTGAAATCAGGAATCCAGCACTACTTTTGGAACGAATGAAGCTTTTCCTCGACGCGCAACCCGACAGAACGGCCTAATTGGCCACCCTGATTCGACAAGTTTTCGCAAATCGCAGTGGCGGCATGAGCATGCTAGAATTCGCACAAAGATCATAGGGCACACTTCTGTCTGTTCAATCTGTCGGCGCTTTCGAATCGTGCCATGCCCTAGGTTTGAGTGTTCCGTCACGAGAGCGAGAGGGAATGAATGCAAAGCAAGCAGTACCCTGCAGTCATGCTGGTGTCCCACCGATTGCGGTGGTTGAGAAAGTCTCCGCTTTAATAGAGGCACTCGCATCTGATGACGCTTTTCTTGCCTCGAAAGGCATCAGCCCGGCCGAGTACCGCTCGGCTTTCCCAATAGCGCTGGAAGCAATGCGGGGAAGTCAGAGTGCAAGTAATGCAGATCGTCGCCATTTCCTGGTTTCCATCTTTGAAGCGATGGTCGCTCGTGGGTTGATTTGCAAGTATGACGTTCCCACGTACGGCGAAGATACTGTCTACAGACTCAGTGTTGAGGGATTTGGTGATGTTGCGGTCATACAGAAAGGCTGCCCTGATGGCGCCCATAGTAGCGTGAAATGGACACGCCCAGATTGGGCGCGCGAGACTTATCTGTGGTGGCTCTGTTCAAGTCTCGCCTACGAGCCAGGTGAACATGTCTCGAAAGGCGTCAACCGACTTCGTCAAAGATTCTTCGGCGATACACCGGGTGAGCTGGACGGAGTAATCTTCCATAATGAGCTATGCGGGACAGCGCAGCGACCGTGCCCAAAGTCCGCCAAATCGATCCTACTCGGCGAGCGACTAGTCCCCCCACCTTGCATTTATACGATGCCAAAGCGACTCGAATCGACCACAGAATGGAACTGGAATTCGATTCAACAACCGTCATTCCCCGCCCTGCTTCTTAGTCTCTTCGGGATCAAGAACGACGAAGCAGCTCCTTATATTGGCAACGTCGGCTTTCAAAAGAAGGGCACTACTCTTCGGACCACTATCTGTTCGCGTTACGGCCCCGGCCGATCCTCTACTTTCAGGAACTAACATGCCTAATCCATTACTAGATCAAGAACGCGTTGCGTTTCTGAAAGCACGCGAAACAGAGGGAAGAGTGCTCCTTCCGGCGTGGCCTCGCCCGGTCAAGGAACTTCCAGTCGTTCACATGGAAGTGACATGGGTCCGCTTTTCCACGCTGAACCATCGGACACGCGCAGAGCAGTTGCAGGCGATCCACGACGCGAACAATCCGACTCTCTTCAGCGCAGACCCGCTCGGACACGAAGCCCAAGAGGCACAGTATCGAATTCTAGCCGCCCAGGAAGGCTTTTCTGCCCTGAAAGAGGATTTGCGCGTTCGGAAGCAGCAGGAACATGCCGTGTTGACTGCTGACGGAGTGCTTATAAATGGAAACAGAAGATCGGCTGCCCTGCGAAGCCTTTATCTAGGAACTCCCCCACATTTGGAAGCACGCTATGTCAGCTGCCTAGTACTTCCCGAAGATGCCACGCCCGCCGAATTGCTCGATCTTGAGGCGGAACTGCAAGTCGCGCGAGACTTCAAAGAAGAGTATTCATGGATCAACGAGGCGCTGCTCATCGAGGAACTCTATGATCGCGAGGGGAAGAATTACGAACGTGTTGGTGCAAGAATGCACCGTGAAGCGGCGGATGTGAAACAGTTGCACGAAAAACTTCAGCAAGTTCATCAATTAGTGGCTCTGTCCGGCGGAGCCAGGCTCCACATCGATTTCAAAGAAAATGAATCTGCATTTGATGAGTTGTCGAAGCACATTCGAAATAAGTCAAAAGATGAAGCTGAAAGTGTTCGAACTACCTATTTCCTCGGCACGTTGGCGAACGTTAATTACCGACGATTGCGGCATTTGCGGCGCCCAGATGCGGCAACTATGGTTCTGAATGAGATCGAAGACGATGCTGCATTGAAGCCTCTGCTCAGCTTGGCACCAACGAGTGCGTCAGAGCTCCGAGACGATGACCCACTTGACGCGGTTCTCGGCACTCCAACGCAATCCAATGGGTTGAGCGATATTCTCGCGCTTCTAGCATCCAAGAAGCGTGAAGAAGTGATCGAGCTTCCCGGAGGCGGAACGGCAGTCGTACAGCATCTCTTCGACACTTTACAGAGTGCAATCAATGCGGCTGCAGACGAAGCAGAAGAGGAGCAGCGGGACCAGACAACGGTGACAGCCCCGATCGTTCGTACGACAAAAGCGATTGCAGAGCTGGAGCGTGCAATAGTCGCCCTGCCTAGAGCTCGACAGCTTCCAGAATGGGAAGAAGCTGATCTCAATAAGAAGCTTGATGTCTTGGCGTCACTTCTAGCCACCCTGCGGAACACCCAATGATCTCAGCAGAGCTTTATGCGTTGGGCAGACCGCTTGTGATTCTGGAACGGCATGCCCATGGTGAGCCGGGTGCCTGGGCCCGTCTACAAGAGGCATACAGCCGGGGTTTAGTCGGAGGTTCGCCCAACCGGCTGGAAGTTCGAATCGACGTATTCCTGTCGGAACTGAGTACGTTGAGAGAAGTCCGCAGCATGTACGGTGCCTCCATCGATTTTGGGCCAACTTTGAAATCCCAACTGAAGTCTCTTGCGGCCGATAGGCACTCTCGTGAGACTGCCCTGGCATCGGTGGGCGCGCCGCATAATTTAGGCGAGCTTGCTGAACGTTTGAAAGAAGCAGGATTTATCAGAGAACTGAAGCCGTTTCAGTTGGAGAACCTTTCTGCAATCAGAAATCTTCCACATGGCGCAGACTTCTCCGTCCCTGGAGCCGGAAAGACTACTGTGGCACTCGCCAACTTTGCGCTCGCCCAGATGGCCGGTGAAGTAGACCGCATGCTCGTTGTCGCGCCTCTCGCGGCATTCGCCTCTTGGAAAGAGGACGCTGTCAAGTGCGCATCTGCACCACCAGTCATTGCAGTACATGGGGGGCCCGAAGCTCTAATCCCACAGAACACTACAATCCTTTTGACGAGTTACAATCGCGTTGCCTCTGATTATGATCGTATTAGATCTTATGTCGCCGAGCGCCCAACGCTACTGATCCTCGATGAGGCTCATCGCGTTAAACGTGGCGCGTACGGAGTCCACGGTCGAGCTGTCCTAGATCTTGCTTACGCAGCAAAGCGCCGGGACGTGCTGACAGGTACACCCGCCCCCCAAGGCGCGTTTGACCTAATAGCGCTCGTACGTTTCCTCTATCCCGGTCAAGATCATCAAATCCTTCCTGCATCGGCATATGTTGAACGGGATGGGAGGGACGACGATGTTTTGAAGGCGACATCCGAAGCGATCAAACGGTACTTCGTACGTACTCCAAAAGCGCGACTAGGCCTACCGCCAACCGCATTCAATGTGGTCCGTCGGCCCATGGGCTCAATTCAACAAGCAATCTATGATGCACTGATTGGAAGGTTTCGGGCTTCATTAGCGGTTTCCAACGCAACCCGTCGGGAATTTGATCGTCTTGGCCGAATTGTGATGTACCTCCTCGAAGGAGCCACGAACCCGATGCTACTGGCTGCCGGATCAGACGCGTTTGACGCGGTGGGTTTTGCCCACCCACCCTTAGATTTGCGAGGCGATGAGTCGCTTGTTGAACTTCTGGGGAGTTATAGGAACTACGAAACGCCGTGGAAATACGAGTTCGTTGCTTCTATTGTCGAGAAAGCTGCTTCTCAGGGCGAAAAGATTTTGTTGTGGTCTTCTTTTGTCCGCAACCTGACTGCGCTTCAGAGGTATTTGGCGAAATACAATCCCGCAGTAGTTCATGGTGGAGTACCGCCAGAGGACGGTGCACCATCAAGTGTTGTTGTAACGCGGGAAGCAGAACTGAAACGCTTCCGAGAAGATAAATACTGCTCAGTTCTATTGGCGAATCCAGCCGCTATGGGCGAGGGCGTCAGCTTGCACCACTCTTGTCATCACGCCGTCTACCTTGACCGCACGTTCAACGCAGGTCACTTTCTTCAAAGCCAAGATCGCATTCACCGTCTCGGCCTTGCGGATGGTACTCTTACTCAATTTACGATTCTCGCCAGTGCAGGAACAATTGACGATAGCGTCGACAGCAGACTTAGGAACAAAGTAATTGCTCTGTCGCGATTGATGAATGACGAAGGCCTAGTTCGAGTCGCGCTCCCAGAGTCCGATGAAGGCGAGGTGGCCCAGCCGGCATTCCCAGATGATGTTACTGCTGTAATACGTCATATAGAGGCCACCAGCGATGTTGCCTAGCCAAGGAAGGTGCATAGCAGTCTTCTTGCTGGCTCGGGTTGCTCGCCTAAAGGTACGTCAGAATGTCGAGGAATGGGTTGAATCTGCAAGATCTGCGTCTTCATTTATGGCTGCTTCCGTTAACCTGCAGCAACCGGCACAAGCCCTGATCTCTTGCGGTCTCGTGTCAACTGGACAGGGGATTCAGCTTGGATCGGCACTGGCCCCATTTACATCGGCAGCTGATCGCGTTACGCTTTTCGGCATTGCGCGGTTGCTTCTGCTGGCATCGCCTCCTCTCTGGCTAAACTTGGCAGTCGACAATCAAGTTAAAAGGGAATATATCCCGTCGTGGGACCTTCAAGAGTTGAGTTGGCTTGACCCGGATTTAGATGCCCTGCTTCTCGAAGTTCGAACGGCATTGGGTGATAGTAGCCAAGATGACCTTCGTAGGGAGCTTGGGTCCGCTGCTGAGCTCCTCATTATGTCCGCGCTCAACGCTGCGGGGGTAGATGCTCTTCACGTGGCGAGAATATCCGATGCCTTCGGATACGACATCGAATGTCATAGCCCTTCAATTGATCGGATCGAGGTTAAGGCTGCTAGTGAAAACACACGAGGGACATTTCATTTAACCCGGAACGAATTCGATAAGAGTCGTGAATATCCGAATCAATGGAGACTCCTGCAAGTTGTGTTCATGAATAGAGCCTTTGTTCAGCGACGGCTTGATGCGTCGAATGTGCTCGGTATCTTCCAATTGCGAACAGGCGCCCTTGGCAAGGTAATCCCAGCAGATACGGAAGCTTTTCGCTGGACGGCGTCCGCAGAAGTACGTCCCTCGCCGGATGAGTGGTTCCACGCTGCGATTAAGCTCGAATCTACTGACTTAGGGGGATAGACGGATAATCCGGAACGGCAATCAGGAATCGTATGGAGATCGACATTCTCCCACTGTTGCTTACGGCATTCAAAATCGTGCAAGTCTTTCCGGGGGGGTAGATTGACCCAGATTACCTTTATTTTTTGCCAGCAGCGTCATGAGCGAGGTAGATCAGCTCCCTCGAATTCGAGGCCCGTATGGGAGACAACGGTTCTTTGAGTGGGAGCAGAGAGACCAGAAGCGTCTGCGAAGACGGTTGCAGATTTTTCTGGCATACAATCCGCTATCGGACGATAATATCGCCTAAATGATAGAAAAACTGGAGTTTTACCACGGGGCTGCGTTGGTGCGTGTGATCGAAGATCCACGTTGCGAGACTATCGTTAAACATGCTTGCGGCTATCGTGTTAATAACGATCGAATACTCGCAATCAAATATTCAACAAAGGCGCGCTCACCGTGGGGCTTTACGTTTTCCGGAGAAGACATTTCACGCTTTGAAGAGACAACCGCGGAATTTGGAGATTGCGCCATCGCTCTCGTGTGCGGCGGGGATGGCATTTGCGCGTTCTCATGGTCAATTTGTGCAAGTTTGCTCGGCGGATCATCCGGCCGGATTGCCGCAAAGCGCGGTTTCGCAGGCTGCTATGGCGTCAGCGGACCAGCCGGAGAACTGAAGGGAAAGGTGGCTATGAACCGCTGGCCTGCAATTTTGTTCGAACGGGAGTAGTAAAGTTGATAATTACTCGGATTCAGTCATTTCGCATCAGCCGGAGCCGTGTGCATGAGTTCGTTCTCTGATTTTGTCCAGAAGCAGGCAATATCGCCTGGCGAGCTGCCTATGGTGCATACGACCAAGTACTATCGCCTCCCGGCCATACAGACTAGCAATATGCTTCACGCTGCTACTTGTAAAGTCTTTAATGAACCTCTCCTTTATTTCTTCTACGGCCGACCCGCGTACAGGGACGATTCTCTAATAACGCCAACAAGAGATGTAGGCTTTTATCCGATCTGCTTTGTCTTCCGCGGCGGCACGATAGGGGCGAAAGCCAAGCGGGTATATCCGTTCGACACCGGCGCAGGTCAGTCAGGGCTATACGAACCAGCAATCAAACGGAGTGTAGCGCTCTCCGACTATCAGCTCCTCACAGCGGTTGAAAGCGCTAAGAAGGTCGTTGGGGGCTTTTTCGACACCAATGAAAAATACCTCTCCAACGACCCAAAAAGCGGACTCGTCTTTTCGTCCACAGAAGCGCAGGCCCAGTCATACTATGAGCTAATCACAGGAGGGGGCGATCCTGAATGCGATGATCGATATTCCGCCGTTGAGATTCAAGTGGGGAGCAGCATCGACATCCGTGACGGCATCATCGCCGTGGTTCTGCCAACATGTTTTCTCGATGATGCCCCGCTAGCCGAGACGATCCTAAATAGATGGCGCGCCGAACCGTTGACTTACGATGCCGTCATTGGTATGCGCCCGCTTGAGTTTCATGGCGCAATTCGGCTATTGATCCAGCAGTTTTATCTGCGACAAGGATTTGTATGAAGCGTCCGTCTCGCCTTCCGCTCTTAGGATTTGTGAATCCACGCGAACGCGGCCCCGCCTTCCTCGTTCCACTCTTTGGCACTCGCTCCGACCCTTGGATTCAAGATGGAGAAGGCCAGGATCGGACGATGATCGGGCGATTTTCTCCTTGCATCTTACCACCCAACCAGCCTCTCATTCATTGGAGCCAAGCTCTCTCCGCCAAAGTCGGCGGCCCCGTAGTCTATGCTTTTCAGTTCACGGACGGTCATATTGAGCATGGCGAGAGGGCCTTCATTCGCAAAATACTGACTGAGAAGCTTGACGACTTTCGCGGCTTCCCATTTCTTCTGATTGATATCTTGCACTTCGCGGAGAAGTTCGACGCCCTGCCGGATGCAATTCAGAATGCGAAGGAAAAGCTGGCATTTAACGATCCTAGGATCGCCGAACAGTGGGCTTCATCAATGCTCAACCGAGAGAGGCTGAATATGTCAAGCACATCCGCAGTCGCGCAACGCGCTCTGGTTACTGACGGTCTTCATACCCAGGAAGTGCTAACCGTTCTGGAGAGGGACTTAGGTAAGCCAGGCACGGTAGTCGCACTTCATAAAGCGTCCAAGATCATCGAGCTAGCGGTGAACCCGCTCGCCGGCCCGCCTGCAGAACCATCGGACGGCCTGCTTTACGGACTCATTCAAAGCGGCAAGACTAGCATTCTCACAGTTTCTGCGGCAATGGCTGCAGACAATGGTTTCGATTGCATTCTGGTTTTGACGACCGACAACGATCCGCTCTATGACCAAACCCTTGACAGAGTCAAAGCGGCGCTCCGTTGTCTGACGATTCTTGGGAAGAAAGATTGGAAAGATCCGGTCCGTTTCGCCAAGCAGCTTCAGAACAGGCCATTTGGTATCGTATGTTCCAAGAATGGAAGTATGTTGAAGAGCCTCTTAGAGGCTTTCAAAAAGGCGAAATCAAAGAAACTCTCCATACTTATCATCGACGATGAGGCCGATCAGGCTAGCCTCAATACCTTCACTTCCAAGCAAACGGGCAAAGTGAGCACGATCAACCAAGCGATTACTGATTTTCGTGACTATTTTCCCGTGAATACCTATCTGCAAGTGACGGCTACTCCACAATCCCTGTTCCTACAACGGCCGGGGCACCGTTACCGCCCGTCATTTACCGTTTTGACCGAGCCTGGGGCTGGTTATGTCGGCGGCGATGACTTCTTCGGAATTGGCAGCGCGAATCTGCTTCGCGATGTGGACATCAACGAGATTGCATTGCTTAAAGCTTCAAACCAGCCAAGTCCTAGCGGCAAGCTTCCGACCGGGCTAAGGAAATCTCTATACACTTTTTTTGCGGCAGCCGCGGCAAGAGTCATCACCAGGCCAACTGAGAATTTTGCCTTTTTGTGCCACGTTAGTATGGGCACGAAAGACCATGAATACACCCGGCTGCTTCTCGATAGCTTTAAAGGCGAGACGATCAGCGCATTCAAGAACAAATCATCCACTAAATACCTGAAAATGGAAAATGGAATTAAGGAAGCCTATGACGATCTCTCAAAGACTGACAAATCACTAGCGCCTTTCGATGACATTCTGGCTAAGATCGAGCGGTATATACCGGGCAGCACCATCAAGTTGATAAACGCTCCTTCAAGTGATGAGATCAAGCTGGATTCCGTGTTCAATATTTTCGTCGGCGGCAACAAGCTCGGCCGAGGCGTGACTATTAAAAATCTTCTTGTAAGCTACTATGGGAGAAACCCGAAGACCCCAAGGGCAGATACCGTGCTTCAGCACGCCCGCATGTATGGATATCGCCATAAAGATCTGGGCGTAACCCGACTGTTCTTGCCGCCGCGGCTGGCGGCTCATTTTAAGTCGATTCACGAGATGGAGAAATCGCTCCGGGAATTGCTCAAGGACCGCGACACTTTTGAGGGGTTGTTCATTTCTGGCGCATGGACCGCCACGCGGAACAACGTGCTGGACCCCAACACGATTGGTTACTATGTGGGAGGCTCAAGCTACAATCCCCGTAAGCCTTTGCGGACCGCAGCGGCTACACTCACAACTGCTTGGATCAACCAGGAGCTCCTGAAAACAAAAGATGCGCCCCCCTACACGACTATCACAGTGAAACGGGTTCAGGAATTACTCAAGAAAATCGAGGTCGATCCGAAAGAAGGTGCTCAACTATGGGATCTGAAGGCCATTGATGCCGCACTTGAAGTCCTAACAACCAGAAATCAAAGCGACAAGGCCTATCTGGTTATCAAGCGAGGCCGCGATCTTAAGGCGGTTCGCACGGAGCGCCACGGAATCATTCAGAGCAGCGAGGCGATTCTCGCTCCGACCGACGCCCCAACCTTATTTATGTATCGCGCGAATGCCACTCCAGACGGAGAGGCTGAGGTCTGGTGGCCGCAATTGCGCTTCCCGGTTGGCAATTATGTTTTGGCGTTTAGTTTTGATTGGTGAGGGCTGGATGGAAGATGTCGCAGTTGACCGAGGCACCCATTTATATCGGAGTTCCGTATCCAGTCTTGAATAGAACGTGACGGCTGTGGGCAGAATGGCTGACGAAACAAAGATCGGAACGAATTGGGAAGATGACGAGCTTGATTTCATCGTCGCCGACTACTTCGCCATGCTCGATGCGGATCTTGCCGGAAGCGCGTACGTAAAATCAAAGCACAATGCGGCGTTGATGCATAAAATCGGTCGGACGCATCGCTCTGTAGAGTTCAAGCACCAGAACATTTCTGCAGTATTAGACGAGCTAGGCATGCCCTGGATTCCCGGCTACAAGCCAAAGAGGAATTATCAGAACGCTATCTTCGATGCGATTGACCGCTATCTCAGCCGGCATCCGGCCGCGCTTGCGCCGGCTCAGAACCTACCAAACATTCCCGCTCATTCCACCGAAATCTTCGTTCCAGCACCAGTTCTAACGTCGAACGAACCTATTCCTGATCGGCTGCTCCGACTGATTCGGAAATTTGACCCGGTGGAGAGAGACCACCAGAATCGTTCCCTCGGCAAAGCCGGGGAGGCGTTTGTTGTTGATCTAGAAAAGCGAAAACTGGCTGACGCCGATCGTTTGGACTTGGCTGGCAAGGTCCGATGGATCGCCTGCGAAGATGGAGATGGTGCAGGTTATGATGTTCTGTCCTACAACCCTAACGGCCAAGAACGACTAATCGAGGTTAAAACGACGAATGGTTCTGCACGCACGCCTTTCTTCATAACCCGCAACGAATGCGAAATAGCAATAGATCGCTCAGCAGACTGGCTGATTTATCGGGTTCACTTGTTTGCTAGGGAACCACGTATATTTACGATCAAGCCTCCCCTGGAAAACATAGTCAAGCTTTCGCCGGAGACCTGGAGGGCATCGTTTTGACATGCACGGAGCGCGGATAAGAAATACCCAGCAAGGGCTCTTACCAGATTGGTGCAAAAAATGTGCTCATGCCAAAATCGCCGGAGTAGAAAATGGTCAGGCTCTGGACGCCGCCCCGGTTCAGCGACATAATGATCTTCGAGAAGATGAAAATGCCGCAGCATGTACTGTTTTTGAGCAAGCTACAAATGATCTCCGGGTTCAGGTTCTCAAGACCTACGACCGGCAGGATGCGCGGGAGGTTTTCGGCGGCATGAACGATGCCGCGCAGAGATACCTCTGGAGTTCGCTTGGAATAGATGAGGCTTACGATTCAGGGAGGTTCCGGCCCGCCAGGCCCGGAGAGCCAAGATTTTCTTTGGGAGGAGCTCTTGGAAGCGGCCCGCGAAGACGGTAATCTTCTTTCCTTTCTTGTCGTAAACGAGGCTAAAGGAACCCGATTTGAAGGCCTCTATATTCACCCGATTTGGCCGAGCGCCGAAGCATTCGCAAAAGGCCGCATAGCTGCCGCGTGATAATCCGGTTTAGAGAGCCGGAAAAGCAGACGCAAGCACTTCGTCGGTCTGACCGTTGAGCCAAGGGACGATACCGTCGAGACGAGTAGCGACCTCTCCGAAGCCGCCGTACCAAATGGCAACCCTGTGTGGCGCAGATACCTCAAATGCTCCCCTCGCGGCAAGTTCCGACGGTATGGGTGGAGACGAGTGACCAGGTTCAAAGAAGAAGCTCCCGCTTGCATGCAGCGCGCTGCATAGTTCATACGTCCAAGGATCGTAACGAAACGCCATCGGATCGGTCCTGTCGCCTGCGCGGTCGAGTACCAGCACCGGCAGCTTTTCCCCAGAACCCGCCAACCGATTGCGCAATGCGCGATTTATATGGACATCGGTGAACCCGTACCCCCCAATCAGGATCGCATCAGCCGCATAGACGTGCCGCACCAGTGCGGCATGGAACGAATGAAAGGGCTCGACTAGCAGCTGGTCAAGCTTAAAGCCGCCCGCAATCAGCGTTGTTTTCGGAAATGATCGGCCCTCCGAACGCTTGTCACCCGATAAACCTTGATGGCCATCGAAAAACGCGCCCGTGAGATCCTTCTTCCAGCGGATCTCGTTTCCGAATTCTCCGACAAGCGAATAATGCACGCTGCCATGGAGGTGATATACAAATCCCCATTCATTGCGAGCATGAATACCGTTTTGCTCGAAGCCACCATCAGCGCTGAATCCGGTATAGGCGCCTGGGCAGGCGGCTAGCGCGGCAGTGTCGTAGTTGAGATTGTAAACACCAATGTCGAAAGCTTCGCGCAGTCCGTCGAAAAGCGCGTTGTATTGGCTCGCCGGGTGATTCGTCAGATTGAGATTCTGGCAAAAAGAGCGCATGTGCTGGACGAGCGCGGTAAGCAGGTACTGAAGCTGATCCTTCAGCATTTGAGTTGGACCATAGGGCGCATAGTCGGAAAATGATGGATTTGGGAAGTGAATATTGGGGGGATGCGCCCCATTGCATGCGGCTTGCCGCAGTGTGTCGCCCCACGGGGCTGGCGTCATCCAATGAGAAAGGGCCACCATCTCACCCAATACCTTCTCGAAGTTCAGTGATGGCCTTGGGCCAGACGGTCCAGATCGATAGTAAGTCTCGATCTCATGCGCCAAGGCACCGTAATAATCGGGAAATCCACGCAACGACGCCCAACTCTTCCCCCATTGACTCATATGCTGGTCAATCGCCGTAACAGACGGTATACCTCGGGCAATTGAGCTGCCCGCGCCGAGAATCACCAGTAGTTTCTTCTTCATTTGCAAAAGTCTGATTGTGTTACATGAACCACCCTCCGGATTGTCCGTGGTTCCGTGCGAAGTGCCAACAGAATCAAGTCAAGTTTTACCAGTCCGGCACATGTTTATCCAGGAACTCCTTTCTGGAAAGTGCCACAAAATCTTCAAACATCTCTCGCTGCTTCGACTTTGCAAGATGCTTATATCGTCTTATAAAGCCCGCGACGTGATCGTGTTGATGATTCCATCTGAGAAACTCCGCGTCGAGGGCATCTACACCCGCTCTTGCGAAGGCTTCGGGCAGAGATGTCAGAGCGCCACGAGCGGCGGGGGCGCCTCGAAACGAATCAGAGCGGGCCTGATTCAAGAGCGCCAGCACGTATTCCTCATGTAGCGCTGGGGGAACGTCATTCAAGTGTTGTACAAGGCTGGGAACAATCTTATTCACTTCCTCAAACTGGTTGCTCTTGACAATTTCAATTGCCTCATCGAATAGCGCGAGACGTAAGCCTTCGTACACAGAACCAAGCAGAGTCTCAGGCATCCTCAGGAGCAACTCCGCTTTCACATCGATGCTGCTCGATAGGGTGGCGGCCCGCACCAACTGCTCCGCAATTAGGAAGGCTTGCTCTTTTGGAAAAACAGGGCTATCGATGATCCTGATCAACACTAGGACGGCTTGCGAATTGTCGCCGGCCTTCTGCGTCAATTCGTCCAAAACATGGGCTCGATCCTGTTCATTTAGAAGTGCAAGTTTTCGCGCTGGCGCAGACAGCAGAGTTTCCGTCGATAAGAGGGTCCGCAAAAACTTCTTTGCCTCGATGGAAGGCTCTGGCCGGGTTACTCCTATTAGTGCAGGCGTGCTTTCATTTAGGTGCGCGGACCGGGAACGTTCCGCGATCACCTGGGCATAGATTGCACCGGACTCGACAAGCAGGTATACACGATCCCGGCGCGCAATCAATTCTTTGGCGCGAAATTTGTTCCCCCTCGGATGCTTGTCGTTGTAGGCAGGAAACTCCTGATGACAGTCAAAGCAAACGGGTATCCCATTGCTGGCGTCATTCGACCCGCCTTCGGATTCATCAATGATGTGAGCAGCCTCTATATTGGTTCCGCACTGCTTTAGGCAGAGAGAACATAAACGCCCGCAACGAATGAACATTTCAGTTTTCGTGTCAGTCTCGAATGGCATTAACATTGCCTTTGCTTGCAAAAAAAGTCGAATTGGCGCGCGATTTTGAGGGCTCTTTCATAATATTCCATACTGGAACGTCGGGCTGTCGTCTGGGCGCGTCCTGCGGCAGTTCTATAGGCGGGCGATGGATGCTCAGGTAGTCCGAAGCGACTCCTGTACCTTGGCGAAGTTCGGCTCCTTTGAAAGCGCACTGTCCCGTACCAATCGGAGACGAGCATACGCTTTCGGGGAAGGTGTTCCTTCCCTCGCTTTAGCCGACCTTTCCGTCTTTCGCTACCCATCCCAGCGGGCCCTGTTCCTGGCCCGCAACGCCCAGCCCTACATGCGCACGAGCGTACAGCAATAAGGAAGAGGACCAAGTTTCTTCCTTCGTCGAATGCCCCCGCTTCACGCAACGGGCTTGGCAGAGGCGGAAGAACCCGTAAAGGGTCTCCGCATTCGCTTCGATTAACGCGCACCCAACGCGCGCCCTTGACGGAACCTTTCGCCCCCGCCCGTTGAAAGAGCCATGAAGCGGGGGACTCAACGAAAGAAATTTGGTTTGGGTGCTCTTGCTTCTGGACGCCAATCGGCCCTCGGGGCTACGCAGGAGCATCGTCATGGAATTCAGCAACGTAACTACGAGCATCGCAGCCAACACCGCCAGCAATGGCATAGCCAGCAACGCCGCGCCGCACAGGAAAAATGCGGCGCAGCGGACCCGCACCGACTCGCCTTATCAGCAGCGCACGAGCCAGAAAGATAACCCCACTCAGGTAATCATCAAGCAAGCCGTGGATTACCTCATCCAGCAGCTTGAGGCGGGCAAGAGCGAAACCTTGACCGCGTACCTCGGAGCGATGGCGCGGTTCCACAATTACAGCTTTGGCAACATCCTTGCCATTGCGCGGCAGCGGCCAACTGCCACGCGCGTTGCGGGATTCGGCACATGGAAGGAGATGTGCCGGTTTGTGAAGAAGGGCGAAAAAGGTATCCAGATTCTCGCGCCTATGATCGGATACCGGCGGAAGAAGGACGACGCCGAGCAGGATCGCGACGCCAGCGCCAAGCCTCAGCCCATGCTCATTGGGTTCCGTGCAGTTTATGTGTTCGATGTGGCGCAGACCGAGGGCAAAGAGCTGCCCGAGTTCGAGCACAACATCACCGGCGAAGTGGGCGTGCACCTAGACCGCCTGATTGCATTCCTTGCGCAACAAAACATCGCGCTGGAGTTCAACGAGAAGATTGCCCCGGCCTTGGGTGTCTCCTATGGTGGCAAAATCGCCCTGCTTCCCGGCCAGTCGAAGGCCGAGGAGTTCACTACGTTGGTTCACGAAACGGCGCATGAGCTTTTACACAAGGCCGAACGCCGGACCATGACCACCGCAACTGTGCGCGAAACGGAAGCCGAAGCAGTGGCCTTCATCGTGGGGCAGAGCGTTGGCTTGGACATGGGAACCGCTTCGAGCGATTACATCCAGATGTACGCGGGTAATGCGGCACTGTTAGCCGAAAGTCTTGAAGTCATCCAGCGCACCTCCGCTGTCATTCTCGCTGCCATTCAACCGGAAGAATCCACCCAAGAGAACGAAATCATCTCGGAACTGGCGCAAGCCAGCTAACCACGACATAACAAATCTTGAATCTCTGGACCTGCCTCCAGGCAGGTCCTTTTTTCGTCTGCGCCCGTCTTCCCACCCTTGTCAGTGCTGCCGCTTAGCGTCAGGTCTCGATTTTCCCGCCCGACGGGCTTGTTCGCCGCGGCCACTCCGCGTCGAATAAGGAACACGCAACCGGATGTCTCAATGGTGTCTGGAGTCGCAATGACTCACGGTAGAAGGCTGCTGCCATAAGATGGATTGAAATGTTAATGACAATCACCAGCACGCGCGTACCCGCCACGGACATCGGCTACCTGCTCCATAAGAATCCTGATAAAGTGCAGTCGTTCGACCTTTCATTTGGCAAAGCGCATGTTTTCTATCCCGAAGCGACGCCCGAGCGCTGCACCGCGGCGCTCTTGCTGGACGTTGATCCAGTTGCATTGGTGCGGACTCGCCGCGGGCCGTCCGGCGAAGGTGGCGCACTCGATCAATATGTCAACGACCGGCCTTATGTCGCCTCGTCATTCCTGAGTGTCGCCATTGCCCGTGTGCTCGCGAGCGCCCTTGCCGGGACTAGCAAGGGGCGTCCAGAAATGGTCGATCAGGCACTGCCCTTGGTCGCCAGGATTACCGTGTTGCCGTGCCGGGGTGGCCAGGACATCCTGAAGCGGCTCTTCGAGCCACTTGGCTACTCCGTGCGCGCCGAGCATCATGCCCTCGACGAAATGTTTCCGGAATGGGGAGAGAGCAACTACTACACCGTCGAGTTGGAACAGAACATCAGCCTTCAGAATCTGCTGACGCACCTCTACGTCCTGATCCCGGTACTCGACGCCGAGAAGCATTATTGGGTCGGCCAGGATGAAGTTGAAAAGCTGCTGAGGCACGGCGAGGGTTGGCTCCAAGCGCATCCCGAGCGAGAGCTAATCGTAAAACGATACCTGCGTTACCAGAAGCATCTTGCGTCTGAGGCGCTGGCCCGCTTGATTGGCGATGAAGAGGCCGAACCTGAGGCCGAGCAGGAGAAGAAAGCGGAGCAGGAAGAGGCCATTGAAAAGCCGATCGCGCTCAACCAGCTGCGGCTGGAGGCCGTATTGCAGGCCGTTACCGAATCCGCCGCCACACGAGTGATTGATCTCGGTTGCGGAGAAGGCAGGCTGCTACGGGAGTTGCTTAAACAGAAGCAGGTTCAGGAAATCGCCGGAATGGACGTGTCCCATCGCAGCCTTGAGATTGCCAGCGAGCGTCTGCACTTCGACACCATGCCGCCGAAGCAGAAAGAGCGGATACGTCTCTTTCAGGGTTCGCTCATGTATAGGGATAAGCGCCTCGCCGGATTTGAAACTGCAACTGCGGTTGAGGTCATCGAGCACCTCGATCCGCCGAGTCTGGCGGCCTTCGAGAGAGTTGTTTTCGAGCACGCGCAGCCGAACACCGTTATCATCACCACGCCGAATTCGGAGTACAACGTGCGCTTTGAAACGCTCCCCGCCGGCCAATTCCGGCATAAGGACCATCGCTTCGAATGGACTCGGGAACAGTTCCAGACCTGGGCAGGCGATGTAGCCCAGCGGTATGGGTACACTGTCGCATTTCGCTCGGTGGGCAACGAGGATGCCGAAGTTGGATCGCCGACGCAGATGGGGGTGTTCAGTCGTGCAGCAGCAAACTGACAACCCAAACCTCATTGTCCCTCTGGGTACTCAAGTAGTGATTCGCCAGGATGTCATTCCAATCGGCGGTGGTTCGCCCGTCCCGAAAGGGACGGTTGGTGAGTTGATTCGAACTCCAGCCGACGCAACACACGCCTATCGAGTACGCTTCGCCGACGGCTGCGAGGTGACCGTTCGGCGCCAGGAATTCTCATTGCTGAAGCACGTTAAGAATGGGCCTCTCGGTGACTCCGAGCGGGCATTGAAGGAATATGACCTTTATGATTTCGTGATTTACAGATGCGTGGTTGGTTCCCAGGCATATGGGCTCAGCCATGAAGACTCGGACGTGGACCGGCGCGGGATTTATCTTCCCCCAGCGGACCTCCACTGGTCGCTCTATGGCGTGCCGGAACAACTTGAAAACGCTGTTGCAGAGGAGGTTTACTGGGAACTTCAGAAGTTTCTGGTGCTGGCGCTCAAAGCGAATCCCAACGTACTGGAGTGCCTCTATTCCCCATTGATTGAAACGAAAACGGAGCTAGCCGAGGATTTGTTATCCCACCGCGATGCGTTTTTGTCGAAGCTTGTTTATCAGACCTATAACGGATACGTTCTGTCCCAGTTCAAACGCCTTGAGCAGGACCTGCGCGCGACTGGCGCAATCAAGTGGAAACATGCGATGCACCTGATCCGGCTTCTACTATCAGGAATCACCGTTCTGCGTGAGGGCTTTGTGCCGCTCTCGGTGGAATCGCACAGGGATCAACTGCTGTCGATTCGGCGTGGTGAGATGGACTGGGAATCGGTGAACGCCTGGCGGTTGAACCTTCACCAGGAGTTCGAGACCGCGTATGCCATGACCGCTTTGCCGGACAGCCCGGACTACCAAACGGTGAATGACTTTCTATTACGAGCACGAAGGAGCATGGCAAGATGACCTTCGAATTCCCGGATGCAGTCAGGTTGGCTGTCAAAGGTCATCCTTATCCACTCGTATTTGCGACGATCAGTGGCGCACACCTTTACGGGTTCCCGTCTCGCGACTCGGATTGGGATATTCGAGGTGTCCATGTGCTTCCCGCCCGCGAAATCTTTGACCTGTTTGAGACCCGCGAAACCATCGAGCAAAGTGTGAAGAGCCCCGTTGAACTCGATGTCGTAACGCATGATGTGAAGAAGTTCTTCGGTCTACTGCTAAAGCGAAACGGCTATGTTCTGGAACAGCTTTATTCTCCGCTCATCGTCCAGTCTTCTGCCGAACACTTGGAACTGAAGCAGATCGCAACCGGCTGCATCACCCGATTTCACAGCCATCACTACCTGGGATTCGCCGCGACCCAATGGGGGCATTTCGAAGCCGAACAACCGCCGCGTGTGAAGCCACTTCTCTACACATTCCGCGTTCTTCTCACCGGGATTCATCTGATGAACACAGGTGAAGTTGAAGCCAACTTGATTCGGTTAAATGAGAAGTTTCGGCTTCCTTATGTCGACGAACTGGTTGCTCGTAAGACCCAGGGCCGGGAGCAGGGAACACTGACAAACCATGACGTCGAGTTTTATTCAGCGGAGCACCGTCGTCTCCGCTCTGAACTTGAATTGAGTTCGGAGCGGTCAAGTCTGCCGGAGTCTCCATCGTGCAAACAAGAGCTTTCGGACTTGCTGGTCCGCATTCGTGAGCAGCAACCCTAGACGTACTAAGGAAAATGAACTCGTGAAGATCACCATTCCTGAACTTTCGCTTGTCGTGCTTATCGGCCCATCTGGTTCGGGCAAATCGACGTTCGCACGCACGCATTTCAAGCCGACCGAAGTCCTGTCATCGGACTTCTGCCGCGGCCTCGTTGCCGACAACGAGAACGATCAGACAGTTACTGGCGATGCATTCGAAATCCTTCACTTCATCGCCAGGAAACGGCTCGCCTTGGGGCGACTAACGGCAATAGACGCCACCAACGTGCAGACGGATTCGCGCAAACCGCTCGTTGAACTGGCGCGCGAGTTTCATGTTCTTCCAGTGGCTTTCGTCTTCAATTTCCCGGAGAAGCTGTGCCAGGAGCGCAATCGACACCGTGCGGATCGAGACTTCGGCCCCCACGTAATCCGGAACCAGTCCCAACAATTGCGGCGGTCCCTGCGGGGATTGGAGCGGGAAGGGTTCCGCCACGTCCACATTTTCAATGACCCCGCAGACCTTGAGGGACTCGAAATTGAGCGCCAGCCATTATGGAACAACCTGAAGCAGGAACACGGGCCGTTTGACATTATTGGCGACGTCCACGGCTGTTTCGATGAAATGAATACGCTCCTCCAGCAATTGGGCTACGCGGTTGAGCCGGATGGCGCTGATTTTCGCGTCACTCCGCACGATGGTCGCAAGGCAATTTTTGTCGGCGATCTTGTCGATCGCGGGCCGAAAATTGTGGAAGTTTTGCGGCTTGTGATGGGGATGGTGAAGGCCGGAACTGCGTTCTGCGTACCCGGAAATCATGACGTGAAACTGATGCGAAAACTGCGCGGAAAGGAAGTGAAAATCACTCACGGACTTTCCGATTCATTGGCTCAACTGGAGCCCGAGTCACCCGAGTTCAAGCGCCAGGTCGCCGACTTCATCGACGATTTGGTGAGCCACTACGTGTTCGACGAGGGCCGCCTGGTGGTCGCCCACGCCGGCATGAAAGAGGAGATGCAGGGCCGCGGATCGGGGGCGGTCCGCTCGTTCGCGCTGTTCGGTGAAACAACTGGAGAGACCGATGACTATGGTCTTCCAGTCCGCTATAACTGGGCCGCCGAATACCGCGGAAAGGCGATGGTTGTCTATGGCCACACGCCCGTTGCCGAGCCGGAATGGCTGAATCGGACCATCGATATTGATACCGGTTGTGTCTTCGGTGGGAAGCTTACTGCGCTCCGTTATCCGGAGAAAGAACTCGTGTCTGTACCCGCCATCCGGGAGTATTACGCCCCATCGAAACCGTTCCTGCAGGAAGGCGCCGCGGACGCGTCCGCCAGCCCATTGACCCAGCAGCAAGAGCACGACGACCTGCTTGATATTGACGACGTGATTGGCAAGCGGATCGTTGAAACCCGGCTGCACGGGAACCTAACAATTCGCGAAGAAAACGCCATCGCCGCGCTCGAAGTAATGAGCCGTTTTGCAGTGAATCCGAAGTGGCTGATCTATCTTCCGCCGACCATGTCTCCCTCCGAGACGAGCAGTGAACCGGGTCTCCTTGAGCGCCCGGCCGAAGCCTTCGAATACTTTCGCAAAGCCGGTGTCGAGCAGGTTATCTGCGAGCAAAAGCACATGGGGTCGCGTGCGGTTGTGATCGTCTGCCGAGACCGTGATGCTGCGCTCAAGCGCTTCGGGGTTGCTGAGGATGAGGCTGGGACTTGCTATACCCGGACAGGGCGGCGCTTCTTTACGGACCTCAGTCTCGAACGCGAGTTCCTCGATCGCATCCGCTCTGCGGCAGGCAAGGCCGGTCTCTGGGACGAACTGAGCACCGATTGGCTGTGCCTCGACTGCGAACTAATGCCTTGGTCAGCAAAGGCGCAGGATCTGCTGAAGAATCAATACGCACCCGCCGGAGCTGCTGCAAAAGCAGGTCTGCAGCAGACGGTCGCCGCCCTGAAACTCACGGCGGACCGCCTTCCGGAAGCTGCTCCTTTGGTCGATTGGTACGAGCAACGGGCCGAAATGGCGGGGGCCTATGTTGAGGCGTATCGCCGCTATTGCTGGCCGGTAAAATCACTCCTTGATTTGAAGCTCGCGCCATTCCATTTGCTCGCCGGCGAGGGGTTCGTCCACACCGACAAGGACCACCAATGGCACATGCAAATCCTCGGCAAATTGGCCGAAGCCGACCTCGGATTGCTGCTCGCCACACCTTACAAAGTGGTCAGCCTGAACGAGCCGGAAGCGGTGTCTGGAGCCGTGGCTTGGTGGCAGGAATTGACGGACGCGGGCGGCGAGGGAATGGTTGTGAAGCCCCTCCAGTTTGTCTCCAGAAACAAGCGCGGACTCGTCCAGCCAGCAGTGAAATGCCGCGGGAAAGAGTACCTCCGAATCATTTACGGACCGGAGTACACGGCACCCCAGAACCTGGAACGACTGCGCTCTCGTGGGCTTGGGACGAAGCGCTCTTTAGCTCTGCGGGAATTCGCCCTGGGCATGGAAGCGTTGCAACGGTTCGTGGAGCGCGAGCCTCTCCGCCGCGTTCATGAGTGCGCCTTCGCGGTTCTGGCGCTGGAAAGTGAGCCTGTGGACCCTCGGCTGTAAGCGTGCTGTGGGCCACTGGAGCGGCTCTGTGGCCCGCGTTGAGCGTCCAGCGGCATCTGGCTATTCCAAGGTTGCTGCCGCCGGACGCCGCGCTGCTTCGCAGCGGTTGGAGGATGACACGTCATCCCCAACGGGGCGCTGCAAGGATACCGCCGTATACGTTTGTCAACGTGTTCTGTTTCAACTATTTGCATTTCGCGTTTACGCGCGTAAACACAGGACGATTGCGGATCATCGCAGTGAGCCGAAGTGGCGTTAACACGTTCTCTTCCAGTCAGTTGCTGTGAAAACATCCATGGCGGTTTGACAAGAAAAAGATGTCGGCGTAGGTTGCGAAGCAGGCGCTGAGCTGATGTCTTCCCCGGACTCCAAGCCGCCTTCGCTGATTCCGCCAGCGGTCACAGCCGCGCGGTCTCCCGATGCTTTTCGTGCCAAATCCATCGCCACCCGCCTGACGGAGGCAGAGTTTGCCGAGGTCGAAGAGGCCGCCGCCCGCGCCGGCAAGAAGGTCGGCGAATGGCTCCGCGAAGCTGCCCTTGCCCAGGCGCGCGGCGAAGACAACGGCCACACAGATCCAATTCTGCTGGCTGAGTTGATGGGAATCCGGGCCCTCATTCTGAACCTCTTCAGGGAAGGTTCGAGGAACCCAATCAGCGACGAATCTCTGCGCAAGATCTCGGCGTATTCCGAGTCGGTCAAGCAGCAGAAGGCTGACGAGTTTCTCGCGAACTTGAGAGCACGATCCGGGGCGGCGAAGCCTCCGGAGAATGAACCATGAAAGTTCCGTCCCTCCGAGCAGCTTTGCCCCCGGCTTTGATTGCATTTGTAATGGTGACCGGGGTTCTCGCCAACCTGCCCTTACCCATGTGGCTCTGGTGGGCTGCTCCACCCGTCGAACTTTATTACTCCGAAGCGTATTTCAGGAGCACCATGGCGCTGCGGAACCCGGCCGCCACGACTGCGGTTCAATGGCTTTACAAGACAGCGGCTGGGAGACCCAATCAACTCGTAGTTGAGGCCGATGTTGACGCGGACAGTCCAGGCGATCAGCAGGACGTTCGCGTCCCGATGCACCTCAGTTCCGCCGCCCGAAGTGCTGGCTGGACCGGCTTGGTTCTGGGACCAAGAGAGGAGTACAAGTCTGCAGAACTGGAACCATACCTCCGGGATCAGTTCTACGATGGCAGGAGCTTTTGGCAGCTCTTCGAACCGGTCTTGCGGTGGGGATTGTTTGTTCTGTTTGCCCTTCTCGCGGCCCGAGAATGGTTCGTTGGAAGGGTGCGCGAAAGGCGATTACGTCGTCAGGAGATGTGGTTCGAATCCTTCGGGGATAGCGGGGATAGATGGCGAGTGGAGACACGTCTCTTCCCATGGTCCAGACGGCTTCTCAAACGCTGTGCCGATGCCGTCGCCGAATTGATTCGGAAGGGTGTGCCAAACCGCGCTACATCGAGCGTTACGGCGGCGACCGAAACGAAGTCGGAACGGCCGCTGCGATTGTCTCCTGTGACTGCCCCGGAGCGGCCTGCCAAAGCTGTTCCGACAGGCGCCATGAATGCCTTCCCAACGGCCGCCGCAGAACAGCCCGATACACATTCGCAGGCAGAGACAACGACAGTTCCTCCCAACCTTCCCAGCCCTCCCAGGAAGCCGGTCAAACGTCATTCGATCTTCCCCGGCAGCGCAAGACAGAAGGCCGCCGATGAGCAGCCCGCAAGCTGGGACGAATCACAATGGATTGACTGAGCCAAGGTGAATCCCATCCACCGCTTGTCCAATCCAAGTTGGCTTTGGTCTTTGAGAGTCTTTCCAAGTGCTCGAACTCTGCTTCCAGGCGGTTCCATTGCGCGGTCGAAGCCGTCGCCTCGAAGGTGGCATCGATTGATATTTTCGTTGCTCCCAGCATTGGGATTCGCGGCCTACCAGTTTCTCAATTCAAGAACCAAACGGAAGGTCATTACGCGCACGTTCACATATCTGTTCGTGCCACCTTTCGGAGAGGTAATCCAGCCCCCCTTCGAATGCTCAAAGACACGCTTTGACGCGCCGTATCGGCGGCGCAATCGATGTTTGTTTGATCGGTGAATGTCAGCAAAACATCCGAGCGATCAGGACTTGACTAGTGATAAAAGGTGCATGAACATTGGAGAAATGCGAAAAATAAATCTGAGATGAGTGCGCTTACATTGCGAATTGCGGTTAGTCTATGCGTGAAGGCAGAAGCGAGATGCTGCCGCGCACGATGCAGGCTTCACGCGCATGTTGACCATCTCCAAATCGTTATCAGCGGGCCAGGCGCAGACGTATCATTCGCGCGAGTTCACGTCTGAGAAACAGAACTACTGGAGCCGTGACCCGCAAGTGCACAGCGAATGGCGAGGAAGCCTCCCGCGGGAGTGGGGTCTCAAAGGCTCGGTAGGCGCCGAGCACTTTGCGCGTCTCAGCGAAGGCCAGCATCCAGAAAGCGGCGCGCAGCTTGTCAAGTATCAGCCTGCCCGAACCTACGAAGATGAGCGCGGCAAGGAAATTACAAGCGTCGAACATCGCGCGGGATGGGATGCCACGTTCTCTGCACCAAAGTCAGTCTCTCTGACCGCCCTTGTGGGTGGCGATGACCGCGTCCGCGACGCGCACCGCGAAAGTGTCCGCGTCGCACTCGGAGAATTGGAGCGGTATACCCAGGCCCGCATCGGCAACGTCCATGCGCCGGAGACAACCGGAAAATTCATCGCCGCGACCTTCGAGCACGATACTGCTCGCCCCGTGGATGGCTACGCAGCACCCCAGCTTCACACGCACGCGGTCATCTTCAACATGACGGAGCGTGAGAACGGCCAGACGCGCGCGCTTCAAGAGCGCAGTCTTTTCCAATCGCAACAGTACGTGACAACCGTCTATCGTTCGGAACTCGCCTTGCGGCTGCACGGGTTGGGTTATGAGATCGAACGCGGCAAACATGGTCAACCGGAGATTAAGGGCTACAGCCAGGAATATCTCGACGCATCGAGCCCGCGCCGGGAACAGATCCTTGGCCACTTGCAGGAAATTGGCAGGGAAGGTGCAGGAGCTGCGCAGGTCGCGGCCCATCGCACGCGGGACAGCAAGGAACTTCACTCGCCGGATGAAGTACTGAAACGGCACCGCGAACTCGCCGCTCAGTTCGGACATCAGGCGGATCATGTTGTTGCCGAGGCGCGATTGAATTCGCGGCATCACGCGCAACAACCCGATAAGCAAACTCAGCAGCCTGAGAAAACTGTGCAGCAGTCTGTGACCTATTCCCGGAATCACGTCTTCGAGCGTTCTGCAGTTCAGGATGAGCGAGCCATCCTTCAGGCGGCGATAGACCGAAGCATGGGGCAAGCCACATACGGTCAGGTGCGGCAGGAGTTTGAACAGAGGCTAAAGCGAGGCGAGTTCCGCGAAGTTGCTCGTACGGATGGAAGGGCGGCACCGCAGTACACGACCTCCGAGATGGTCCGGATGGAAAAGGAAATTATTGCCCGGATGCAGGAAGGCAATCGGCGAGAGTTCCGCGACCCGATGCTGGTGTCGCCGCAACTCCGCATTGCAACCGAGGACAAGCATCCTGAGCTGAGCAGTTCACAACTCAAGGCAGTAGACCACATATTCGTAAGTCGCGAGAAGATCGTTGGATTGGACGGCGTTGCTGGCGCGGGCAAAACCACAACGCTGGCTGTTATCCGCGAGGGTGCGGAGGCACAGGGATTCACCGTCGAGGGATTCGCCCCAACTTCCCGAGCGGCGCATAAGCTAGCCGAAGCGGGAATCGAAACTTCGACGCTTCAGCATCATCTTGCCAAGGGAGAGCGGCCCGATACCGGGGAGAAGAGGCTGTATGTACTCGACGAATCCTCGCTCGCCTCCACCCGCCAGATGCACGAATTCATCGTTCGGCTTCGACCCAATGACCGCGTTCTTCTGGTCGGCGATACACGGCAGCATGAGGCTGTCGAAGCGGGCCGGCCTTTTGCTCAACTTCAGGAAGCCGGTATGCGGACAGCGAAACTGGATGAGATCGTTCGGCAGCGCGATCCGGAGTTGAAGCAAGCAGTCGAGCAGTTGGCGCGTGGCGAGATTGGCGCGGCAGTCGAGAGCCTTGGTCGGCAAGGCCGGGTCCATGAGGTGAAAGGGCGTGATGAACGGATTTCCGCCATTGCGCGCGAGTACGCCAAGTCTCCCGAAGGCACACTTGTGGTTTCGCCAGATAACCGTTCACGGACAGAGATTAATCAGCGGATTCATGGTGAGTTGCAGACGCGAGGCGTTGTGAGCCGCGAAAGTCACCGTTTCCAGACACTCGTACCACGCCAGGAAATGACGGGAGCGGACCGCGGCTGGGCTCAGCAGTACCAGGTTGATGATATTCTTCGCTACTCGCGGAGTTCGCGCGAGACAGGCATCGATAAGGGAGAATACTCCCGCGTTATCTCTGTGAATGCCGAAGAAAACAAACTCACAGTTCTCCGATGCAGCGGGCAACAGACAATCTACGACCCGCGCCGGCAGATGGGTGTCTCTGTATTTCGCGAGCAGGAGAAGGTATTCTCCGCCGGCGACCGCGTTCAATTCACCGCGCCCAGTCAAGACCTAAGGGTTGCAAACCGCGAGTTGGGAACGGTAGAAAGCATCGCTCAAGACGGCGCGATGCGCCTGAAACTCGACAACGACCGAAGCATAAACTTCGATCCGCACCGTCACCCGCATTTGGACCACGGCTATGCCGTGACGAGCTACTCCAGCCAGGGGCAAACGGCAGATCGAGTTCTCATCAATGTGGACACGGAGCTTGGCGCGAAAGACTTACTCAACAACCGCATGGCCTATGTTTCAGTTTCCCGCGGTCAGTGGGATGCACAAATCTTCACCAATGATCGAGGCAAGCTGTCTCAGGTTCTCGGCCACGACGTTTCGCACCAAAGCGCGCTTCAATCTGAGCAAGTGGTTGCACCTGTACAGACGCCAAATCAAAGAGAGATGCACGAGCAGGTACGCGACTTAGGTATGGGCATGGGGTTGGGATTATGAGCCCAATGAATGAGTCGCGCGCGATTTTTCTGCACCGGAGGTAACGATGAGTTCAGGACTACTAGGAAGAAAGCCTGTTCAGAGCATCACTGGGTTGGCACTCGGGTTAGAACGACACTATTCCGTGGCGGAGATCGCAGAGATGTGGGGATTGAGCGAAAAGACTGTCCGTCGCATGTTTGAGGAGGAGGACGGCGTACTTCAGTGGGGCAATCCCGAAACCCGCCGCAAGCGCGGTTACGTTACACTTCGAATTCCGGAGAGCGTTCTGCTTCGCGTTCATCGAAAACGCGAATTGCGAGCGGGCTAATTCAAAGTGCGCTCTTTGAGTTCACTTCGTACTTCGATGCGGTCATTATCGATCCTAGATAGTCATCATCCAAAAGCTTGAGAATTAACCAGCGCTTTGATGGACTTTGTTCGAATACAAGGTGTTCTCGGCCGCCCATGTCGGCGATTTGAATATCCAAAGCAAACTCTTCAATCGTGCGACGGATATCTGCCATTGTAACCGCGGCCAGATAGGGCTTTCGTGCGATTTGTGCCAATTTGGAAATCATCTGAATCTGTCCTGTGCATGAGTGACGAAATTCTTCAACATTGCTTACGGGAACTTGGGCCAAGATGGTATCCAGAGTTTCATTGGCCTTTGCGCGCAATTCTTCGAAGTAGTTAAAGATTCTTTGAAATGCTGCAACATTGTGAATAAACAAATAGCCATTCCAAGCGAAACAATCTACCTTCCAGTCGAAGAGGAATATCTTAGTGGCGACCTTGTTGTAATGGCCGCGGCCAAGTATTGCTGCGAAGCCGTTTTTGCGAGTGAGTTCCTTCTTGGGGCTATAGGACCGAAGAAACACCGCGTGCCTACGGGCTGACGGGCTCACGACGATCGAATAAAATCGAAGCGCATCGATAATCTCGTCATCTTCACGAAACAACTCAGCCTGTTGCACGCTAGCAAGTTCCTGCACCTGTGCGGAAAGCTCCGCATTCTCGCTTAGGTCGATGTATGAAAGTTCGTCAGAATCCGGCTTGTATCCTGGATCATAGAGCCGAAGTCGCATGCTACCGATGATGCTTGAACATGCATCCCTCGCAACCCCGCGAAAATCGGTGGCCAGTGCCGCGTCCAAGTTCAGTCGTTGAATTACGACCTCTTGATCAGGCTGTGAAACTAGCAAGACATTGGCCGCAGGGTTCGATGCGAAAATGGCAACGAGACTTTCCAGAGCTTGTTCAGCGGGCATTATCGTTTCTCCAGAAGTACATAATCCCCAACAGACACCGCGTCAATTTCGGAGTTGACCTTAACGTAGGTGCGCTTGCAGATGAGCGTCGTGGTCTTCTTCTCTCTATCTTCGATCTCAAAGAGGTGATACCCCAGCAGACTCAGGATCGGATTTGTGTGAATCAAATTGGAGTTTACATAAAGAATACCCACAACGATTAGCAGTAGACCAAGTGAGGATACATCTTTCATGTCGTTGAGCTTTATGGCGAGGAAGGGGAGGAGATAAGTAACGATATAACTCATCACGTCTCCGTCACGTGACTTCACTGAAGTAACCAACAGAGGGGCGCTCTGAAGTCTGAAGGCATAATGGAGAAATAGGATCAAGGCGATTACAGAGAGAACGGCGAGACCTCCCAATGCGACTGCAATGG